>Ga0172382_10009039_pt1 | contig 13701 bp, 10 predicted proteins | sample Leawel138RmetaG_FD_122245 | JGI IMG/M metagenome (GOLD analysis project Ga0172382, IMG submission 122245) | Leachate microbial communities from a municipal landfill in Southern Ontario, Canada - Leachate well 138R metaG | ecosystem: Engineered > Solid waste > Landfill > Unclassified | place...
GCACTACACACAGGTTGTTGTCTCTACAAAAGAGCGGATCAGCGAGATCTATCCCGTTGATGGAGTTTCCTATGCCGCTGAGCTTGAAATCCATTCGATCGGTTGTATCGGGGGGATGGCAGGTCTGGATGAACATGTCATCACGCTCTCGCTTGCACAAGGTGAGACCCGGATAGGTTCCTTGAGGCTTGAGTTCCCCACCGTACGAAGGACAGAAGGAGGACAGGGCGAAAGGATGCTCATTGCACAACAGGGAACGACGAAGGAGCGACGATTCACCCCTTGGGCTGAACAGCGTATCCGAGAAGCGGTCGTACAGTACGTGAGGATGCGAACAAGTTGCCATGCGTGGAAAAGCGAGCTTTCAGCCGTCACGATGAGGCTGTGATGCGGGTCCCCGGGTCCGCTTGAAATCATGTCCGATTGTTTCTGTATTGAAAAAGGCCCCTTCCGAAGAATTACGGTCCCTGGGGTGCAACAACTTGAGGACTCTTGTTCTTGCCTCTATTTCCTCTGTCATTGCACTTTATTACTTTCTGATACAATATCTCATGAAAATATTGTGAAATATTTATCCTTAAAACTTGAACTCGTGTCAATAATTATGTGTATGGAAGGTGTGAAAGTCTTTCTGGCCGCGTTGACGCCTGCGGGCCCTCATGATAGTGTTGCAGGTAGCTCAATCACCAATTTGGAGGTAGTATGAAACTCAGGAAGATCATGATTGCCATGGCACTTCTCTTGACAGTGTCCCTGGCGCTCTTCGGCGCGGGTACCGGCGAAAAACCAGCGGCCGCGAAAGCTGACGAACCGTTGACAGGAAAGGTCTCGCTCTATGCGAGCATCACTTCGATCGAGCCCATCATGGCCGATTTCAAGGCGAAGGTCGGTGTCGACGCGGAATATACCCGCCTTTCGACCGCCCGCTTCATCTCTACGGTCATGACCGAGTACCAGGCGAACAAGCTCATGGCCGATGTCGTACAAGGTCCGCTCCCGATCCTCGAGATCCTGAAGGAACAAGGCGTGCTGGCGAATTACCAGGCAAAGGCAGCCGAAGGGTATCCCGACTGGGCGAAGAGGGACGGCATCTACCTGTTCGGCATCGAATATGTGGGACTGATCTATAACACCGATCTGGTCTCGAAGGAAGAGGCTCCGAAGCGCTATGAGGATCTTGCGGATCCGAAATGGAAGGGACACATCGTCATGGCGAACCCCGCGAGCCATGCAACGACGATCAGCTGGTTGGTCGGTCTCAAGGAGAACGTCTTCGCCACGGAAGCCGAGTGGATGGCCTTCGTCCGCGGTCTTGCTGCCAATGAGCCGATGTTCGTAGCATCATTCGGTCCGACTCCCGCTCCGATTGCCAGCGGTGAGAAGAAGATCGGAATCTCGATGCCGAAGTACATCGTGACCAACGCCCCCGCACCGCTCGACTATGCAAAGCTCTCCCAGCCGATGCTCGGGTCTCCCCGTGCGATCGCAATCACCAGCGATGCGCCGAATCCCCGTGCTGCGGAGGCTTTCCTCGAGTACTGGCTCAGCGACGGTGCGATGGGAATCCTCGCGAACGACGTAGGCGAGTATGTGCTCACCCCGGGCGTCTATCCCCCGATACCGGGCATCTCCGAGACGGAAGTCATTCCCATCAGGGAACTCTCCGACGAAGAGATCCAGAAATGGGGCGCCGAGTTCGAAAAGATTTTCGCACTCAAGTAACAATACAGTACCATAAGGCAGGGTAGGCGATGCAAATCACCATTACAGGATTGAAAAAACATTATCATTCCGAAGGGAAGACCATTCGGGCACTGGACGGTGTGAACCTCACGATAGAAGCGAACAAGATCTTCACCCTCTTGGGACCCAGCGGATGCGGCAAGACGACGCTCCTGCGTTGCATTGTCGGGTTGGAGACTCCCGATGAAGGAGAGATCAAGATCGGCGACACGATCGTATGGTCCAACGAGAAGAATATCTATGTCCCCACCGAAAAGCGGGAACTTGGCATGGTGTTCCAGACGTATGCCATCTGGCCCCACATGAATGTGTTCAACAACGTCGCCTACCCCTTGCAAAACATGAAGATGCCCAAGGACGAGATTGCGAAGCGTGTCGCAAAGACGCTGAAGTTCGTGCAGCTGGAAGGTTTCGAGAACCGTCCGGCAACAAGACTCTCCGGTGGTCAGCAGCAACGTGTCGCGCTCGCCAGGGCGTTGGTTGCGGAGCCGAAGGTCATTCTCTTCGACGAACCGCTTTCAAACCTTGATGCGAAGCTCCGCGAGGAGACCCGGAAGGAGCTTCGCATGTTCCTGGGAGAACTCGGCATCACCGCGGTCTATGTGACACACGATCGGGTGGAAGCGCTTGCGCTTTCCGACATGATCGGTGTCATGCGGGCGGGCAATATCGTGGAGTTGGGAACTCCGAAGAAAATCTACTTTGATGCCGATCATCAGTTCGTCGCAGATTTCATCGGAAGGGCAAACCTGATTCCTGCAAAAGTGACCGAGGAGACTTCCGAGCATTCGCTGGTCACGACCGCGATCGGGTCCGTTGTTTGCCAAAAGAGGAGTTTCGATCCCTCGGATGAGCTGACCCTTTGCATCCGGCCGGAGTTCCTCGACTTCAAGCCTGCGTCCGATGCCATCAACCGCATCACCGGTGTCGTGGAACAGATGGTGTTCGTCGGAGAGGTCTATGAGAGCGAGATCAGGGTGGGTACCGAGCTCATCTTCGCGAAGCTGGATCCGCAAACCACGCTCAAGGAGGGGGACCACGTCACCTTCAGCATGAAACCGGAGCATTGTCTCTTGGTTTCCCGATAGGGGGCGGTCATGGAACGGCGTCACTCGAGACTCACCTACACCCTGATCACGATAGTCAGCCTGCTTACCGTCGCTCCGGTGGTCATGCTGGTCATCGGGAGTTTTTCGAAGAATCTCCGCGCGTTCGGAGATTTCACCCTCAGCAAGTATATCGCGGTGTATACGGATCCCATGCTCGTGGAGACCGCAGGCAATACCTTGGTGTTCGTCCTCGGATCCGCAGCGTTCGCCACGGTCCTCGCGCTATTCCTCGCTTACTTGAACAACCGAACGAACATCCCGTTCAAATTCCTCTTCAAGGTCCTTTCCGTAGTGCCGATGATGATTCCTCACGTGTTGTTCGCAGTCAGCTGGGCTTTGCTCCTCAATCCTTCGAACGGAATCTTGAACATGTGGCTCCAGCAGTTGTTCGGACTGGCCAAGGCTCCGTTCAATATCTATTCGATGCCCGGCATGATCATGGTGGAGGGCCTGCTCGACCTGCCCATCGCGTATCTGATCATCTCTCCCGCCATGGCATCATTCGATGTCTCGCTCGAGGAATCCTCACGGGTATTCAAGGGCGGACCGATGCGCACCCTGTTCAAGATCACGCTCCCGGTGCTTCGGCCGGCGATTCTCGCCGCCTTCATCCTCTGCATCGTGCGTGTGCTCGCATCCTTCGCCGTTCCCTCGGTTCTGGGAATGCCCGGCCGGATTTATGTGCTGAGCACGTACATCTACCGGACGGTGACGATGAGTCTCATCGCCGACTATGGAAAGGCCGCGGCGATCGGGATGAGCATCCTGGTACTCTCGATCACCCTGATCTACATCTACCGCTACTACACCCGGTTCAGTGACAAGTACGTGACGATCAGCAGCCGCGGATTCAAGCCTGCGGTCGTGGAATTGCGCAAGGGGAAGATTCCTCTCTTCATCATGCTCATCATCATCTCTTTCATCCTGATCGTACTCCCGGTTCTCGTGCTTCTCTACACCTCGTTCATCCCCTATATCATGGTACCGAACGGCCAGGCATTCGCCGCGATGAGTCTCGCGAACTGGAGAACCGTCATCAGCGATCCTATTTCCATCAAATCATTAGGCAACAGCCTCTTCTTGGGAATCGTCGGTGCGACGGTCGGTTCCTTCCTCTCCATCCTCGTGGCGTATGTGATCGTGAAGGTGAAGACGAAGGCTTCCGGGTTCCTCGAATCGATCAGTTTCCTCTCATTCTCCTTCCCCGGCATCGTCATCGGTATCGGGTTCATGTGGTTTTTCGTACGTACACCGCTGTATGCAACCATCTGGGCCCTGTTCTTCGGGTACATCGCCACCTATTTGCCGTACGGCATCAGGCCGATGACCAGTGCGTTCGTCCAGATCCACGGGAGCCTGGAGGAATCGTCCCTCGTCTGTGGCGCATCGTTCGCCACGACCATGAGAAGGGTAGTGATTCCCCTGCTCGTCCCCGGCATCGTAAGCGGGTGGGTGCTCATGGCAACCATGTTCTTCCGTGAACTGTCGTTATCGGTGGTGCTCAGCAGACCCGGTACCGAAGTCCTTGCCGTGCAGATCCTGCGGTTCTCCGAGGACGGACAGTGGGGCAAGCTTTCCGCGCTCGGCCTGATCATGATCTTCTTCTCGACATTGATGGTCGTGGGAGTGAACCTGATCGGAAACCGATTCAAACCGGGTGAAGCGAAAGACAGGAAACCTGCATGATCAACACAAGGAGGCGACCGCAAGGCGCCTCCTTCTTATTGCTGGAGTGCTTCGGACCTCCATGTCCAATGAGATCGGTCATACGAATGTTTGTTTCATGATGTGAACCGTTTGCCTGCATCTAGCGGTTGCCAAAGCTCGGATTTGATTTATAATTGTATGATGAACCCTGCAGGATAGCACTCTTTGTGCAATTCATGGAAAGTGCGGCTATGTGAGATATGGACAGGAGTACGGATGGGAAATGCAACAATATTGGTCATCGGTGTATCTGACTCCGACCTTTCCCGGATTTCGGAGAGTTTGGCAGCATACAGGATCCTTGCCGCGTGTGATGTGACGCAAGCCTACGGGATGCTCGAAAGACAGCAGACGATCCAGATCGTGATCATTGATCTCGACATGCCCGATTCGCGTGGCATGCAGCTCCTTGCCATGGTGAAATCCGAACCCAGGTTCTCCTCCACTCACGTCATCATCCTGACCCGTAGCGATGATCCTGACCAGGAAATTTCCGGATTGCGGCTCGGTGCGGACGACTATCTGCGCAAGCCGATCCTGAAGGAGACGCTTCGGGCACGGATCGACATGCATTTCGAGCTTGCCAAGCAAAAAGTCCTGGAACAGCAGCTCAAGGACCAAGGACAGCTGTTCAATGCCATCTTCCAGCAAGCTCCCATCGGTATTACGATCTCCCATGACAGTGAACCGCGCAGCGATGGGAGTGACGACCTGTTCGATGTGAATCCGCTGTTCGAGCGGATCACCGGAAGAAGCAAGGACGAGCTCATCAGTCTCGGATGGTTGAATATCACCCACCCGGATGATCGTGCACGGGACCTGCAGTACTACATGCAACTGCAGGAGGGACAGATTCCCAGTTATGAGATGGAGAAACGGTACCTGAGGCCCGATGGCTCAAGCGTATGGGTACAGATGATCGTAGCTCCGCTCAAGGTATCGGGAACGAAATCGTTCAACCATATTTGCCTCGTCCAGGATATCTCGAAACGGAAGGAGATCGAACAGACCTTGGCTGAGAGCGAACGGAGCAAGTCGGTACTGCTCGCACATCTGCCCGGGATGGCATATCGGTGCAACTATGATCATGATTGGACGATGCAATTCGTCAGCGAAGGTTGTCATGAGCTGACCGGGTATGCCTCGGATGAGTTGTTGCAGAACAGGAGCATCTCGTACAATGAGTTGATCGCTCCGGAGTACCGTGACTACCTGTGGCAAAAGTGGGAGTTGACGCTTTCCCACCGGGAACAATTCAGAAGCGAGTATGAGATCATCACTGCTCGGGGCATCCGCAAGTGGGTCCTCGAGCTGGGGCAGGGAATCTTCAACGGACAGGGAGAGATCGATGCCCTCGAGGGGATCATCCTTGATATATCCGAGCAGAAGCGGGTCGAGGATGAGTTGACCTACCACACCGAGCATGAAATCTGGACCGGATTATACAACCGCCGCTATTTCGAGAGCCTGCTTCGTCACGATGCGATTGTCTTCAACGAAGGCTCGCGGGCGGTCATCTCGGTCAATCTCAGTTCGGTGCAGATCCTGAGCATGAGCTACGGTTTCCAGTACAGCCAGGATATCATCCGACGTGCAGCCGACGCTTTGAAGGAACTGTGCAGCACTTCCGTCCAACTGTTCAATACCTACGAATCACGATTCGTTTTCTACGTGAAGGGGTATGCCGGCAGAGCACAACTGCATGCCTTGTGTACGAAGGTCAATGACATGCTTGCTTCCCTGTTGGCCATTGAGCGGATAGGGTGGGGAATCGGAGTCATCGAGATTGACGATTGGAACAAACATGATGTGGACTTGTTGCTGAAAAACCTGCTCATCGCATCTGAGAAATCGCTTGCCAACTTCGAGCAGGATATCGGAATCGTCTACTTCGACAAGGTGATGGAGAAACAGATTGCCCGTGAGGAAGAAATCACCTCCGAACTCTTCCGGATAGCAGATGGCGAAGCTCCCGGGAATCTCTTCCTTCACTATCAACCGATCATTGATCTTGCATCAGATACCATTTGCGGATTCGAGGCTCTCGCCCGCATGAGAAGCGAGGCGTTGGGCAATGTGCCTCCGCTTGAATTCATCCCGATCGCGGAGAAGACCAAACTCATCATACCGCTCGGTGAGATGATCATCCTCCAGGCCTTCCGATTCCTCAATGAACTGGCGGTGCATGGACACGGATCAGTTGCTGTCTCGATCAATATCTCTGCGCTCCAACTGCTTCACAAAGGGTTCGTCGACAAGCTTTTCACCATGATCCACGACACCAAGGTTGATCCTCGGAACGTCAGCCTGGAGATCACGGAGTCGATCCTCGTCTCGAATTATCAGGAGATCAATCGGGTTCTCGGCCAGATCCAGCATCTGGGCATCCAAATTGTTCTCGATGATTTCGGTACCGGCTACTCTTCTCTCTCGAGGGAGCGTGAGCTGAATGTGAGTTGCATCAAGATAGACAAGTATTTCATTGATAAGCTCCTTATCTTGAGCCATGAGGAGTCCATCACCGGAGATATCATCTCCATGGCACACAAGATGGGGCATTGTGTCGTCGCAGAAGGCATCGAACATGAGAGGCAGATGCACTACTTGAGGATGTTCGGTTGTGACAAGATCCAAGGGTACCTGATCAGCAAGCCGGTCGGTTCCCGGGAAGCGCTCAAGCTGCTTGGGGACCAGAAGTGCGACACGTGAGCCATTAGTGGGTAACACCGGAAAAAATCCTTGTCTGCGCGTCAAGTACCTGTCAATATGGATTTGGGGTAAGCGTGTGGTCATCAAGAGACGGTTGGCGGTGGCGATTTTCCTTGTGTGTGCATGCCAAGTCGTGTTCCCAGGTTCTTCGGACCGTTCCATCGGCTTCGGGGCTTCAGTGTTCTCCAGCACAGTGACGCTACGATATGCCATCGGGAAAGTCGCACTGGATGCCTCGGTGCAGTACCCAATCGTTCCGGCCCTCGTGGTGATGGCCATGGAGGGGACATGCATGCCCGCGCTTTTCGTGTGGAGCCTCGGTGCATATGGCGAGGTGTACGAGGGGAATCGCTTCTCCCTTTGGGCAGGTCCCTCCGTATGGACGATCACGAAGGCGTTCGCGCGTATGGTGGTCACTACCTATGGTGTGGACGTGCAGTTGGTTTTTGATCCTCGGAAGGATTCGGAATACTGGTCGCTCGGATTCATGATTCCGATGATATTGCAGGGGGAGATGGTACATTCCGATTCTTCGGTTGCATGGGCTTGGGAGGAGTTCGGTCTTGCCATTGTCCCGACCGTACGGGTGATGTGGAGATTCTAGGAAGCTTCGACACACCTGGATTGTTCCCGTACGGAATGTGTTCGGACAGGAGGGAGTATGAAAAAAGTAGGTGTGCGTATCTTGGTGGTGTTGTTGTGCATGCCCATGGTATTCGCAAATCCGACCGAGACCGACTCTTTACCGGAGGGGATGCCAAAGGCGCAAGAGTTCACGCGTGTGACCATCGGCCTCACCTCGGTGCTGTATGTGGCACTTGCAGAGTTCTCCTACATGATGGGGGAGGAAATTCCCGGTATGTCCGGCTCTGTGGACTTCATGGGAAACACCACGGATGTCTCATGGAGCGACTGCGATCTCGGTGCACTCTTCAGTGAAGATCCTTCGGATGCAGGCAGCATGATCATCAAGCATGGGACACACAAGGTGCACATCGCAGGGGATACGCTGGAGAATATGATCGATGTGACCATCTCCTATCACCAGGATGATGAGCTCGGGGGAACCTACCATATCGAGTATCTGTCCCGGACAGTGCATTACGGTGAGGAGGGGGAACACGAGGAGGTCGTCGCCTTCCTGGTGGATGGCAAGGACATCCAGGATTCGATCGAGGCTCTTGAGAACTTGTGACATGCAGCCTGATGGTTCTGGGCATCGGAAGGAATATCAACACGTACCGTTCGCCCGTGCAACTCGCAGACGTGCCATGCGGACCATGCAGATCAAATAGTTGTGTTCTGACCGGTTCTTTGCCTGTTCCGCCCTGTGTTCCAAAGTAGCTACATCAAGGAGCCAGTCAGTCCTGAGTTTTCCCATCCCAAGGAAAGCCTTCAACCACATCATGTGATTCTCCGGAAGTTGTTTGCTTGACTCCACCTCAATGATCTCATTGACCAGATCATCATACCGTGGGAATCGCATGGTTGCACTACTGTCCGAATAATACAGCTCCTGTACACATAATCCTTCCTGGTTATCAAGGAATCTCCCATCATCCTCGACGGTTTCCATGAGATACAGGAGGAATAGGCTGGCAAGGTCCTTCCCTTCGGATTTCCTCACGATACGACCCAGGCGTTGGACTCGTTGCCGTTCGGCTGAGGTTCCGGATGTAATGATTCCGATGTCAGCTGCAGGAACGTCGAATCCCTCGTCAAGAGCTTTGCAGCACACAAGTATTCTGGCCGATGCAAACTTGTACCGCTCCATGGCTTGACTCTTCGCTTGTTCTCCCATCTGGCTATGATACCGCACTACCTCCCCAGGGTATCGTGCTTCCAGCATCAGAAAAAGTTCTTCTGTCTGACGTATCCTTTCCGTGAAGATGATGATCTTCGAAGTGGGATCCGCTGCGTCGATGATGTCGAGCGTACAATCTATCCGGATGGTTGACTCATGAAGTACCGCTCTCCGCTTATACAGGAGAATCAGCAGTTTCCTCGCATCCGAAGCCATGACCATATCCTGTGAGCGGGCCACGCGACGCACCACCATGAGAAACTCCTGTCGGTCGATATGTTTGGGCATGAGCCTCTTTTTCAGTCGGTTTGTCAGTTTGTTTATCGCGAATGTGAGTCGTTCATAGAGATCCAGGTCATTGGGAGGCAATGCTATGCCGACCCGATAGAGTACGCATCCGGTGATGATCTGTTGGCGAATTGCATCAGAGAAATCGTAACTGAAGATCAGGGGGCCCAAGGCAGGAACGAGAATTCTTTCGAAATCCTCTGTCTGTGGGGTGGCGGAAAGACCGATGGTGTACAACCTATCCGATTGTTCCTTCCGCAATCCGGGAATGAACTCGAAGATTCTTCTGTTCTCCTCGCTTGCATAGTGGTGACACTCGTCGGCAATGATCAATACCGGAGCTTCTGAGCGAAGCAATGCAAGCATATGCAAGGAAAACGTTTGCCTGGCTGAGTTGATGACATAGAGCATGATCTTCCTGTCAGGCGAATCTTTATGACTCCCCTGCCAAATGCCGATGTCCTTTCGAGAGATTCCCAAGGAACCCCCTTGTTCCAAGATCACATTTCTCCATTGCTTGACCATGAATAGTTTCGGAAGGATGATTCGGACCTTCAAGCATCCTCCATGAACCTTGTCAAGTTCACGAAAGCCTCCCAATGCCATGAAAGTCTTTCCGGCTCCGGTGACGACTTGCACGATTCCTCGCCCACCGTGTTCCAACCACGTTTCGATGCACTCTGTCTGCCATCGATAGGGTGATAGATTCACGGCAATTTCCTCCCCGGTACGGCTTTTATACTGTGGTATCATTCATGATACTTGCATTGACACGGATTATAGCATAGCATCAAAAATCATTCTTACATGAAAAAGAGGTCGCCGATGGATTACGAGATGCTGTATGCACAGACTCAACAGCTTTTGAAAAAGTGGAAGGACACATCTTCCTTGATGGCAAAATATCAAAGGAGCTTGGCAAAGGCATTCGAATCGGGAGATCTCAAGGCCGCGAACAGGGATATCGAGTCAGTGACAGCAGTTGCAAGAGAAGCTTCCGATATGCTCGGACTGATGGAACACACGTTGGATGGATTTGATCCCAAAGCATATCTGGAGAGTGGTGATTACACTGAGCATCTGCTCGCAGCATGTCGTGAGCAAGGTGTCGATGTAGTCGGTACGTTTCCAAACTTTGAGATGTTCCCTTTCAAAGTCAGGATCGATGTGGAAAATCAGGATATCTATCTTGATCGGAAGAAGATTTCTTGCATGAGGCCGCAGCATTTTGTACAGACGGTCAAGACGGGCAGGGATCGCCTGATGAAGGTTTCGTTCAATGCCAGTCAATTCGTTCACGAATTGTCCACTGTATATGATATCGCGGTGATGAAGCTCGGCAAGCATGCGGATGCAGACATATACTTGAGCACTCTCTATAAGTTCTTGGTCCCGATGAGTCGTGCACGGAAGGAGTATGACCTTCAAAGCTTTGCGTTCGATCTGGCCAGATTATATGACGCGGAACCGGTGATGACGAAAGATGGCCGATCCTATCAATTCGGGCCGAGCAGACAGAATGCGAAGGCCATCAGGATCTTGGATCGGGAAGGTCATGAAGAGTATTTGGCCACGATTCGATTCTATGCCTGATGCGTGCGGGAGGTTGCATGGAAACAGGAACTAGTGCGGGGTATCTGGATCAGCATAATTCGACCATAGTCAGACTGACACAAGGTGAGGCTCCGGAAGGAGATTCCCTCCTTGCGCAACTTTCGGTGGGAACAGACTTCATCGGTGATTTCTTGCGGGACAGGTACCTCCGGGAATTCCTCCCGGCAGGCGGGAGCAAGATAAAGTTCCTGACGGGACAGCCGGGAAGTGGCAAGACACATACGTTGCATATGATTTCCATGATGGCGAGACAAGAAGGATTCGTCACCATACGATTCTCAGCGAGAAACACTTGGTTGCATGATTTCAAAGAAATCTACCTTGAGATACTCAGGCAATCGGATCTTGATGCATTGCTGGCTTCTTGCAGTCGAATCATCATCGAATCACTGGGATTCGATCCCAACGATATTCCCGAAGGTACCACATTCATCGATTACTTGGGACAACGGGGACAAGGTGATGCGCTGACTCGACGCGAAATTCGGCTTCAATTGAGAAAGTTGTTCATGGACAACAAACTTCTGGACAACAATTTCGCACTCGCCTGCAGCCTACTCTGCGGAGGGATGCTCGGGCATCCATTCCTGGAGAACCAAAGCAGAATGACGTTGCTCGGATGGTTGCATGGTGACAAGTCGATCAAACTGGCCGCCTTGCGACCCTTGGGCCTTTCCGCTTCGCGAGTCACCAAGTTCAATGCCCGTCATATGCTTCGTTCACTGTCCGAAGTCGTTCGGTTCAGTGGACACAAGGGATTGCTGGTCTGTATCGACAATCTGGAAGTCTTGGTGGATAAGTCCAGCCTGAATCCCATGCATTACACGAAAATGAAGCGTGATGATACGTATGAGAGCTTTCGGCAATTGATCGATGACATTGACAATTTCAGGAACATCATGTTCCTCATGGCGTTTGACAAGGCTCTGTTGGACAATGAGAATACTGGTATCAAATCGTATCAAGCGCTTTGGATGCGGATCCAGAATGAGATTACGAGCGACCGCATCAATCGGTTCAGTGATATCCTGGATCTCGACGCCGTGGCACTGCAAGTATATTCTCCCCAGATGCTCGTTGAGATGTCGAGAAAACTCGCTCAGGTAGTGAATGGCATCGAAGTACAGGCACAGCCTATTGACGAGCGGAAGGCTATGGAGGTATTGCGAATGGCACGGCTGGGAGGAGCCTCGATCCCCAGGCTGGTCAATCGCATGACCATGGAAACCACCGGAGGAGCATCATGACGTTCGATTATCCAGCCCGACATATGATAGAAGCATTACGATCCGGCATTCCTTCCCGGGCAGTAGGCCGCTATTTTTCCGAATCTCGCGGAGAAATCTTGCAAGAGATCATCCACGATCTTGATGGTGTACGTACCAGCGGAGTTTCCAAAGGCAGAGTCATCAATGGCAAGTACGGCGAGGGAAAGACCCACCTCCTGAATACCGTTTTCAGTCTTGCTCATTCACATAACATGGTGGTATCGATGATCTCTTTGAGCAAAGAGACTCCTTTTGACAAGCTGTATCATGTATATAAGAGTATCGTTAACAATACGTATCTGCCTAACCACATACAACCGGGTTTCATGGAAGAATTCGAAGCCTTGACCCCTAGCAGCCAACAGAGCAATGAATTGTTGCTGTATGCTGCAAAGCAACTTGAGACTGATCGTCTGTACTATGTGCTCAGGGCTTTTCTCAACTCGGACGATCAGGATGAGCGTTACTTGCTGCAAACGGATCTTGAGGGAGATTTTGTTGCAAACCTGCAGGTTAAGCAAATCTACGGCAGGATATTCGGAGAGAAGATAAAATTCTCGGTGAACTTTGTGAAATCTCAGCATTACCAGGATTATTTTGCGTTCTTGAGCCGTTTCTTTCTCAGTTTGGGATACTCGGGATGGGTGTTGCTGTTCGATGAGACTGAACTGACCGGGAGACTTGGAAAGAAGACACGTCTGAAAGCCTATGCAAACATGGCCGAGTTCCTCTTCCCCAACAAGAGGTTCTCATCTATGTACAGTCTTTTTGCTATCAGCTCCTCATACACGGAAGATGTGATAGAAGGCAAACACGAGTTCGAGAGCTTGCAGGAATGGTATCCCGATGAATCGGGCAAACCTATCCGCCTAGTACTGGAGGCACTGTCCAACTCGACCCAGCTTGTTCCGCTCACAAAATCCGAGATACGTGAAATTGTGCTGCGACTCATTGATTTTCATGGTCGCTCCTATGCGTGGACACCTCAAGTGGATATTGACGATCTCTTGCAGGTAGTGGATTCGAGCGGATATCTCCTTCGGACGAAAATCCGTTCTGCCATCGAATACCTGGATCAGTTGTACCAGTACGGAGACGCCGGTTCCTCATCAGTACAGTCGGTCTATAGTGGAACACTCGATGAGGATGATATGCCTGAGTTGGATGATATCTTGCAGTGATTCGATAGCAACCTGGAATTCTCCGGTACGCTTGATCGAATCTGATTCCGAATGAGCGGTGAAAGTCCGCAAGCCATGTCCATCCCTGAGGATAGGAAAGCATAGGTAGCCTCGACACGGTTGTGTGTATCAGCGCTTCAGTACACGATATGCAATTCTTCTCCCAACAGAGACCAACCGTTCATGGGCGGCTGCCGGTTGCTGGATCATAGGCGAACTCATGGTGCATGTGTATGTCCTTCACCTGAAGATGCAAGGTCTTTCCCTCGAGGAAACAA
>Ga0172382_10009040_pt1 | contig 13700 bp, 22 predicted proteins | sample Leawel138RmetaG_FD_122245 | JGI IMG/M metagenome (GOLD analysis project Ga0172382, IMG submission 122245) | Leachate microbial communities from a municipal landfill in Southern Ontario, Canada - Leachate well 138R metaG | ecosystem: Engineered > Solid waste > Landfill > Unclassified | place...
TATGCAGATTATGCGGCTCGTGCGGCGGCTGATGCGGCGTCTCGTGCGGCGGCTAATGCGGTTCGTGCTGCGGCTGATGCGGCTTGTGCGGCGGCTGATGCTGCGGCTTGTGCGGATGATGCGGCGGGTGAGGCTTATGCGGCGGCTTATACAAAAATCATAAATTATGGCTTGTCATTATTAAAGAAGAATTGGAAGCTGCGGCTGATGCGGCGGGTGAGGCTTATGTGGTGACTTATACAAAAATCATAAATTATGGCTTGTCATTATTAAAGAAGAATTAGAATCCGAAGAAAATGAGGAGGATTGAACAATGAGATACGACTATAACAGCACCACAAATCAAGATATCAAAGGTAAGTTTGTCGGACGTGAAGTCTATTGTTGTGTATCATCCATGATGTTTGATCTTCTGGGAGGGGATAAAGGGTTTAATGAATCCCTGTATGAAGATATTGAAAACCTTTATGTTTACAATGTGGATGGTGAGGAGTACAACAACGAAGAAAGAGAAACAAAAATACAGGAGTTAAAGGACGAACAAACAGACCTGTACAATGATAACGGAGAAATAACAGATACTGTAAGATTCCGTGAAATTGAGGATGAGATAGAACAGTTTGAGAATGCAGAATCAGAACCACAAGAAATATACGAATGGTGGGCAGTATCAAGATGGCTATTTGAAAAACTGAAAGCAAAGGGGGAACCTGTTCTTGATTATGGAGGTACTTACTTGTGGGGCCGTACTTGTTCAGGACGAGACATATTGTTGGACCATGTCATATCTGAAATATGTTATGACTTGGAAATATTGGAAGGACAAGCAAACGACTGGAGTAAATAAATCAATCTTAAGTTTGACTTATATGTATGTCGGGACAAAGAGAATCCAAAGAGGAAAAGCCGTGAGTATTTGTCTCGTTTACCACCAGATGAAAGATATGCCACAATGGACTATAACCAAGCAATAACTAAACTTAATGAATGCTCATACAAAACACAAACAAAAAGGAGTGTGACAATGTACGAAGACGTTTACGAAGAAGACGTTTACATAGACGTTGTAGAATTCATAGTAAGTTGTAACTTAGTAGAGCTTAAATTACACAACAAGTTCCCTCACATTTTTCCTACAGCACACACTGAGGAAGGAATTTTGGTTGTTTATACTCTGTCCAAAGACAATTTTAATAACTATTATAGTGAATTAAATGCTAGTGAAAAATCTTTAATACATATTATGCAGACTACCAAGCTCACTCTGGGTCAACTTAGATTCAGAGATTCAGAATTAAAAATGATCCTAAATACGTTAAGTAAATTATAAAAAGGCTTGACTTCATCAGTGATATAATATATATTAATAGGGTAATGATAATTAATAATAATTTAACTTTAAACAAAAGGAGTCGTAGTAATGACTTTACTTGAATTGAAAAGAATGATAGAAGATGTTGAAGCTGATTTGGATATCTCAGCTGAAAATGAATTGGATGACATAGAAGTTGTTTTGGCCTCTAAAGGCAAGTTTCACTGTCTATTTGAATATACAATTGACAATACACATGTAACAAGATTAGAGGATAGAAAAGTCTATCTTGTTGAAGATGACCGGGTAGGATATTTAGATTCAGATGTATTAAAAGACTTAGATCGGAGAAATTAAAAAAAGGCTTGACTTCATTACCTCCAAGATGTATATTAGTACTACATTAAAAGAAACATTCAACACAAGGAGTTTAAAATGGGTTATACACATTACTGGACATTTGGAAACGACATTGACAAGGTATCAAAGGCAACATTGCAGTCTATGATGAACGCACTAAAAAATATTGTCAATGATAATTTGAATATCCTTGCTGGTCCTCTTGGTGTTGATTGTCCAATGATTACAGATTCTATAATTTCCTTTAATGGTCGGGATGATGAATCACACGAAACATTTCTTGTTGACATATCAGAAATTGAACCGGATGGATTCAATTTTTGTAAGACTGCCCGTAAACCATATGATAAAGTTGTTGTTGCTTGTCTTATGACGATGAAGTACTACTTAGGTGATGACATTCGGATTTCTTCTGATGGATATTCTGAGATTTACACGGATAAAGATTTCCAGGATGCTGTTGAGTTTGGAATGAATTATATTATTAATCCATATTCAAATTCTCCTATGTCCTTACAGAGAGAGCGTATAGAATATTTGAATGAGTGTCCTATTAGCTGGGAATCATAAAAAAGGCTTGACTTCATTACCTCCAAGATGTATATTAGTACTACATTAAAGGAAACATTCAACAAAAAGTTTTATTATATTAATAGGGGAAATAATGCTTTTAACAAAACAGGTTTTAGAGAATTACGGAGCATGCTATGAAGGTAAGCTGTGGTATACTTCGAACGGAGAACCCACCTCGGTTGAAGAAACCATTGAAAAACTTTTGGACTCGGACGGACGTAAGTCACGTCCGCACGGACGTGAGAAGTTTGACTGGTCAAACTGGTTGCTAAGTCGCGTCTTACCAAATGATGATAAAATTAGGTACGCTATTTTTGCCGCTGAATTAGTGCTTGACATTTTTGAAAAAGAGTTCCCTGATGACAATCGTCCGCGAAACGCAATTAAGGCAGCGCGAGAATGTTTATCGAATAAAGATAATGTGGAGGCGGCTCGTGTAGCGGCTGATGAGGCGGCTGATGCGGCTCGTGAGGCGGATTATGCGGCAGCTTGTGCGGAGGCTGATGCGGCTCGTGATGCGGGTTATGCGGCTCGTGCGACGGCTAATGCGGCTCGTGCGGCTCGTGCGGTGGTGAATGCGATTTGTGCGTCTCGTGAGACGACTCGTGCTGCTCGTGAGACTGCTCGTGCGGCGGGTGCTGCCTTTGTTGCGACTTATACAAAAATCATAAATTACGGCTTGTCATTGATTGAGAAATGTGATGACTATTGTTGCAAAACACAAGATTAAAAAAAGAGAAAAGAATGACTAAAATTTCATATGTTCCATGATTTATATTAGTACTGTTCTTTGATTTAGTAACTAATTCTAATTTAAATAGGAACTCCCTTTTAGGATTAGTAATAATTATTATTAAAAAAAGACTTGACTTCATTGACTCCAAGATGTATATTAGTACTAGAGATTAAAAGAAACATTCAACACAAGGAGTAAAGATGAAATTGATGACTAAAGAAATTGAGAAGAAAATTCCTGCTTTATATGCGCAGGATGGTAAGAAGGGCGAGGCAGTCATTCACGTTAAATTTTTCACTCCTTGGGCTAGTTGGACTTGGTATGCTCTTGAATACAGTAAGGAAGATGGTATTTTTTACGGTATTGTAACTAATAAACACGAAACCGAATATGGCTATTTTTCTCTTGAGGAATTGGAAGATGTAAAAGGCCCTTTTGGTTTGAAGATTGAAAGAGATAGACACTTTGGAACTCCAAAGGTATCAGAAATCAAATCCTTAGAGTCTTTTTTGAAAGAGAGTGAAGAATATATTTCAAAAAATGCTTGACTTCATTGACTCCAGTACTAGAGATTAAAAGAAACATTCAACACAAGGAGTTTAATATATGGGTAAGATACCTGATCTGAATTTCCCTAACAGAATCAAAGAAATAGATTTTGGAAGTGGTACAAGAAACACACCAGAATTTAAAGGGTTTATGAGAATTGTACATAGTGATTTCCGAAAATTGAAAAATGCCGGCATCATTACAGATTATAAAGTAATTACTAGCCATTTTTATTTTGTTGTATTTTTTACGGTTAATGATACTCACAAAACAGTTCACTATATGTCTGTTTCTGATGTAAGGCACTTTACTCCCAATAAAATTCTTATCCGTAGAGCAAAGAATTATAAAGATTTTAGGGGTGAAGGTAATAACTACATTTCTCTTGATAGTAAATTTTCAGAGAATCTAATGGCATATCTTTTAATGAATTGCCGTAAGACTCCAGTAACTGATTAATTTTAAACAAAAGGAGTACGTGATGAAAGAAGTAATTGCTGGATTTTGTATTGTAGTCGGAATTGTTCTATTTGGAGCTGCTCTTAGTCTTGCATTAGCATTCCCTGTAATGTGGTGTTGGAATTACGCAGTAGTTCATGTCTGGCCCAATGTTCCGGCTATTGGTTGGGGTCACGCTTGGTGCTTAACATTTCTTGCAGGTCGTTTCATTAACTTTAACTTTAATAATATTGGAAAAAGTTGATTTAGTACTTGACTTCAATAGTTGAATGATTTATATTAGTACTGTTCTTTGATATTATTAAAAAAGACTTGACTTCACTTCTGTTTTAATGTATATTAGTACTACATTAAGGGAAACATTCAACACAAGGAAATATGTTGTATGAAATGAAAGTGGGTGAGCACATAGGCTACGTGCTTTCGTGTCGGTGTCCTAGGCAACACACGTTACCGAGATGGCGAAAGTTATTGCTTAGCGGCTTTAGCGGAAACCAAAAACGAGGAAGCCTCGTTGGGAGGGTTCAAATCCCTCCACTCACTCTCACTTCGTATAACATTAATTTTAAAAAAGACGTGACTTCATTGGTTGCATAATATATTAGTACTACATTAAGGGAAACATTCAACACAAGGAGTACAAGATGACTAAGACAGCAACAAAGACCACAAAAAAGACAGCTACCAAAGTTTCAACAAAAAAGACTGCAAAGAAACCTGCGAAGTATGAACATACAAATGCGAATCCTAATAAATTGGAAAAGGTATTTCGTAAGAACAAGCAGACTTATACACAAGTAAAAAGAGGAAAGAAGGCAGTAATATATCAGCAGACAAATGAAGAAGGCTTTAATGTTGGGTATGAGGTATTTATGATTAAAATCCAGAAAGCTTTTGGGTTTGTTGTGAATCATTACCCTGCCAGGGAAAAGATTCCTGGAAATGAAGCATTTGGAAAATGGGCTTGGTCTGTTGATACCGAAGAGAAAGCATTGGAATATTTCAATATGATTGAGAATGGAACTATTAAAGCAAGAAAAAAGAAAAAATAGAAGTTGCAAATGGATTAAAGGAAAATGGTATTTTGTATCTTGAGTCTTTATTTGGATGTGCTACAAGTGAATGGTTAATTTTTCAGACTTTCAAATTGAAGGAACTAAAAAAGAAAACGAAACTGCTTGACTTCATTGCCTCCAAGATGTATATTAGTACTACATTCAAGAGTTCGATCATTTTCTGAAAAAAATAAAAAAATAAAAAAGACTTGACTTCACTTCATTCATAATATATATTAGTACTAGAGATTAAAAGAAACATTCAACAAAAAGTTTTATTATATTATAGGGGGAATAATGGAATTAACAAAACAGGTTTTAGAGAATTACAGAACTTGCAATGAAGGTATGCTGTGGTACATCTCAAACGACGAACCTGACTCTGTTGAAGAAACTATTGAAAAATTACTATCATCAGACGAGTGTGAAAAGTTCATATGGTCAAACTGGTTACTAAGTCGTGTCTTGCCGACAGATGATAAAATTCGATACGCTATTTTTGCCGCGGAATTAGTGCTTGACATTTTTGAAAAAGAGTTTCCAGAAGATAAACGTCCGAGGAACGCAATCGAGTCAGCACGAGGCTATTTATTGCATAAAGATGTGACTGCGGCTGGTGCTGCTCGTGATGCGGCTAATGCGTCTTATGCTGCGTCTTATGCTGCGTCTCGTGCGGCGGCTGATGCTGCGGCTGAGGCTGCTTGTGCGGCTGCTGAGGCGACTTATACGACTTGTGCGCATTATGCGGATGCGGATGCGGATGTGGCGGATGAGTCGGCTTATGCTGCGGCTTATGCGGCTGCTCGTGCGGCGGCTAATGCGGCTGCTGACGCTGCTCGTGTGGCGGCTGACGCTGCTCGTGTGGCTGCTAGCACGGCGGCTCGTGCGGCTGATGATGCGGCTTATGCGGCTGCTCGTGAGACTTATACAAAAATCATAAATTACGGCTTGTCATTATTAAAATCGATCGATCTTAATAAATTATTAAAATCGAAGTAGCAAACGGGAGAGACAAGATTAAAAGGAGAAAAGAATGACTTCAGACTTGACTTCATTGCCTCCAAACAGGTTAAGTAAATGTTAGGCTGACAAACAACCAGATAAGCCAAATGAGCTTATCTGGATAATCGTATGTAAAGGAGGGAATAATTGGAACCAGTAATACTTTTTGTATTAGAAAACTCACCATACAAACAGGCCGGATTTGATTGCTATGATAAGCAACGCAACGCAATGACCTACGAAGGAAACAATCCTGTAGTTGCTCACCCACCATGCCAGTTGTGGGGCAAGATGGCAAAGATAAACTACATTCGATGGGGGGGAGAACATAACAAACCGGGGAATGACGGTGGCTGTTTTAAGTTTGCTCTTGATACAGTTAATCGATGTGGTGGAGTATTAGAGCATCCAGCCGGGTCTTATGCGTGGGCAGAATATGGGCTTAGTAAACCATTACCAAGACAATGGACAAAAAGTGGTGATGGTTGGACTTGCGAAGTTTGGCAATCAGCATACGGTCACAAAGCAAATAAAAAAACATGGCTGTACTACAAGGGCAAGGCCAAGCCAAAAGACCCGATATGGGACACACCAAAAGGAACACACCAAATTGGTTTTTATGACCAGCGAGGCAAGGAAAGAAACAAGCCAACTCTGTCAAAATATGAGGCGAACGCTACTCCAAAAGCGTTTATGGATTACTTGATTGAGTTAGCAAAAGAAGCCTAACAACTACTTCAACCTGACGCAGTAGCGCAGGTTAAGCAAATGTTAGAGACAATAAAAAAAATAATTGAAGTTTACACACACAAACAAAGAAGTGACTTTATGAGGGTTATCCATAAACCGAGGCAAACCGGAAAGACGACGGAGCTTATTAAAATAGCATCACAGGAAGGCGGGTATATCGTCTGCCATAGCAGTGATGAGGCTTACAGAATTTCAAAGACCGCCGAAGAAATCGGGAAACAGATTCTTTTCCCGATTACATACGATGAATACTTAAATGGTTCATTCTGTGGTATAAACATTAAAGCGTTCTATATCGATAATGTAGAGTTTTTGCTTTCAAGAATTGCAAGGGGCGTCCCGGTAAATGCTATTTCCGTGAACAAGGAAGAAGCCTAACAACTACTTCAACCTGACGCAGTAGCGCAGGTTAAGCAAATGTTGAGCGGATTGCCAGCCACCCAAATCTGGCGATTTACACCTTGCTTTAAATAAAGATGTATATACAGAAAAAAAAGATGTTAAGGTAATAAATGGAGATGATGTATTTTCAACATTAGTAAAAAAATAAACACTTGACTTCATTGCCTCCAAGATGTATATTAGTACTAGAGATTAAGGGAAATATTCAACAAAAAATTTTATTATATTAATAAGGGGAAAAAATGCTTTTAACAAAACAGATTTTAGAGAATTACAGAGCTTGTGATGAGACCATGTCTTGGTACACTTCGAATGGAGAACCCGACTCGGTTGAAGAAACTATTGAAAAATTACTATCATCAGACGAGTGTGAAAAGTTTGACTGGTCAAACTGGTTACTAAGTCGTGTCTTGACGAATGATGATAAAATTCGCTACGCTATTTTTGCTGCTGAATTGGTGATTGACATTTTTGAAAAAGAGTACCCAAATGACAATCGGCCTCGGAACGCAATCGAGACAGCACGAGAATATTTATCTAATAAAGATGGTGCGACGGCTGATGCAGCTTATGCGGCGGCTCGTGAGGCTTATGTGGCTAATGCGGTTCGTGCGGCGGCTTGTGCGGCTTGTGCGGCTTATGCGGCTGCTTATGCGGTTCGTGCGGCTTATGATGCGGCTTATGTGGCTGCTGACGCGGCTCGTGATGCGGCGGCTTATGCGGCTAGTGCGGCGGCTGAGGCGACTTATGTGCATTATTCGGATTATGAGGCGGCGGATTATGCAGCTCGTGCGGCGGATTATGCAGCTCGTGCGGATTATACAAAAATCATAAATTATGGCTTGTCATTGATTGAGAAATGTGATGACCGTTGTGCGAAATTATGACTGGAGGATTAAAATGACATACATACCAAAAATAGGTGACGCTGTAGTAGCAAGACGTAAAATAAAGTCTAAGATTTATCATAACCTTTTGGTAGGCCCGATTTACGATACATCAGAAAATAGCTGTGTCATGGTGAATGGAAGAGGGACAGAAAGAGAAACAAAATGGACTTTATTTTACAGTGATTGGGATTTTGAATATCTATTCCCTGATGAACCAGTCATAACTACACACAACAGCGAATAAACAAACTTAAAAAAAGAAGGTGTGACTGTAATTAGGTTTACTAATGATCAGATATTAAAAGAATGTAAAACAATTGTAGATCAACTTAAAACAAACCTTAAATTGAAAGCTGTTAAAAAGGTATACAAAAATCATAAATTATGGCTTGTCGTTGATTGAGAAATGTGATGACAGTTGTTGCAAAACACAAGATTAAAATTGGAGTCAAAAAACCTAACAAGGGAGAAAAATGCTTTTAACAAAACAGATTTTAAAAAATTACAGAGCTAGCAGTGAGTGTATAGTGTGGTACACTTCAAACGACGAACCTGACTCTGTTGAAGAAACTATTGAAAAATTACTATCATCAGACGAGCATAAGAAGTTTGGCTGGTCGAACTGGTTACTAAGTCGTGTCTTGCCGCTCGATGATAAAATTCGCTACACTATTTTTGCTGCTGAATTGGTGATTGACATTTTTGAAAAAGAGTTTCCAGAAGATAAACGTCCGAGGAACGTGATCGAGACAGTACGAGAATATTTATTGAATAAAGATGATGCCATGGCTCGTGAGGTGGCTCGTGCTGCGAATGAGGCGACGAGTGTAGCGGATCATGCAGTGACTACGGTGACTGATGCGGCTTATGCTGCGGCTTATGCGGTGGATTATGTGGTTTATGTGGCTCGTGAGGCTGATGCGGCTCGTGAGGCTGGTGCGGCTTATGCTGCGGCTCGTGCGGCGGATTACATGGCTCGTGCGACGGCTGATGCTGATGTGACTTATACAAAAATCATAAATTATGGTTTGTCATTATTAAAATCGAAGTAGAATGGGAGAGACAAGATTAAAAGAAAAGAAAAGTTTAACTTCAGACTTGACTTCACTGTCTACATGATGTATATTAGTACTAGAGATTAAGGAAAACATTCAACACAAGGAGTACCAAATGTCCAGATCAATGATAACCAACACCAAAGTAAAATGTGAGATTGAGAAACTCATTGAGATGTTCAAGAGCCCAGAGTCGTTGGAACTTGTTGCCAAAGGTATGTTCTCACGTGGTGCTAATATTCCATCTGATAATTGGTCATATCTCAATCGCATTATTATGTTGTCTCATGGGTATACTGATGCTAGAGGCTTCAAGGCTTGGGGCAAGGTAGGTAGACAATGTAGTAAGGGTGGTTGTTTTTATATTCTTGCTCCTAATCTGTTCAAGAAAAAGGTAGTCAACAAAAAGACTAATATTGAGGAAGAAAAGACTATCCTTGCTGGTTTCAGACCAATCCCTGTCTGGCCTTTGGAAAATACTACTGGCAAAGAAGTCACTTATAAAGATCAAGATAAGATGCCTGACTTTATGGGAATTGAGATTGCAGAAAAATGGGGAATCAAAATCACACAAGGATTTCAGAATCCATCATACTATGCTTACTATTCACCAATAAGAAAAGAAATCAAGATGGCTACTGCATCTCAGCAGACGTTCTTTCACGAACTTGCTCACGCTGCTGATGATAGATTGAATAAGAATCTCAAGGGTGGTCAGGACCCTATACAAGAAATTGTAGCAGAGACTTCTGCTGTTGTCCTTATGTCAATGTTAGGACTCAAGGCAGGAACTAAAAATGCTTATGATTATGTAAAACGCTATGCCAATCAGAGTGGTAAAGACCCTGCTGATTCCATCATTCCACTTATTAGTAGAATTGGTAAGATCATCAAGCTTATCCTTGATGAATCCGATTCATTGCAGAAGACCTATAAAAAGGTTGCTAAGAAATAATCTCTGGGAAGTTTCGTTGAATGTACTTCCCACCCCCGAGGTCCGGAGAGTTTCGTTGAATGTACTCTCTGGATCTTTTTATATATTCGCTTGACTTCACTGTCTACATGATGTATATTAGTACTAGAGATTAAGAGAACAAACATTTAACATAAGGAGTTTTAAATGACTAAGAAAATCGATATACATATAACTAGATTTTATAATCTTAATATCCCTGAGGCTTGGATTGAAGTGACGGATAGAAAGACTTTTGATTCTTTTATCATTACCATTAAAAAAGATGGTGTTGATATAGAGTTCTCTAGTGACTCAGGGTCTAGGTCTTATTTCTTCTTTAATGATTTTGAACTACTTGATACTATTGCTCTACTCAGAAAAGAAATGTCAGAACTTGCTTGACTTCACTGCTACCAAGATGTATATTAGTACTAGAGATTAAGAGAACAAACATTTAACAAAGGATTTAAAGATGAGTTTTTTTGAAATGTTCATAATGGTTTTGGTTGTTTTCATAGTAGGACTATTTATCATAAGGACTCTTTGGTCACTGCTTCCCCTGTTGATTGTACTGACTCTGGTTGTCCTTGTTGCCTGGGGATTATATAAGGCACCCTCGGTATATAATGGCATTGTGAACTGGAGTAAGAATACTGTTAAGGGAACAATAGAATTTATAGAGACTAAACATAATGAGACTACAGAAGATGATATCATAAATCTTATTAACTCCACAAAAGAAAGATTCCCAAAGAAATAATCATCATGGACAACCAAGATAAAATCAAACATGCAAAATTAAGAGGTGGTAGACCAACTACCCCACACAAAAATAAGAAACAATACAACAGAAAAAAAGAAAAGAAAAGACTAAATTCAGACTTGACTTCACTGCTTGCATAATATATATTAGTACTAGAGATTAAGAGAGTAAACATTCAACAAAGGAAGTATAAATGGAAACCAAAGATGTAAACCTTGATACTGCTATTTTTGTCGCTGAATTGGTGATTGACATCTTTGAAAAAGAGTTCCCAGAAGACAAACGGCCTCGGAACGCAATCAAGGCAGCACGAGAATATTTATCTAATAAAGATAATACGGCTGCTCGTGCGGCTGTTGATGAGGCGACTGATATGGCGGCTGATGCGGCACGTGATGTGGCTGCTTATGCAGTTTGTGCGGCTGATCCGGCTCGTGTGAATGATGCGGCTGACGCGGTGGCTTATGTGTCTCGGTTGATGCGGATTATACAAAAATCATAAATTATGGCCTGTCATCATTAAAAAAGATTGGGTTGGTATAGAGTTCCCAAGTGTTCAGGGTCCAGGGCTTGTTTCTTCATCGATGATTTTGAACTAATAGATACTATCAATACCCTGAAAAAAGAAGTACAAGAAATTGCTTGACTTCACTGCCACCAAGATGTATATTAGTACTACATTCAACAAAAGATGTTATTGATAATGTTATTGAACACCCAACATATTCTAACAAATGAGGTATTGATGAAAACCGAAATAAGAAAAGTTCCTAAACAGAAAGTAATTGAGGATGGATTTGAAGATAAAGAAATTTATATTGCTTATGATGGAAGAGAATTTGATTCAAAGGATCAAGCAATTAAATATGAAGATGTTTTAAATTTTAAAAAGGAATTTATAAAAAAATATTCATATTCAACAATGGAACTAGATGATCGATATCACATACTTCACATGGATAATGATTCACACTTAAATAGAAATAACAGATTGATTCGGCATGAATTAAGAAACGAATTGAGACAATTCTTTGGGAATTATACAGGATCAAGGTTTGACATTGAAAAACTAAAAAAAGGATGGAATTTCATTGTTGACAATGAAACTTATGTTAGTATTACATATCCAAGTGAATTAATTACATTATATGAAAAAGAAATTAAATTGAATAAAAAATACATTGAACAGATATCCAATCATATTAATCAATAATGGGAGTTAAATGAAGGTATCACAAGATATATATAAAATGTGTAAACAGATGTTTAGTGTTTTGGAAATAGAATCTTTTGATTGTCTTGATGAATTAGTAATTGATAATATAAAGGAGGTAAAATGTATATCGTAATCGAAACTTTCCCCATATAATACGCTCATATAGTACTTGATGAAGACGGAGAACCAAAACTATTCCTCACTCTTGAAGAAGCTGAGAAAGAAAAATCAGAACTTCACGATGGAAAGATTGTTGAACTATGAAACATACAAAAGATAAACAACAAAAGAAACTCGCTATACAGATCATATAAGCAAAGAGTCTACACCAAACGATCTCATCTAGATAATGCTCATATAAAGAATGTGTGGATACAATATATTATAATATTACACTGATAGAAAGATGTATATTATAGTACTACACTGAAAAAAAGATGTACTAGAAATTGCTTGACTTCACTGCCACCAAGATGTATATTAGTACTAGAGATTAAGAAAGGAGTTTGATATGTTTATTACGTTTACTAAAATTAGAGATTATAAGTCTATTATTGGGGATATCATTCATACAGCAAGATTTGTTGGAATTGATGAGTCTGGTGAACCTATGTATGATAATGATAAAGAACTTCCAACACTTACTTTTACTGGCACTTGTAAGCTTCATGGTACTAATGCCAGTGTAGTTCGTTCTCCTAATGGAGACATTTATTTTCAGAGTCGTAGGGCTGTAATAACACCAATGAAGGACAATGCTGGATTTGCTTTTTTTGCAAAGAGTAATGAATCTATTTTTAATGATTTTTTTGATAAGATCGTTGATAGATATAAAGATTCGAGTGACAAACACATTGCAATTTTTGGTGAATGGTGTGGTGGTAATATTCAGAAGGGAGTTGCAATTTCTGGATTACCTAAGATGTTTGTAATCTTTGCAGTTAAACTTTCCGAAGAAATTGATGGAGAGATGGTATCTGAATATTTACCAAATCAGTTTTGGAAAGATTTAAATTTTCCAGAATTTAATATTTATAACATTTATGATTTTAAGACTTATAGTATTGATATTGATTTTAATACTCCAAAATATTTTATTAATAAGTTAGTAGAATATACACTTGAAGTCGAAGATAAGTGTCCTGTTGGGACTCATTTTGGTCGTAGTAGTATTAATGGAGACAATGTAACTGGAGAAGGGATTGTTTGGGAGACTTGGTATAAAGGTAATCGGATTATCTTTAAGACTAAGGGTGAAAAACATTCTAGCTCTAAGGTCAAGAAGATTGTTTCAGTAGATACCGAAAAATTAGATTCTATTATGGAATTTATTGATTATTCAGTTACCGAGAATCGTTTAAACCAGGCAATTGAACAGGTATTTACTATTAGATCAGTTGAGCCTCATAAGAAACATACTGGGGATTTTATTAAATGGATTCATAATGATATTATTGAGGAAGAGTCTGATGTTCTGAATGCAAATGGTTTAGAGTATAAGGATGTTAATAAGGAAATATCTATTAAAGCAAAAAATTGGTTTTTCAAATATCTCGATTCATTAATTTAAAGGAGTATTCATACGATGGAACAAGAAAAGAAAATATATAAAATAAAATAAAA
>Ga0172382_10009041_pt1 | contig 13699 bp, 14 predicted proteins | sample Leawel138RmetaG_FD_122245 | JGI IMG/M metagenome (GOLD analysis project Ga0172382, IMG submission 122245) | Leachate microbial communities from a municipal landfill in Southern Ontario, Canada - Leachate well 138R metaG | ecosystem: Engineered > Solid waste > Landfill > Unclassified | place...
CGGCCGGGATTGAAGATGCCGAGCGGGTCGAGCTGGCTGCGCACCCGCCGCTGCAGGGCGAGCATGGCGGGCGGCAGCGGATGGAAGCTGTCCTCGCGCGGACCGCCGCGGAAGCGGTTCGCGGTGCCACCCGCCGCTTCGGCAGCGGCGCGCACCTCGGCGGCGCTCGCATCGCCGATGTACCAGCGCAGGCCGCCACCCCATTCGATGAGCTGGCGACCCGGCAGTTCGAATTGCGGAGCCGTCGAGGGCACGACGATGCGCCAGAGCACCGGCTCGGCGGAAGGGGCAAGCGGCTTTGCAGCGTCTTCGGCCGGCTCCGCCTGTGCCGCATCACCCGTGAAGAACGGCAGCCGGTGCTCGGCGAGATCGCGCCAGAAGGCGTCGTTCTCCCCGGGAGCCAGCGGAACCGCGCTGTAGCGGTTGATGAAGCGACTGGCTGCCGCTTCCACGCCAGCCTCGGAACCGGCGAAGCGCAGCAGCAGCTGGCCGTCCATCCAGCAGGAAGCCGACAGCGGCAACGGCTCGCCGGCCCAGTGGTGCAGCGCCGACATCGCCTCCCCGGCACCGATCCCGATGCGCAGGCTCCATCGCGCCGGGGGCACGGGCAGGACCTTGAGGGAGACCTCGGCAATCACCCCGAGCACGCCGTAGGAGCCGCAGAGCAGGCGCGAGACATCGTAGCCGGCGACGTTCTTCATCACCTGGCCGCCGAAGCGCATGAGTTCGCCCCGCGCATCGAGCAGGCTCGCGCCGAGCACGAAATCGCGCGCCGCGCCGACGGATACCCGCGCCGGTCCCGACAGGCCGCAGGCGATGGTCCCGCCGACCGTCGCCCCCGGCCCGAAGTGCGGCGGCTCGAAGGCGAGCATCTGGCCTTGCTCGGCCAGGCTTGCCTCCAGCTCCTCGAGCGGGGTACCGCAACGGGCGGTGACCACCAGCTCGGTCGGCTCGTAGCTCACGATGCCCGCGAAGCCGCGCACATCGAGCGGCTCGCCGCGCGGCTGGTTGCCGAGGAAATGCTTGCTGCGTCCGCCGTGGATCTCCAGTGGCGTGCGCGCGGCCGCCGCGGACAGGATGGCATCGCGCAGCCCGGACAAGGCCTGCTCGGGACTCATCGACGAGCTCCTGAATGGGGGTGTCCCGCGCCGCGCGACCAGGCGGCGGCCGATGCGGGAGCGGCGAACGCGGCGGGGGCGATCGCGGGATGCGAACGAAGGACGGTCGTCATGGTTGACCCGATTGTGCCCGAGCCGGGGCCAGGCCGGACAGGTCCAGCGCGGGACGCGTGCCGGATCCTGCGCCCGGCCCCGGCGAGACCCGTGCGGACCGCCCGCCGAATCCGATGACCGGCTCGGAGCCGGAATGCTTGTGCTGTATCGTGAGGCATACCCAGAAGGCACGAACGAGGAGGGACACCGCCATGGCGCAGATCCGCGACGGTTTCGTCGGCAGCATCGGCAACACACCGCTGATCCGGCTGCGCCGGGCGTCCGAGCTGACCGGGTGCGAGATCCTCGCCAAGGCCGAGTTCCTCAACCCGGGCGGTTCGGTCAAGGACCGGGCGGGCCTGAGCCTGATCCTCGACGCCGAGCGCCGCGGCGTGCTGCGCCCCGGTGGCACCGTGGTCGAAGGCACCGCCGGCAACACCGGCATCGGCCTGGCCCTGGTCGCCAACGCCCGCGGCTACCGCTGCGTCATCGTGATCCCCGAGACCCAGAGCCAGGAGAAGAAGGACCTGCTGCGCCTGTTCGGCGCCGACCTGCGCGAAGTGCCCGCCCTGCCCTTCAAGGATCCGGACAACTACGTCCATGTCGCCGAACGGCTGGCGAAGGAACTCGAGGCGAGCACCCCCAACGGCGTGCTCTACGCCAACCAGTGGGAGAACCTGGCGAATCGACAGGCCCATATCGATACCACCGGCCCCGAGATCTGGGAGCAGACCGACGGGCGCATCGACGGCTTCACCTGCGCGATCGGCACCGGCGGCACGCTGGCCGGCACCGCCATCCACCTCAAGTCCCGGAACCCGAAGATCCGCATCGCCGCCGCCGACCCGATGGGCGCCGCCATGTACAGCTGGATCACCCATGGGAAGCTCGAGAGCACGGGCAGCTCGATCACCGAGGGCATCGGCCTGGGGCGGGTTACCGCCAACATCGATGGCGCGCCGATCGACCTCGCCTACCAGATCCCCGACGAGGAAGCCCTGCCGATCGTCTTCGACCTGCTCGGCAAGGACGGCCTGTGCGTGGGCGGCTCGAGCGGCATCAACGTCGCCGGCGCGATCCGCCTGGCCCGGGATCTCGGACCAGGGCACACGGTGGTGACCATCCTCGCCGACGGCGGCAGTCGCTACCAGTCGAAGCTCTTCAACCCGCAGTTCCTGCGCTCGAAGAACCTGCCGGTGCCGCCGTGGCTCGATGCTTAGCCCTTGTGGATGATCGCGATCAGCGCATCCAGGGCATCCGTGACCGTGAAGATGCCCATGAGGGCGCCGCCCTCCTCGTTGACGATCACGCTGCCGACCCTTCTCTCGGACATGGTCCGGGCGACTTCGTCGAGCGGCGTACCGGCGGTGACGAACAAGGGCTCGGCGGTCATGATGTCCTCGGCTCGCACCTGCAGCTTCTCGGCCACGGTCAGCCCCGCCACCAGGCGCGCATCACGGTCGCTCACCACGCCCACGACGGTATTGCCGCGAACGATGGGGAGATGGCGGATGCCGTGCTCCTTCATGAGACCCCGCAGCTCGTCGATCGTCGTGTCGGCGGGTGCGGTGACCGGATTGCGCGTGGTGAACTTCTCCACCGGCACGCTCGTCTGAAGCATGGCGAATCTCCTGTGATCATCGGGTAAAAACGCCCGACTGCGTCATCGCCTGGAGGGCGCTCCGGGCAACTACCCTCATTCTGGCCGCCATGCCGACCCCGGATGATGACCACGGTCAAGGCGGCTGCGCCCGGGCTCCTGGACGGGGTCGGGGCAGTTTCCGGCTTTGGCCATGAGCGTGACACCGGAATGATGCACGGCGGTCGAATTCGACTGTATCCAGTCTCATGATCTCCGTCGAAATCAGCAACCAGAGGATGGAAGCCATGCCCAAAGGATCGGACCTGCTTGTCGCTGCACTGGAGAACGAGGGTGTGGATCGCATCTTCGGTGTACCAGGGGAGGAGAACCTCGACCTCCTGGAGTCACTACGGACCTCGCGCATCGAACTGGTCCTCACACGCCACGAGCAGGCGGCGGCCTTCATGGCCGCAACGCATGGACGGCTTACCGGCAGGCCCGGCGTCTGCCTCGCCACGCTCGGCCCGGGGGCGCTGAACTTCTCGACCGGCGCGGCCTACGCGCATCTCGGCGCCATGCCGATGATCCTCATCACCGGCCAGAAGCCGGTGATGAACGCGAAGCAGGCCCGCTTCCAGATCGTCGACATCGTCGCCTCGATGAAGCCGCTGACCAAGCTCACGCGCCAGATCATCAGCGCGGCCAGCATCCCGGCGACGGTCCGCGACGCCTTTCGCGTGGCGACGGACGAGCGGCCGGGGCCGGTGCATCTCGAGCTGCCGGAGGATGTCGCGGCGGCGGAGTTCGAGGATGCCTCCGTGATTCCGATCCACTCGCTGGAGCACCCCGTCGCCCACGGCGCCGCACTCGACCGGGCGGCGGACGCGATCCTGGCCGCCAGGCGGCCACTGGTCATGATCGGCGCGGCAGGGAACCGGCCTTCGCTGGTCGAGGCCTTGTCCGCCTTCATGACCCGCACCCGGCTGTGCTTCTTCAACACGCAGATGGGCAAGGGCGCCGTCACCGGCTGCTCCGGTCTTTACGTGGGGACCGCCGCACTCTCGGAGGGCGACTATGTACACGAGGCCGTCGAGCGCGCCGACCTGATCATCGCGATCGGCCACGACACGATCGAGAAGCCGCCCTTCCTGATGAAGATCGCCGGCGGGCCGAAGGTGATCCATATCGGCTATCAGTCGGCCACCGTCGAAGAGGTCTACCACCCCGATATCGAGGTGATCGGCGACATCGGAGCGTCCGTAGAAGCACTCGGCGCGCGGCTGGACGGCAAGCTGTCCGTCGACGAAGGCATGCTCGAACTGCGCCAGCAGATCCTCGCCCGCGTCAATGACCGCGCCGAGGAGGACCGCTTCCCACCCACGCCCCAGCGTATCGTCCATGACGTTCGCAAGGTCATGCCGGATGACGGCATCGTCTCTCTCGACAACGGCATGTACAAGATCTGGTTCGCCCGCAATTACCGCACCCAGGTCGCCAACACCCTGCTGCTCGACAATGCGCTCGCGACGATGGGAGCCGGCCTGCCCTCGGCGATGATGGCGGCCATGCTGTACCCCGAAAGACGCGTCATGGCGATCTGCGGCGACGGCGGCTTCATGATGAACTCGCAGGAGCTGGAAACGGCAGTGCGGCTGGGGCTGAACCTCGTGGTGGTCATCCTGAACGACAGCGCGTACGGCATGATCCGCTGGAAGCAGGCGGTGGACGGCTTCCGTGATTTCGGCATGAGCTTCGGCAATCCCGATTTCGTGCGCTATGCCGAGGCATACGGCGCCAGGGGATCACGGGTCGGCGCGGTCGAGGATCTCGTTCCGACACTCGAGGCGGCCTTCGCCGATGGCGGCGTCCATCTGGTCGATGTGCCGATCGACTATTCCGAGAACACCCGCGTCCTGGTCGACGAGTTGCGTAACCGCAGGCCCGGTGTGGAATGCGCGTGAACAGTCGTTGCGGGGCCCAGGTGGTCGAAACCAGGGGAGTTCAACGATGCGCACGGTAGTGACGGCCTTCGATCAGTCCTCGAGCCAGAGCCGCCTTAGCCGCTTGCCGCGAGGACTGCGATAGCGGTCGAAATCCCTGCGGTCCACTGTGAGGATGTCGTGGACGCCAATGCGATCGGCAGCAAGGACCAGCGCCACGTCCGCGAGGTCAGCCCCGCCATCCGCATGCTGCACCATGAATTCGGCCATCGCGTCCAGACTCGCCGGATCGCTGGACAGCACGGTCAGGCGGCCAGCCGCAGCCCAGCGCATCAGGTTGATCTTGCCGGCGTCGTCCAGCAAATGGCCGGCCTCCGTCAGCACTTCCCAGACCGTGTACAGGCGCACGCCGACCAGTTCCGCGAGCCTCCTCGCGGCGCTGCCATGATGCGGATCGCCACCGTTGAACAGCGCTACCAGGAAACCCGTGTCAACGAGCGTAGCCGTGCTTTTCACGCAGACGCTCGAGGATGGCCCGCTTGCCGGGATCGGCAGCGCTCCGCGGATCGCGCAGGCCGCCTTTCCCGATGTACAGCGCATCGATCTCAGCCGCCGCACGTTCCGCCGGAATGACATTGGCGGCATAAGCCGCGATGCTGCGCCGGATGAACTCCGACTTGCTCACGTGCAGCAGGCTGGCTGCGCGCTCCAGCAAGGCCTCGTCCTCGGCAGGCAGCCGTATCGAGATGGCCACAACGGGCTCCTTATGTATTACATTATCGTAATACTACAGATTTCGGACCAACCAGGCAAGGCCACGAAGCTGGCCAGGGTCGGCTTCGTACACTTCGAGAGGGAGAGATCGGGGATCTCTCCGGCGGGACGAAACGCGCCCTTGTCATCGAGGTGCTCGCGCCAGAAAACGTGCACCGCGCCCGGAATGGTTCCGGCAAGACTTGATGACTCGCCACCACGATTGTACAATTATTTGTACATAAAAGGAGCCACTCAATGGACGCCATCACCTATAGCACCGCCCGAGCCAGGCTGGCTGACACCATGGATCGAGTGTGCGACGACCACGAACCCATCATCATCACCCGTAGTGGCCGGCAGGCCGTGGTGATGATGGCGCTGGACGACTACAAGGCGCTCGAGGAAACCGCCTACCTGCTTCGGAGTCCCAGGAACGCACGGCGCCTGCTCGAGAGCATTGCAGCTCTCGAGTCCGGCAAGGGAAAAGCCAGGAGCCTGGCTGAATGAAGCTGATCTTCTCAGAGCAGGCCTGGGAAGATTATCTGCATTGGCAGACGACAGACGGGAAGATGGTCCGGCGGATCAATGAGTTGATCAAGGAGATCACCCGAACACCACACAGTGGCAAAGGAAAACCCGAACCACTGAAACACGCGCTCTCGGGCTATTGGTCGCGACGGATCAACGACGAGCATCGGATCGTCTACAAGGTCTCGAATGGCGATCTGCTCATCGCTCAGCTGCGATACCACTACTGACGGCGTCCGGGTCCGAAGCTCGGCGACGCTTGACGCGGACGACCGCGTATCTCGGTGCACCAGTTCGGCAACCCCGGTTCCAGGACCGCCCGACCGGGCAAGGCTCATGGAAGTGTGACCTGTTCAGGACGCCAAGGCGCGGTTCAGTGAGTTCCCGGGAAATGGGGCAGTCCATATCGCCCGAACCAGAACATCAGGCCAGCTACGTCCGGCAGTCCTCCCGGACCCCGGCCGCGCTCCGGAGGATCGGTTCAATGCTATCGGCCGTAACGCGCTGGGCCGCTACCTCTTCATCGCTTTCACCTTCCGCATGAAAGGCGACGGCACCCTGATTCGTCCGATCAGCGCCCGCTACATGCACCAGAAGGAGATCGACCACTATGAGCGGCAAGCCCCTTAAGTCCTTCCCACCCTTCAAGACGGATGAAGAGGCCGAGCGCTTCGTCGATGAGGCCGATCTTTCGGAATACGACCTGTCCGGCTTCAGGCCGATGACGTTCGAGTTCGCGAGGAAGGGAGCGCAGGTAAACCTGCGGGTGCCCCAACCGCTCCTTGACGCCGTAAAGGCCAAGGCAAAGTCGCGCGGTATTCCGTTTACGCGCTACATCCGCATGCTGATGGAGCAAGACGTCACGCGTTGAGAGGAAATGTGGGGCAGGCCCCCGAGATACGAGCCCCTCAGAACCGTGGCAGATCCGGAAACCTCAGCTCGCCCTTGTGCACATGCATCTTGCCGTACTCGGCGCAGCGCGCGAGCGTCGGGATCGCCTTGCCGGGATTGAGCAGGCCCTGCGGGTCGAAGGCGCGCTTGACGGCGAAGAAGGCTTCGCGCTCCGCGGGGGAAAACTGCACGCACATCGAGTTGATCTTCTCGATGCCGACGCCGTGTTCGCCGGTGATGGTGCCGCCATACTCGACGCAGGCCTCGAGGATCTCGGCGCCGAAACGGTCGGCACGGTCCCATTGGCCCGGCTCGTTGGCATCGAAGAGGATGAGTGGGTGCAGGTTGCCGTCGCCGGCGTGGAAGACGTTCATGCAGCGCAGGCCGTACTTCTCTTCCATCGCCTCGATCGCGGCGAGCATGCGCCCCAGGGTACGGCGCGGAATGGTGCCGTCCATGCAGTAGTAGTCGGGCGAGACACGCCCGGCCGCCGGGAAGGCGTTCTTGCGGCCCGACCAGAAGCGCAGCCGCTCCTCCTCGTCCTCCGACACCCGGATCGCGGTACAGCCGCATTCGCGCAGCACGGCCTCGATCCGGGCGATCTCCTCGTCGACTTCCTCCGGCGTGCCATCGGATTCGACGATCAGCACAGCCTGGGCGTCGAGGTCGTAGCCGGCCTGCACGAAAGGCTCGACGGCGCGCACCGCCTTCTGGTCCATCATCTCCATACCCGCCGGAATGATGCCGGCGGCGATGATCGCCGCCACCGCGTCGCCGGCCGGCTCGACCGCATCGAAGGAGGCGAGCACGGCCCGCGCGAGTTCCGGCTGCGGCAGCAGCCGCACGCTGACCTCGGTGACCACGCCGAGCATGCCTTCGGAGCCGATGATGAGCGAGAGCAGGTCGAGCCCCGGTACTTCCGGCGCCTCGCTGCCGAACTCCAGTATCTCGCCATCCATCATGATCACGCGCACCCGCAGCACGTTGTGGCAGGTGAGTCCGTACTTCAGGCAATGCACCCCGCCGGAGTTCTCCGCCACATTGCCGCCGATCGAGCAGGCGATCTGCGAGGAAGGATCGGGGGCGTAGTACAGGCGATAGGGAGCGGCCGCCTCGGAGATCGCAAGATTGCGCACCCCGGGCTGGACCCGCGCGATGCGCGCCACCGGGTCGAGCGATAGGATGCGGTTGAACTTTGCCAGCGACAGCACGATGCCGGCGCCATGCGGCATCGATCCGCCCGACAGGCTGGTGCCGGCGCCCCGGGCCACTACCGGGACATCGAGGTCGAGGCAGGCACGCAGGATCTCGCGGACCTGCTCCTCGGTCTCGGGCAGGGCGACCGCCATCGGCAACTGGCGAAACGCCGACAGGCCGTCGCATTCGAAGGGCCGGGTATCCTCGACTTCATGCAGCAGGGAGTCGGGCGGCAGGATCGCGGCGAGCCGCTCGAGGACGCGGGCCAGCTGCCCCGGCGGAGGGCTCGCGGTAACGTCGGCGTGGCGGTGATCGGCGGCGGTATTCATGGCGGGCTCCAGGGCACCGGGCGTCTTCCGGTGCGACGCCCGCCAGCTTAGCACCCGCGGCGCGCCGGGTTGTTGACCACCCTGCGCGAGATCGACGACGATCCCCCCTTCCCTTCACCAGACTGCCCAGGACTGCCCGAGTGCCCGACGGGCTCGAGCTGGCAAGCAATCGGATCCGTATCACATGAAGAAAGAAGCCTGGCGGCGCGAGGCCGCTTCGTATCCCCTCACGGGCGAGATGCCGACGCGCTACACCGACATGGACGTCTGGCAGCACATGAACAACAGTGCGCTGATCAATCTCCATGGCGAAGCGGTCCATGGCGCGCTGCATGCACTGTTCGGACCCCAGGCCTGGCGCGACGGCGAGCCCGTCGTCGGCTACCTGGGCAGCAGGACGGATTTCATCGCCCAGGCCTACTATCCGGACCCGCTGACCTGGGGAGCGCGGGTTGTCGGCGTCGACGAGCAGGGCTTGCGGATCGCCACCGCGCTGTTTCAGCGCAGCCAGTGCGTGAGCGTTCACGAGGCCTTGCTCGCGGGATGGGCCGATGGCCGCCCGCTCGCCCTGGTTCCCGAACAGCTCGCGGCGCTGCGTGCGGCGCGGACCGAGGGAGCACAGGCGCTGCCGGACGGCTATCGCCTGCAGCTCGACACGACCGCGCCGCGGCTCGGGCACTTTCGCTGGCAGCGTCCGATCGCGCTGCGCTACGGCGACAGCGATGCGCGCCATCTCCCGAGCGACGCCTGGCTGGGGCGCTGCGCCGAGCAGATGCGCATCGAATTCCTGACCGGGATCCGCGGCGAATCCCGGCGCGCCCGTCGCACCGGCATGATGATCGCGCATGCGAGCTTGCGCTGGCATCGTCGCGATGTGCCAGCCGCGCAATGGCAGATGGCTTGCGGCATCGCGCGCCTGGGTGAGCGCTCGCTCGTCGTTCGCGGCGCGCTGTTCCAGGACGACGCCTGCCTGGCCGAATGCGATTCGGTCATGGTCTTCATCGATCCCGAAACCCATCGCAGTGAAGCGTTCGACGACGCGGCCCGCTCGGTGCTCGAACCCTGGATCCTGCGCGCGGTGCCGAGCGCACTCGGCTGAACGGGTGGTCGATCGCCCCGGGGCAGAGCCGGCCCCGCTGGCTCAGCCGGGCTTGCGCGCAAGCAGGGTGGCGAACTGCAGTCGGGCGCCGTTGTGCATCGTGCCGAGATCCTCGTTGTACTTGACGAGATCCCAGCCGGCGTAGGCGGCGCTCAGCTGCCCCGTGCGCAGGGTGAACGGAAAATTCATCGGGCAGGGATGCTCGTCGGTATCCATTGCCGCCACGACCAGGTTGTGCCCGCCGGGCGCGGTGCATTGCTGCATGTCGGCAATCACGGCATCGACGCGCGCCGGATCGAGGAACATCAGCGTGACGGTGCAGGCGATGAAGTCGTAGCTCGCCCCCAGGTCCGCCTGGTTGATGTCGTACAGGCGGGCATCGATGGTGTCGATGCCTTCGCGTTCGACGATCGATCGCAGCATCCCGATCGCGTCGGCATTGGCATCGACCGCGGTCACGTCGAAACCGAGCTGGCTCAGGTACAGCGCGTTGCGCCCGGCGCCACAACCCATGTCGAGCGCCCTGCCAGGCGCAAGCGACTGGCATGCCAGCACGACTTCGCTGTGTGGCGGGTTCAGGCCGTACAAGGCATTCAGATCCCGTGGTTCCGGTGTCGTTGCGCTCACATCAGCTCCCCATTTTCGACGTATGAACGACGTCATGGTGCCATGGCGTCGTCATGGTGGGCCGACCGGGGGCGCTCGACCCCTGGCCTTGCATGGCTACCCGCAATGCGTAATCCTGCGGGCAACATCAAGGAGACGAGCCCGTGAAACTCTACGAAGCAATCGCCCGCAGCCTCGCCGATCTCGAGGTAAGCCAGCTGTTCGGCCTGATCGGCGACGCGAACCTGTTCATGGTCGACAACTACATCCGCAAGCATCGCGGCGCCTATGTGGCGGCGGTGCACGAGGCCGGCGTCGTGCTGATGGCGCTGGGCTACGCGCGCGTGTCGGGCGAGATCGGCGTGGCCACCGTCACCCATGGCCCGGCGCTCACCAACACCCTCACGGCCCTGGTCGAAGGCGTCAAGACCGCAACGCCCCTCGTACTCCTGGCGGGCGACACGCCGGTCGCCGACCGGGAACATGCGCAGAACGTCAACCAGCGGGAACTCGTCATGGCCACGGGCGCCGGCTTCGAGCAACTGCGCACACCAGCGACGCTCGCCGACGACCTCGCGCGGACGTTCTCCCGTGCCCACCAGGAACGCCGCCCTGTCGTGCTGAACATGCCGATCGACTTCATGTGGCAGGAGGTCGAATACACGGCGCCGCGGGTCTATGTCCCCGAGAGCCGCAGCGTGATCGCCTCGAGCACCGACATGGACAATGCCATCGGCATCATCGCTTCGTCGCACTTGCCCGTCATCATCGGCGGGCGCGGTGCCGCCGACCCGGCCGCCGAAGCCGCTATTCAGCGGCTCGCAAAGCGCATCGAGGCGCCGGTGGCGACTTCGGTGCGCGGCAAGGGCCTGTTCGCGGACGACCCTTTCAATCTCGGGATCTGCGGCACGATCAGCAACCCGGTGGCAACGGAGACCATCGGCGCGGCCGACTGCCTGATCGTCTTCGGCGCAAGCCTGAACCAGTTCACGGCCGGCCTGGGCGGGCTGACCCGCGGCAAGCGCATCGTGCACGTCGATCCCACGGCAAGCCAGATCGGCCGCTTCACACCGGTCGACGCGGGCCTGGTGGGCGATCTCGGCCTGACGGCCGACGCCATGCTGAAGTGGCTCGACGAGGCGGAGATCCCGGGCTCAGGGGCGCGCAGCGACGACCTGCTCGAGAAGCTCACCGCCATGCGCAGCCAGAAGGCGCGCTTTCCGCGCAAGCCGCGCGCCGGCGCGGTCGACCTGCTCGAGGCGCTGCAGGCGCTCGACCAGTCCTTCCCGAAGGATCGCGTCTACGTCAGCGACACCGGACGCTTCCTGGTGGGCGCCTGGCCGCTCGTCCAGGTCCGCAATCCGCGCGATTATGTCGACACGATCGGCTTCGCCGCGATCGGCCTCGGGCTCGGCGCGGCCATCGGCGCAGCAAAGGCCGCGGGCGGACGCCCGACCCTGCTCGTCACGGGCGACGGCGGCTTCATGCTCGGCGGCGTGAGCGAGCTTGCCACCGCCATGCGCGAACGGCTCGACCTGACCATCGTCGTGTGCAACGACGGCGGCTATGGCGCCGAGTACATCCAGTACGCGGCGCGCGACATGGACCCGTCGCTGTCACTGCAGCACTGGCCCGACCTGGCCGACATCGCCAGGGGATTCGGCCTCGAAGCTGCCACGGTAACCAGCAGCGAGGAGCTGCAGGCCGCGATGCAGACCATCGCCGAAGGCAGCCCCGGGCGCCCGCGCCTCATCGACATACGCATCGATCCGGCCTGCATGCCGATCGGCGGCTGAGGAGCGGGCTGCGGCTTGCCGGACCGCCAGCAAGCCGTGCGGCGGCCGCCGCGGCGCCCGGTCGCCAGCCCGGCGGGCACGGGCTACCTGCTGCTCCTTGCCGGCATGGCGCTGGTTGGCACTTACGTCGCGCTGTCGCGCCCCCTGGTGGCGGTGGTGCCGGTCTTCCTGCTCGCCTGGCTGCGCTTCGCGATAGCGGCGGTGGCGATGCTCCCCTGGCTGCGGCGTCGGCCAGGCGATGCACCGATCGATGCCGGGCTGCAGCGCACCCTCTTCGCCCAGTCCTTCTTCGGCAATTTCCTCTTCTCGATCTTCATGCTCACCGGGGTCGCCCGTACTTCGGCCACCGCCGCGGGCCTGGTACTTTCGCTGATGCCGGCGGCCGTCGCCCTGCTCTCATGGCTGGTGCTGCGCGAGCGGATCGGCGCCCGCACCGGTGCGGCGATCCTCCTGTCCGGCATCGGGCTCGCCCTGCTCGCGGGCGCCGGCGCCAGCCCGGGCGGCGGCGCGCCCGATCTCCTCGGCCACCTGCTGCTGGTGGCGGCCGTCGGCTGCGAGTCGGCCTACGTGGTGCTGGGCAAGCGCCTGACCGGCCAGCTGTCGGCGCGACGCATCTCGGCGCTGATCAACCTCGTCGGCCTCGTCCTGATGACGCCCTTCGGCCTGTGGCAGGCCGCCTCCTTCGATTTCTCCCGGCTGGGCGCCGGCGACTGGGCGCTGCTCGTCTTCTACTCCCTGTCGGCGAGCATGTTCGCGACCTGGCTCTGGTTAAGCGGCCTGGCCCGGGTGCCCGCCGCGCGCAGCGGCGTCTTCACCATCGCGATGCCGCTGGCGGCCTCGGCAGTGGGCATCGTCTGGCTGGGGGAACGCCCGGGGCTCGTCCACCTGGTCGCCTTCGCTTGCGCCGCGGCGGCGATCGTCCTGGTCACCCGTCCATCGCACCCGGTCGACGCGCGGGTGGCGGCCGGCGGGGCAGGCGGCCGCCTGGATTGACATCCGGCCGCCGGCTAGGCAAATTGCAGGCAGTCGACCGACCGCTGCGGGAGAGATCGACGCCGGCCGGGCCGGCATCGACGCCGAAGGTGTATCGCCCCGCAAACTCTCAGGCAAAAGGACTGCAGCGGATCCGACTCTCTGGAGAGAAGACGGCCCCTTTGTCCATGCGCATGGGGCGCGGTCTCGCCGAAGGAAACAGGCCGCCGGCCGGCCGAATGTCTCAGGCGAAAGGACAGAGGGGGCTCCACGGACACCAGCCGCCGGTACTGCCCGGCGAAATCACCAAGCTTTGGAGCAACCCTTGGAAAATCCCGGCGATCTCCGCTATACCGAATCCCACGAATGGATCCGTCGCGAAGCCGACGGCAGCCTCACCATCGGCATCACCGCCCATGCGCAGGATGCCCTGGGCGAACTGGTCTACGTCGAGCTGCCCGACCCGGGCCGCCAGGTCGACCGCGGCGAGGCCTGCATCGTGGTCGAATCGACCAAGGCCGCCTCGGACGTCTATGCGCCGGTGGCGGGCGAAGTCCTCGCGGTCAACGACGCGCTCGCCGCCGATCCGCAGACGGTCAACTCCGACCCGTTCGGCGCCGGCTGGCTGATCAAGCTGAAACCGACCGATGCCGCGGCCTTCGATGGCCTGATGTCGGCGGCCGACTACAGCGCCAGCACCGACGCCTGAACTCCGCCGGTAGTGGGGTCGGACTCCAGAAATGGGGTCAGACTCCATTTCCAGAAGGAAATGGAGTCTGACCCCATTTCTGC
>Ga0172382_10009042_pt1 | contig 13699 bp, 12 predicted proteins | sample Leawel138RmetaG_FD_122245 | JGI IMG/M metagenome (GOLD analysis project Ga0172382, IMG submission 122245) | Leachate microbial communities from a municipal landfill in Southern Ontario, Canada - Leachate well 138R metaG | ecosystem: Engineered > Solid waste > Landfill > Unclassified | place...
CCTGAACATAAACACCAAGCACAACAACCAGAAAGTTTGGAGGTATAATTACATGGCAAAAGATTTAGTTCAATACTTAGGTACAGGACGCAGAAAGTCATCTGTTGCTCGTGTGATCCTAACCCCTGGTTCAGGTAAATTCATGATTAATGGTAGAACGTTTGAAGAATACATTCCTTCAGCTGCAACACGTTTAGACGTGTTACAACCATTAGAGTTAACTGAAAATGTTAGTAAATTTGATGTTAGAGCTAATGTTAACGGTGGCGGTAAAACTGGTCAAGCAGGTGCAATCCGTTTAGGTATTACACGTGCACTTATGGAAGTTGATGAAGACTTACGTAAAGTGTTAAAACCAGCTGGATTAGTTACACGTGACCCAAGAGCTAAAGAACGTTATAAATACGGTCTTAAAAAAGCACGTCGTGCATCTCAATTCTCTAAACGTTAATATTATATATACATCTTTAAAAACTCCCGTTTATGGGAGTTTTTTTAGTAAAAATCCCATGTATGCGAACTAGCAGATATTTATATCTGGCATAATACACAATAAACTTGTTTATTTGGTCGAAATAATTTATAATAAAGGTTGCGAAATGAGGGTGAACATGAAAAAGTTTAGAGCACGCTATGCACCATCACCAACAGGACATTTGCATATTGGTAATGCAAGAACTGCATTATTTAATTACTTATTTGCACGTCACCACGGTGGTGACTTCATTATAAGAATTGAAGATACCGATGTTGCAAGAAATGTTGAAGGTGGCATTACATCACAATTGAATAATTTAAAATGGTTAGGCATTAACTGGGATGAAGGTGTTGATGTCGGTGGCAATTTTGGTCCATATAATCAATTAAGTCGTTTAGAATTATACAAAAAATATGCATTTGAGTTACTTGAAAAAGGTTATGCTTATAAAGATTTCAAAGAAGGATCAGAAGATTTCGCAATTCGTTTTAAAGTGCCTGAAAATGTAACATATCAGTTTCCTGATATTATACGTGGTACTTTAAAGTTTGAATCTAAAGATGTTGAAGATTGGATCATCTTAAAAGATAACGGCATACCTACTTATAATTTTGCTGTTGTAATTGATGATCACTTTATGGAAATTACCCATGTTTTTAGAGGTGAGGAGCATATTACCAATACACCAAAACAGTTAATGGTTTATGATGCGCTTGGTTGGGATTATCCATTATTTGGTCATATGACAATTATTGTCAATGAAGATCGTAAGAAATTAAGCAAAAGAGATACAGGTACGATTCAATTTATTGAAGAATATAAGAACTTAGGGTTTTTACCTGAGGCGATACTAAATTTCTTAAGTTTACTTGGATGGAGTCCAAAAGATGATGAAGAAATATTATCTAAGGATGCATTAATTGCGTTATTTGATGAGCATAAATTAAGTGCTGCACCAAGTTTCTTTGATAAGAACAAATTAGCTTATATCAATTCTAGATATTTAAAGATGTTATCTATGGATGATTTAAAAGAATTAACAAGACCGTTTTTACTAAATCATGGTATCGAAATTAAAAATGAGATTTGGTTTGAAAGCTTACTGTCAATTTTAAAAGATAGAATTAACTTTGGAGCTGAGATTGTAACTTATTATGAAAAGTTCTTCCATGAAGACTTTCATTTAGAACAAGGTGTTTTAGAAGAGATTAAAGACTTTGATAACAAGAGCGTTATTAAAGCTTTTATAGAGATGATTGAAACTGTTGATTTTAATGATGATAGTTTAATTAATCAAGCCATTAAAGATACAGGTAAAAAATTAGAAATAAAAGGTAAAGCACTCTTTATGCCAATACGTATAGCAACAACAGGTGAGGCACACGGTCCAAGTTTACCGGTTAGTCTTAGTTTATTGGGTAAAGATCTAGTTATTAAAAGAATGAACAAAACTTTAGAAGTACTAAAAGGAGAAACAACATGAAAAAGTTTTTATCAATTGTTGCACTAGCATTACTACTAGTATTAGTAGGTTGTACATCGAATGTACGCTCAAATGCCAGAGCATATGTCACATCAATTACTGCAAAATCTACTGAAGTATCATTTAAAGTAGAACTTCGAGATCCAGACAGTGAGCTAGACAGTAGAACTGTTACTGTTCGTTTGAAAACAGCTGGAAATGCAGATGTTGATTTACCACTGGAATTATCTATTTCACAACCAAGTAGAACAATAACATTTGAAGATCTAAAAATGGATGCTTCATATGATGTATATGTATTTGGTATGAAAGATGACAAACAGTTACAACTCTATTTCAACTCAAACGTCTTTAATACATTAAAAGCAGGTGATGAACAATCCAATCCGATTGTTGTAACAACAACTGAAGAATTCTTAGCAATGGATTCTAAAAAACATTATGCATTAGGAAACGATTTAGATTTTGATAATGAGTCCATTACACCTTTATTCACATCAGGTACGCCTTTTAGTGGTAGTTTTGATGGTAAAGATTTCACCATCAAAAATATCAATATTACAGCAGCAGATGATGTGTATAAATCCTACTTATCCGTCTTTGGATATGCATCAAGATCAACCATTCAAAATCTTAAATTAGATAATGTACATATTGATAATGCAGAAAAACCATATATTGGTATTCATTATGTTGGACTTGTTGTAAGTAAAGTATCTAATAATGCATTCATATTAGAAAATATTGAAATTACAAATTCAAGTATTACGATTGAACATAATATTAATCAATCGGTAACCAACAGAAATTTATATGTTGGTTTAGTTGGTGGCTCTGTTCAAGGTACATTAAGAAACATTACAGTTGAAGGTTCAACCCTAAATGTTAGCCAAAATGCAGTAAACGGTATTTATGCTGGTGCACAAGCAGCAACAGCTGGTACGTATGTTGGCGGTGCATTTGGTTTAGTTGAACAAGATAAGGGTACTGGTATTGAAAAGTTAGCAGTTATTGATTCTAATGTTAATTTTGAAGTCACACAAGATAAAGCTGGTTTAGGTACAGGCTTATCCTATGTAGGCGGTATCTTTGGTGCATACAGAAGTGATAGAAATACATCAGAAGTATATACAAATGCAATCATTTCAGTAACACATAATAAACATGCAAATACTGCATCCGATAAATTAGACACATTATACGTTGGTGGTATTGTTGGTTCAATTATTAAGTCAAGATTAAACAACGCATTCTTTAATGGTCGTATTGAAATTGAAGCATCTGATCCATTAAATAGAGTACATACAAGTTTAATAGCTGGTGGTGCAACAACATCATCTAATATGCTATTAGCAGGTGGTTTGATTACTGTAACAACAACAAGTGGTAGTCAAGTAGCAGTTCTATCAGAAGTATATCCATATAACTGGGCAAACAAGACAACTGAAGTAAAAGTTTTAGCTTCAGCAAGTGTTGAATATGATGATGCAATGATTGACTTATCTAACTTTGATGTCGTAGAAAATGTATCTGATCATATTACTTCAACATTCATTTTAGATTTATTAAGTTAATCTATAAAAATGATGGATATCAACTTAATATTATATAGTATAATGAAGGCTGGCAATTTGATATTGCCAGCTTTTTTAAGTCTAAATTTAGGTGTATTTTAATGGTAATCACAGTCATTATTTTTTTAGCAACAGTTATAGCACTCATTCTAATGGTTATGTTTAAACCTAGGTTATATATCGGGTCTTTTAGTGTTGAGTCTTTTTGGGTGATAAGCCTTATGGGTGCCATCTTACTCATTTTGAGTTTAAAAGTAAGCCTTTTTGAAGTGTATGAGGGACTCACCTCAAGTAGTGGAATGAATCCAATTAAACTACTGATTATTTTTATTTCAATGAGTGGGTTGTCAATTATTCTAGATGAGCTAGGTTTTTTTAAACAGGTGTCTGAATTTGTCCTAAGAAAGGCTTTAAATAGTCAAGTTAGAATATTTATTTATATTTATGTGACGGTGTCTGTTTTAACCATTTTCACATCAAACGATATTGTTATATTAACCTTTACACCAATTATTATATATTTTAGTAAACATGCTAAAATAAATCCAATACCACTACTAATATCTGAGTTTGTTGCAGCAAATACTTGGAGCTTAATGTTTATTATTGGAAATCCTACAAATATATTTTTAGCATCAGCATTTGACATAGGCTTTGTAGCGTATTTTAAAGTGATGTTTATACCAACGCTTGTGACTGGCGTATTTACATTTATATTACTATTTGTAGTTTTTAGAAAAGATTTAAAAAAACCGGTAGCTAAACAAGACATACCAAACACAGTTGTTGGTAACAAATTTTTAATTGGGGTGAGTTTAACACATTTAATATTATGTACGATTTTTTTAGTCATATCTGCATACATCCATATTGAGATGTACTTGATTGCTTCATTCTTTTTACTGAGCAATTCAGCGTTATTGGTTTTATACCAAACGAGAAAACTTCAATCACATCCAGCATACTTTCTAAACACCATTAAAAGAATGCCTTGGAATCTTATCCCATTTGTTGTCTCAATGTTTATTATGGTGATTGGTTTAAATAAGTATGGTGTGACAACTTATATAAGTCAAGGACTTAGTTATTTAGATCCTATATATGGTTATGGTATATCATCGTTTTTATCAGCCAATATCATAAATAATATACCGATGTCTGTTTTATACGCAGATATCATAAGTCATACACAAGTGCTTATAGATGACAATATGACTAAAGCAATCTATAGTACCATTATAGGCTCAAATATTGGAGCCTATCTATCACCAATTGGTGCACTGGCAGGTATGATGTGGATGCGTATGATTAAAAAAGAGCACATAGATTTGTCTTTTGGTAAGTTTATCTTTTATGGGGGCATGATTGCAGTACCAGCAATGTTAGTTGCATTGTTTGTGTTACAGTATTTCATTTAATATGATTGTATTTAATGAATGAAATAAGGTGTGTTAACTGGCTGAAAATTTATTTAGCGCTTGGAATAAGGTATAATAAATATAGACAGATTTTAGAAAGGGGTAACTATGAAGCATACATTAAATAAAATATCTAAAACTAGATTTATCAGAGGTATTAACTGTCCTAGGTTTTTTCCTTTATTTGAGATATATAAACGTGGCAGTGGGGATGCTACGGTTTCATTTACGGATGACTTATCTGATTTACTAACTGAAGAAAATGAGTTTAAAAAACAAGATCTATATGAACAAATGATTGAATTTGAAACCGATGATGAAACAGGTGAAGACGTTCAAAGAGATTTAATCTTAATTAATGATGCAAAAATGGAAGTCATGTTACCTTACTTTAATGAAATGGAAAACATCTCAGCTAAATACGTTGAACATAAATTTAAGGCACCAGTTGTATCAAGTATGGATACACATGACCAAAAAAGATTTGAGGCAACGATTGGTGATTATAGTTTTTATAGCTTTTTAGATATTTATCAAGAAACGGATGATTTCATACGTGTGGTTGAGGCTAAAGCCACAACCTCATCAAAGTTCATGGATTTAACCTATAAAGAAGATAAAGAAACCTTTAATTTTTTTGAGGTGAGTCCGGATGGTATTTTAATGACTAGAGAAGCATTAGGGTTACCAGTTGGTGAAAAGTATTTTAAGAAAAAATCTACACTACTAAAAAGAATGAACGCCATTGGTGGTTATCTTTATGACATCACCTATCAAAGGTATGTCATAGAAAAGTACTTCAAAGATTCAAATGCTAAAAAGAAACCTATTAAATACTATTTAGCAATCTTAAATCATGAATATATTTTTGATGGTGTATACAAAGATGGCAAACAAGATTTTGATAAAGATATTGATAAAGCAAACTTTCTCATCCGTCTTTGTGATGTCACAGACTTAACAGAGAGTTTTTTAGCTAGTTTTGAGGTGGATGTTGAAGAAGTTGTTCACAGGTTAGATCATATGACGATGGTTGAGTTTCCTTTATGTCCTAGAAAAGGTAAACACAAATGTATGTTTCACGATATATGTTATAAAGACATACCTAACAAGAATTCTATTTTCACATATATCGGTAACCACAATGGGTTCACCGATGAAATGGGTGAAAAACATAAGCCAGAAGACTTAATTAAAATGGGTATGAAAAAAGTACTGGATGTGCCTTATACATGGTTAACTAGATCAAATAATCAAATTCAATATGAAGTTCTAAATACAGGAAAGACTTATATTGATAAACCCCGAATTAAAGCCATTTTAGAAAGGTTAGAGTATCCACTCTACCATTTAGATTTCGAGACCTTTGGATGCCCTTTACCGCGCTTTAAAGGTGAAAAGGCATATGATCAGTCTGTCTTCCAATTTAACTTACATATAGAGCATGCACCAGGTGTAAGTCATAAGGATAAAGACTCTTATGTCTATCTTGCAACCGATCATACAGATCAACGATATGCTTTAACAAAATACTTATGTGAGCTAATCGGACCTAAAGGTACTGTAGTTGCATGGAATGATTCGTTTGAACGTTCTAGAATGAAAGAACTTGCCAGACTCTTTCCCGAATTTAGTGAAAAGTTAAATGATATTATCAACCGGACCTTTGATTTATGGTATGTGTTTAAAGGCAGCCATCATAAATTATATGATGGTTGGGGTATTGAAAAAAAGCAGGGCTTTAATTATTATCATGAAGATCTACAAGGATCATTTTCAATTAAAAAAGTTTTACCTATTTTTGTACCAGATTTAAGTTATGCAAATTTAGATGTTAAAAATGGCGATGAAGCGGTCATTGTTTATGGTAACTTTCCAACCATGAACAAAAAAGAATTTGAAATAAAAAAACACGGTTTAATTGAGTATTGTAAACAAGATACTTGGGCGATGGTCGAATTACTAAAGGCATTGCGTAAAATTGTCTAAAGTCTTTGCATAATGGGGCTATTTTTTAGTATAATACTATGTGAAGGAATGTTTATGACATGTTAAAAATATATAATTCGCTAACCAATAAAATAGAAAACTTTAAACCTGTCAATAATAAACATGTCAACATGTATGTTTGTGGGCCGACGGTTTATGATGATATCCATATCGGCAATGGCCGACCTGTGGTGTTTTTTGATGTGGTTAAACGTTACTTAACATACCTGGATTACCGCGTCACATACGCCTCAAACATTACGGATGTTGATGATAAAATCATAGAAAGAGCATCCAAACTAAATATCACTGAAAAGGAACTGGCAACATCATATACCAACAATTTTTTTGAGGTAGCCAAAAAAATCGGTGGATATAGTTTTGACTATACACCGCATGCAACGAGCTATATTAATGAAATGATTGAATTTATCAATCAGTTGATGGTTGATGGGTATGCTTATAAAACAGACAGTGGTGTCTATTTTAGAGTCGATAAGATTGAAGACTATGGGATATTGTCGAATCAACAAGTTAAAGATTTAAAAATGGGTGTACGTATTGACGTTCTATCAGATAAGGAAAAAGATTATGATTTCGCACTATGGAAAAATACAGATCAAGGTATAAAGTATCATGCACCATGGGGGGTGGGTCGTCCGGGTTGGCATACAGAATGTGTGGTCATGAATAATGAGTTATTTGGTGGACAAATTGATATTCATGGTGGTGGCTTTGATTTAAAGTTTCCGCACCATGAGAATGAAATCGCTCAATCCAAAGCACATAGTAACCATCATTTGGCAAAATACTGGATGCATGTTGGACGTTTAGATTTAGCTAGTGAAAAAATGAGTAAATCATTAGGTAATGATATTAAATTAAAAGATTTAATTCAAAAGTATAATCCCAATGCTTATAGATTGATGTTATTGGCACATCATTACCGTGCACCAATTCAGTTTAGTGAAGACTTAATTGAGCAATATCAAAAAGCTTATGATAAAATATCATATACCTTAAATAAGTGGCATTTTTATATGGCACTTAATGCATTGAATGCAGATGATACAAATATGCAAATACTTGGCAGATTTGAAAATGAGATGAATAATGATTTTGCAACACCAAGAGTTATTTCACTGATTGATAAACTTGTTAAAGACTTGAATAAAGATTTTGATGGTCAAACCTATGCTAGTTTAATGACGATATTAAATACATTAGGTATTGAACCTAAAATTCAAAATGTTCATGATAAAGACATTGAGATATATAAATTATGGCAAACTGCACGTTTAAACAAAGATTATGAACATGCAGATACCTACCGTAAACATTTGCAAGATAAAGGATTTATCTGATGAATGGACTAGTTATGGCATATTTAGGTGATGCGTATTACGAGTTAGAAATCAGACGTTATTTAATTAATCAAGGTATTACAAATATGGGTAGACTGCATACAGAAAAAGTTAAATTTGCCTCCAATGAAGCACAAGCTTCGATCATGAATTATTTTTTAGCAGAAGAACTGCTAACGGATGATGAAGTGAATGCATATAAAAAAGGACGCAATAAAACCCATAATGCAAGAAAACAAATGGATATGGTAACATATCAACAAGCAACCGGCTTTGAAAGTTTAATTGGGTATTTATCAGTCTATGATCAAGTGCGTGCTAAAAAACTTATTCAAATGGGTATCACATTTATAAAACAGGGTGGTTAAGATGGCAAAAGATGTACAAAATGAGCTCTTAGCTCTATTAGATGAGCAAGATAAATCAATTAAATCTAAAAAGAAACAAAAAGGTCCACAAACTGTCATTGTCGAAGAACCGTTCGAAATGAAGGGGGATCCTTTAGGCATTAATGAACCTAAAAAAGATAAACTTGCTCAAACACCTACGAGAATTAAGAGTAAAGGCGATATCGTTATTGAACGTTACAACCCTGAAGTTGATCGTGGGTTAACAACGGATGATGTTGAAAAAAGGCACCTTGCTGGTTTAGTGAACCTTTCTGATAAAGGTTCAACCAAAACAGTAGGCAGTATTGTTTTTTCAAATGTCTTTACATTCTTTAATATGTTGATATTAGCCATTGTTATTATTTTATTAGTAACCGGTGCTAAGTTTACACAAACAGTATCGATTGTTATTGTAGCAATGAATACAACCATTGGTATTATTCAAGAAATCAATGCTAAAAAGATGATTGATAAATTGTCACTGTTATCGGCACCAACAGCGATGGTTATACGTGATGGTTTTGAACAAGAAATTGGTATTTCTGATGTTGTTATAGATGAAATTCTTAAATTAAGTGCGGGTAAACAAATTATTGTTGATGCCGTTGTACGACAAGGTACAGTTGAGGTGAATGAATCACTCTTAACCGGTGAATCTGACCCGATTATAAAAAAAGCTGGCGATACGTTATATAGTGGTTCATTTGTTATATCAGGTTCTGTATATGCACAAGCAACAGCAATTGGTAATGATATTTATATTGAAAAATTAACCAGTCAAGCAAAGAAATATAAAAAACCTAAATCCGATATTTTTAGATCACTTAAATTAATTGTACGTTTAATTGGTTTCTTAATAATTCCAATTGGTGCTGGGCTATATTTCTTAGGCCTAAACGGTAATTATGACCAAATTATTCAACCCGTATTAGTAGAACGTACAGCTGGGGCCATTATTGGTTTAATCCCATCTGGACTATTCTTATTAACATCGGTTGCACTTGCAGTTGGTGTTGTAAGGCTTGGACAAAACAATACGCTTGTACAAGAATTATATTGTATTGAGATGCTCGCACGTATTGATACATTATGTCTAGATAAAACAGGAACGATTACAGACGGTTCAATGACTGTCAAATCAGTCATTGAATATGAAAGTGTTTCTGGGTTAACCTTAAAACAACTTGTTTCAGCCATGTTAAATGCGCAAAATGATTCAAACTTAACATCGGATGCTTTATATGAACGCTTTGGTAATCAAAAGCGTATACGCCATAAAGCATTAATTCCGTTTTCATCAGCTAGAAAGTATTCTGCAGTTGAATTTGAAAAATATGGTACGTTTGCAATTGGTGCACCAGAGTTTGTTTTCAAACAAGATTATAATATGATCGCAACTGAAGTTGAAAAACAAGCGCATGAAGGTTATAGAGTTTTAGCGGTTGTACACTCAGATGAACCGATTAAATCTAAAGAATTAACCGGTAAAATTAAACCGATTGCTTTAATTATGATTGAGGATACAATTCGTGCAGATGCACCAGATACCATTCAATACTTTAAAGATAATGGTGTTAATGTTATTGTTATTTCTGGGGATAATCCACTAACGGTATCACGTATTAGTCAACGTGCAGGTATTAATAATGCAGAAAGCTATGTTTCTTTAGAAAACATGTCAGATAAAGAAGTGGTTCGTATTGCTAATAAATATACTGTGTTTGGACGTGTAAGTCCAAACCAAAAGAAATTATTGGTAGAAGCCTTAAAAAATAATGGACATGTGGTTGCAATGACAGGTGATGGTGTCAACGATATCCTTGCTTTAAGAGAAGCAGATACATCGATTGCGATGGCATCTGGATCTGAAGCAGCTAGAAATGTTAGTCACTTAGTCTTGATGGATTCAAACTTTGCCAATATGCCAAAGGTTGTTAGTGAGGGACGACGTGTGATTAATAATATTCAAAAAGTATCAAAACTTTATTTAACTAAAACGTTATTTACGTTATTCTTAAGTCTATTAGTTATTACAAGAGGTTTAATGGGTTATGAAGCATTATATCCATTAAAACCAAGTCACTTACTGATTATGGAATTATTAGTCATTGGTATTCCGTCATTCTTTATTGCACTTGAGTATAATAATAATCGTATTGAAGGCAACTTCTTAGCTAAAATTGTTAAAGATGCATTACCTGGTGCTATTGTTGTATTATTAAATGCACTCATAATTTATGCACTAGCCTATGCACTTGGCTTAGATGTTGGACTTGGTGCTGGTGAGCATAGTGGTATTTCCACATTAATTGGCTTAACAGCAACAGCATTATCATTTATGGTTTTATTTAGTGTGTCTAAACCATTAAATCCTAGACGTAGCATACTGTTTTTCACAGTATTGTCATTGGCAGTATTTGCAGTATTCTTTTTACCGGAATTACTTGAAATCAAACCAATTTTATCTATTAATAATGTGACTAATTCAGTACCATTAACATTACCACAAAATTTATTATTAATTGTGTTGATTTATACAAGTTATCCACTAATGTATATACTAACCAATTTATCCAAGTGGCTAAAATTAGCAGTTAGACGCATTATACATGTCATTTCAGAAATGAAGTAAAGGTGCATTGATTGCACCTTTTTCTTACGAAGGAGAAAAAATATGATCATTTACGGAAAGAACGTCATTAAAGAAGCAGTTTTGAATAAAAGACCTATTTATAAACTATTTATAGATGAGAAATCTAGTGACAATAAATTCAACACCTTCTTAACAAACAATGGTATTGAATTTGAATTAACAAATAAAGGACATTTAAATAATTTGACATCAAATGCTGTCCACAATGGTGTGGTTGCAGACGTTAAAGATTATAGCTATCTAGAATTAGATACTGTTTTAGACACATCAAAAATACAAAAGTTTTTAATGCTTGATGAAGTCCAAGATCCACATAATTTAGGTGCCATCTTAAGAAGTGTTGAAGCAACAGGTTATGATGGTGTCATCATGAGTAAGAAACATCAAGTGCCTTTGACAGGTGTGGTCGCAAAAACATCTTCAGGCGCGATAGAACACGTGAAGCTGATACTCGTATCCAATCTATACCAAACCATCTTAAAACTGCAAAAAGAACAATTTTTAGTGGTTGGTACAGCAGGGGAAGCAACAAGTAGCTATAAAGATATACCAAAAAGTCAAAGCCTTTTAATTATTATGGGTAACGAAGGTTATGGTTTACGTCCTTTAATTAAAAAAGGTTGTGACCTGCTTGTTTCCATACCAATGCTTGGTCAGGTTAACAGCTTAAATGTGAGTGTGGCAACAGCCTTACTACTTTATGAAACAATTTAGGTAAGCACATGTATAAGAATGATTATGAACTCATCTATTTATATCGATCAACAAAGTCAGAAGCTGTGATTTCATTAATCTTTCAAAAATACAAGCCCCTCATTTGGAAATATATTCATAAATTTTATATACCTAGTAAAGATCAAGACGATTTTTTTCAAGAAGCACTGATGACTTTACTAGATTGTGTCAATAAGTTTGATGAATCTAAAAATAAAACTTTTACAAAATACTTTGAACTAATTTTATATCGTAAGTTCATTACCCTTAAAGATAAATCAGCAAAGTATGTCTTAATCGAAAAACCAGAATTAATCAAAGAAAGTTATGTACCAAGTTATACACATATAGCAGTTGATGACTTACACTTATCAGTACTTGAAACAACAATATATAAAATGTATTTTGAAGATAGGTTAACCACCGACTCGATTGCAACAAAACTAAATAAAGACAAAAAGAGTATTAAAAATACTGTCTATAGAATCAAGGTTAAGCTCAAATAATATCATCTTTGGTATAATATACACATAAAAAGTAATGGGTTGAAGTAAATGCGAAGAAAACTTAGATTAAAATATGCAACCACTATATGGATACTTTCGGTAATTAGTGCAATCATGTTTGTTTATAGCGCGATCGGCTATTTATTCATTTCGCCTAATGCAGGCGGACTCGTTTTACATCGTATAAATGCTGAAATGAGAAACATCATACCAGGCATCACCTATATTGTTTTGGCAGGTATTCAAATAGTTATTGGCATGAAAGCGCGTCATAGTAAAGCGTGGAATGTTGTCTTAGTTTTATTAGCTTCGATTATGTTTATTAGAGCACTGATATACTTTGATTTAATAGGTGCTATATTGTTTGCTGTTATGATAAACTTTGCTTATCAAAATATTGGTGATGCAAATGATAAAGCACAGTTAAGACCAGATATATATCGAAAAAATAAATGATCTACAAATTCAATTTAATAGCAAATGCATGTACTAAATTTTTAAAAATATAGATTTTTAGTAACGCATATATATTTTATCACTTAAAAAACTTAAATTTTGTAAGTTTAATGTATAGATAATGTGATATAATAGTTTAGCATTGACTAGGTGAGTTACTTGTTGTAAAATAATATTACCAACAAATAACCACTAAAAAGGTGGTTTTTTAATGAGAGAAAAAATAATACTGGTTTGTACGGAATGTCTAAGCAGAAATTTCACAACAACCAAAAATAAACAAACATCCAAAGATAGACTTGAAATGAATAAGTTTTGTCCAAGATGTAACAAACATACACTTCATAAAGAAAGTAAATAGGAGTTGATTTTTATGGCAATCAAGAAAAAAGAACAACAACCACAAAATAAATTAATGGAAATTTTATCCACAGAATATAAGGGTGAGTCTTTGATTCTAGGGATACTAGCAACCATTACAGCAGGGCTTGCTGTAATGATTATTGGAAATGTTCAAGGATTTCATATACCTGAAAGTTTTCCTGTATTAGGTGGTTCACCAAATGATATGATCTTTGCGTGGACAGTACTCGTTATTGCGCTACTTGGGCTAGCACTTGTTATCTACCCATTTTTCTTACCAGCATTTCCGGAGTTAAGAAAAATTACATGGGC
>Ga0172382_10009043_pt1 | contig 13696 bp, 9 predicted proteins | sample Leawel138RmetaG_FD_122245 | JGI IMG/M metagenome (GOLD analysis project Ga0172382, IMG submission 122245) | Leachate microbial communities from a municipal landfill in Southern Ontario, Canada - Leachate well 138R metaG | ecosystem: Engineered > Solid waste > Landfill > Unclassified | place...
ACCGCCCCCCGGACCGCCCCCGGGACCACCGCGCCCCCGGTCATCGCCGCAGCCCCCGCACTTGTCCTGCCTCCCCGCCGGGGCTATCGCAGGCGCGCCCGGCCCGACCCCGGGCCCGAGCCTGCCGCATGCCGGTTAGCAAATGGTTAACCGCCCCGGCCGGCCGGACCGTCATTCGAGAGGACGATCCCGATGCCCGACCGCGACCCCCAGACGATCGTCACCCGCTTCGCGCCCTCGCCCACCGGGCAGCTCCATATCGGCGGCGCGCGCACCGCGCTTTTCAACTGGCTGTTCGCGCGCGGGCGGGGCGGGAAATTCCTGCTGCGGATCGAGGATACCGACCGCGCCCGCTCGACCCCCGAGAACCGGCAGGCGATCCTCGACGGGCTTTCCTGGCTCGGCCTCGACTGGGACGGCGAGCCGGTCAGCCAGTTCGCTCGCGCCGCCCGCCACGCCGAGGTCGCCCGGCAGATGCTGGCCGCGGGCAGCGCCTACAAATGCTTCTCGACCCCCGACGAGATCGAGGCCTTCCGCGACTCCGCCCGCGAGGCGGGCCGCTCGACCCTGTTCCGCAGCCCGTGGCGCGACGTGCCGGCGGCCGGCCACCCCGACGCCCCGTTCGCGATCCGGCTGCGCGCGCCGCAGGACGGCAGCCAGACCATCGACGACGCGGTGCAGGGCCCGGTCACGGTCGCCAATTCCGAGATGGACGACCTGGTGCTGCTGCGCTCGGACGGCACCCCGGTCTACATGTTCGCGGTGGTGGTCGACGATCACGACATGGGCGTGACCCATGTCATCCGCGGCGACGACCACCTGACCAATGCCTTCCGGCAGAAGCTGATCTACGACGCGCTCGGCTGGACGCTGCCGGTGATGGCGCATATCCCGCTGATCTTCGGGCCCGACGGCAGGAAGCTGTCGAAACGCCACGGCGCCACCGGCGCGGCGGAATACCGTGCCATGGGCTATCCGGCCGCGGGGATGCGCAACTATCTTGCCCGGCTCGGCTGGAGCCATGGCGATACCGAATACATGACCGATGCCGAGGCGCGGGCGCTGTTCGACCTCGACGGGATCGGCCGCGCGCCGGCGCGGTTCGACGTGAAGAAGCTCGAACACCTGTGCGGGCTGCATCTGGCGGCGATGGACGACGGGGCGATTCTCGCCGAGCTCGAGGGCTATCTGGCCGCCACCGGCGCCCCGGCGCTGACCGCGGCCCAGCGCGACGGGCTCGGCCGGGCGATGTATTGCCTCAAGGAGCGGGCGCGGATCTTCCCCGACCTGCTCGAGAAGGCGCATTTCGTCCTGACCGCGCGGCCGGTGCGCCCGGACGCGAAGGCGGCGCAGGCGCTCGATCCGGTATCCCGTGGTATACTGGGCTTGCTGCCGGACCGTCTCGCGGCTACAGACTGGAGCCGCGAGGGCCTCGAGGCCGCCGTCGCCGCGCTGGCCGAGGCGCAGGGGGTGAAGCTCGGCAAGCTCGCGGCACCGGTCCGCGCGGCGCTCTCGGGACGGACGGCCACGCCCAGCATCTTCGACATGATGCTGGTCCTCGGCCGCGACGAGACCGCCGCCCGCCTGCGCGACGCGGCAGGCGCATGAGCGATTTGGTCACTTCTGCGTGGCAGGAGTGACGTGGAAGCCGGACGCCCCGCCCTGCGGCGGGCGCGCGCGAGAAAGAGGACGACATGTCTGAAGGCAAGACGGCAACACTCACCATCGACGGCAGGACCTGGGAACTGCCGATCCTGACCCCGACCTCGGGCCCCGATGTCATCGACATCCGCAAGCTCTATGCCGAGGCGGGGGTATTCACCTACGACCCGGGCTTCACCTCGACCGCGGCCTGCGATTCGACCATCACCTTCATCGACGGCAACGAGGGGGTGCTGACCCATCGCGGCTATCCGATCGGGCAGCTCGCCAGCCAGTCGCATTACCTCGAACTGTGCTACCTGCTGCTCTACGGCTCGCTCCCCAGCCCGCGCGAGCTCGAGCGGTTCGAGCGGATCATCACCCGCCACACGATGCTGAACGAGCAGATCCACTACTTCTTCCGCGGCTTCCGCCGCGACAGCCACCCGATGGCCACCATGGTGGGCGTGGTCGGGGCGATCTCGGCCTTCTACCACGATTCCACCGATGTGAACGATCCCGACCAGCGCGAGATCGCGGCCCACCGCCTGATCGCCAAGATGCCGACCATCGCCGCGATGGCCTACAAGTATTCGCTGGGCCAGCCGTTCGTCTATCCGAAGAACGACCTCAGCTATGCCGGCAACTTCCTGCACATGTGCTTCGCGGTCCCGGCCGAGCCCTATCACGTCGACCCGGTGATGGCCCGGGCGATGGACCGGATCTTCATGCTCCATGCCGACCACGAACAGAACGCCTCGACCTCGACGGTGCGGCTGGCGTCCTCCTCGGGCTCGAACCCGTTCGCCTGCATCGCCGCCGGCATCGCCTGCCTCTGGGGGCCGGCGCATGGCGGCGCCAACCAGGCCTGCCTCGAGATGCTGCGCGAGATCGGGACCGTCGACCGCATCCCCGAATATATCGCCCGCGCCAAGGACAAGAGCGATCCGTTCCGCCTCATGGGCTTCGGCCACCGGGTCTACAAGAATTTCGACCCGCGCGCGACGGTGATGAAGGAATCGGCCGACGAGGTGCTCGACCTGCTCGGCGACCACGACAACGAGACCCTGAAGGTCGCCAAGGAACTCGAGCGCATCGCCCTCGAGGACGAATATTTCATCGAGAAGAAGCTGTTCCCCAACGTCGATTTCTACTCGGGCATCATCCTCGAGGCGATGGGCTTCCCGACCTCGATGTTCACCCCGATCTTCGCGGTGGCGCGCACCGTGGGCTGGATCTCGCAGTGGAAGGAACAGCTCGCCGACCCGCAGCTCAAGATCGGCCGCCCGCGCCAGCTCTACCTCGGCGAGGACGTGCGCGACTACGTCCCGATCGACAAGAGGTAGGGCGACGGGGGCGCCCCGCCCCCCGGCCCCGGCCGGCCCCCGGGCTTTGGCCCGGATGAAGCCGGGCCGCTGCTTCCATTCATCTTTCCATAAATATCCCGGGGGAGGCTCGAAGAGCCGGGGGCAGAGCCCCCTTGTGCGCAACCGCCGCACAGGGCAGGACTGCCGGGCACAACAGGGGGGCTGGCCCGTGCCGAAACTCACCGTCGTCGATCATCCGCTGGTGCAGCACAAGCTCACGCTGATGCGCGAGAAGGACACCTCCACCGCCTCGTTCCGCCGGCTGCTGCGCGAGATCAGCCTGCTGCTGGCCTATGAGGTCACGCGCGAGATGCCGATGTCCACCCGCATGATCGAGACCCCGATCTGCACCATGGAAGCCCCGCAGATCGAGGGCAAGAAGCTCGCCCTCATCTCGATCCTGCGGGCGGGGAACGGGCTGCTGGACGGGATTCTCGACCTGATCCCGGCCTCGCGGGTGGGCTTCGTCGGCCTCTACCGCGACCCGGTGACGCTGCAGCCGGTGCAGTATTACTTCAAGGTTCCCTCGGAACTCGAGGATCGCATCACCATCGTCGTCGACCCGATGCTCGCCACCGGCAATTCGAGCGCCGCGGCCGTCAGCCTGCTCAAGGAGGCGGGCGCGCGCGACATCCGCTTCCTGTGCCTGCTGGCCGCGCCCGAGGGGATCGCGCGGATGCAGGAGGCCCATCCCGACGTGCCGATCGTCACCGCCGCGGTGGACAGCCATCTTGACGGGCACGGCTATATCGTCCCCGGGCTCGGCGATGCCGGCGACCGGATGTTCGGCACCAAATGATGCGGTCGCGCCTTTACAGGCCCCAATGATTGTTGCACCATTTGCCCGCATTCTGCGGGGGATGGCATGAATCGTTCACGTTTTGCCGTGGTGCTGGCAATGGCCGCGCTGTCCGTAGCCACGCCGGCGCTGGCGCAGGGGCGCGGGCTGCGCGCCCCGGCCGAGGCGCCGCCGGCGGGCTATGCCGGCATGCAGTTCGTCGACAGCCGCGGCTGCGCCTTCGTGCGCGCCGGGATCTCGGGCGAGGTGGTCTGGGTGCCGCGCGTGAACCGCGACCGCAGCCAGATCTGCAACCAGCCGCCGACCTTCGCCGGGCGCGGCAGCACCGCCGTGGCCGCCGCCACCACCCCGGCCGCCACCCCGGCCGCCCCCGCGGCCCGGGTCGAGCCGCCGGCCCGCGCCCCGGCCGGGGCCCCGATCGAGACCGTGGCCTCGCGCCTGGTCCCGCCGGCAGCGGCCCCCGCGGCCACGCCGGCCGCGGCTCCGGCCGCGCCGCTCACCATGGCCGATGTCTGCCGGGGGCGCAGCGGCGTGCTGCCGGACTACCGCACCGCCAGCGGCGGGCCGGTCGATTGCGGCGGCACCCCGCCGGTTCCGGCCCGCACCGATCTTCCCGCAGCCGCAACCGCCCCGGTCCCGGTGCGCCTCACCCTCGCCGAGGTCTGCGAGGGGCGCTCGGGCCCGCTGCCCGGCTATGTCAATGCCGCCACCGGCCAGCCGGTGAGCTGCGGCAGCCTGCCCGCGCCGCTTGCCGCCACCGCGGTCGCGCCCGAGGCGGCGCCGGTCCTCACCCTCGCCGCGGTCTGCACCGGGCACGAGGGGCTGCTGCCCGGCTATCGCACCGCGGCCGGCGGGCCGGTGATCTGCGGCGCGGTGCCGGCGCCGGCGCCCGCGCGCGTGGCTGCGGCCGCCTGCCCGCCGGGCGTGGTCGGCGGCGTCGCCTATCGCTGCGGCGGCGCGGCGATCGACCCGCTCTCGTCCTCGACCCTGTCGCTCGGCGGCATGGCGCGCGCGCTCGAGGCGCCGCGGCTCGTCACCCGCGCTCCGGTCTCGAACCCCGCCGCGGCGCCGGCCGCGGTGGCGCCGCCGCCGGGCTATGCCCCGGTCTGGGACGACGGCCGCATCAACCCCGCCCGCGGCCTGCCGGCCGCCCCCGCCGCGGTGGTCAACCGCGCCCCGGCACCGGCCGGCATCACCGCCGCCCCCACCCCTGCGGCCGGGCACCGTTTCGTGCAGATCGGCACCTTCGGCGAGGCCGCCAATGCGCAGCGCGCGGTCGCGGCGCTTCGGGCGCTCGGCCTGCCGGCGGCCACGCAGGCGGTGACGCGCGGCGGGCGCAGCCTCACCGTGGTCGCCGCCGGGCCGTTCGCCGATGCGGCGGCGCTTGGCGCGGCGCTCGGCGCGGCGCGGGCGGCGGGCTATGCGGATGCGTTCACGCGCGGCTAAAGCATTTCGCAGTCAAATGGAACATTTGACGCCCGCGACAATGCGGCAGGACAACGGGTTGGAGCGGGTCCGGTGAACCGGAGCGGACGCAACCGGCCCTAAAGCGCGCAGATCGACTGCAGGCTCACCCAGTCGGCATCGGACATGACCGGGGGGGTGTCCTCGTCGCCCTCCGGCACCGCGAGCGGGTGGCCCGTGGCGGCGGCCCAGGGGCCGGGGGCCAGCCGTGCGGCGGCGAAGGCCGCGGCGAGGGTGCCGTCATCGGCCAGCTCCGGCGCCCGGCGCAGCAGCGCCGCGGCATGATCCCCGAGCGCGGCGGCCGGCAGCCGCCCGGTGCCCAGCAGGACGAAGGTGGCGCGCAGCCCGGCGCTCTCGAGCACCGTGGCGAGCGGGTCGCGGCCGCCGGCGCCGATCCCGGCCCGGGCCGCCACCACCTCGCCCGCGAACACCAGCGGATCGTCGGTGTCCGCCAGCGCCGCGCGCGGCACCGCCAAAAGCCCGCCGGGCAACGCCACCATCCCGCCCATATCGCCCGGCAGCACCACCACCGACAGCCGCGCCCCGGGCCCGTAGAGCCGCTGCACCAGCCGCCCGAGCGCCTCGGTCCCGCCCGGGGCTCGGCAGGCGGGGCCGGTCTCGCGCGACATCAGGCCCAGAAGCGTGGCGCCGATCTCCTGCCGGGTGGTCTGCGGCACCAGCGCCAGCGCCTGCCGTCGCGCCACCCCGGGCAGCGCGAAACCGGCGGCGAGCAGCACCAGCACCGCGAGGGCAAGCACCGCCCGGCGCAGGCGGCGCGGGCCGGCGGCCGCGATCGCGGCCTGCACCCGGCCGATCGCCTCGATCATCAGCGCATCGTCGAGTTCGAGCGTCTCGCTCCCGTCGCCATCGGGGGCAAAGAGCGCCGGGCGCGCGCCCGGGTTCAGCCGCACCACCGCCGGCAGCGACCAGTGGGTAAGCGGCCGCCCGGCAAGATCGGCGATCACCAGCGTCGCGGCGCCGAAGGCCACCACCACCTCGCGGCGCTGCGCCCCGTCGCCCGGGCGCCACAGCCCGGTGGTCTCGAGCCGCTGGAACTGGTCGAGCGCGGTCGTCCTGTCCGAATCCATGCCGCCCCCGGCCCTGCCCTCGCTGCCTCGAACCCGCAGTCTAGCCGCGCCGGCGCGGCAGGGACAGGGGCATCAGGGGGCATCAGGGGGCGTCAGGCCGCCCGCGCTGCACCGAAACGGGCGTGGAAGCCCTGCCCCCTGGCCGCCATCTCGCGCAGAAGCGCGGGCGGGGCGAAGCGCGGCCCGAAGGCGGCGGCAAGCTCGTCCGCGCGCGCCTCGGCATAGGGCGTCCCCAGCATGTCGAGCCACGAGAACGGCCCCCCCGACCACGGCGCAAAGCCCCAGCCGAGGATCGCGCCCACGTCGCCCTCGCGGATGTCGGTGAGCACCCCGGATTCGAGCGCGCGCACCGCCTCGAGCACCTGCACGAACATCAGCCGGTGCTGGACAGTCACCAGATCGGGCTGCGCCGCGGCCGGCGGGAACAGCGGCCCGAGCCCGGGCCACAGCCCCTCGCGCTCGCCCCTGTCGGAATAGGCATAGAAGCCCGCGCCGGCCTTGCGGCCGAGCCGGCCCTCGTGCTCCATCGCCTCGAGCACCGCATCGACCGCGGCATCGGGATAATCGGCACCCATCGCCGCCCTGGTGGCGCGGGCGATGCGCAGGCCCAGTTCCAGCGAGGTCTCGTCGATCAGTTGCAGCGGCCCGAGCGGGAAGCCCAGCATCCGCGCCGCATTCTCGATCAGCGCCGGCGAGACGCCCTCGCCCAGCATCCGCATGCCTTCGTTGAGATAGGGAATGATGCAGCGGTTGGCGTAGAAGAACCGGGCGTCGTTCACGACGATCGGGGTCTTGCGGATCCGGCGCGCGAAATCGAGCGCCTTGGCCACCGCCCGCGGCCCGGTCCGCGCACCCTTGATGATCTCGACCAGCAGCATCCGCTCGACCGGCGAGAAGAAATGGATGCCGATGAAATCCTCGGGCCGGTCGCTGGCCCGGGCAAGATCGCCGATCGGCAGGGTCGAGGTATTGGAGGCGAACACCGCCTCGGGGCCCAGATGCGCCATGGCCTGCCGCGTGACCCCGGCCTTCACCTGCGGATCCTCGAACACCGCCTCGATCACCAGATCGGCACCGGCCAGAGCCGCGAAATCCGTGGTGGCGGTGATCCGCGCCAGCGCGGCATCGCCGGCTCCGGCGCTCATCCGGCCGCGCGACACCGCCTTCGCCAGATCGGCCTCGGCATGGGCACGGCCACGCGCGGCGGCCGCGTCGCTGGTGTCGAGCAGCACCACCTCGATCCCCGCCTGCGCGGCGACATTGGCGATCCCGGCCCCCATCATCCCCGCACCGATCACCCCGAGCCGCTGCACCTTCTGCGGCGGCATGTCGGGGCGGTTCGCGCCCTTCTCGAGCGCCTCCCTGTCGATGAAGAGCGCCCGGATCATCGCGCCCGAGGACGGATTGAGAAGGATATGGGTGAACCAGCGCGCCTCGATGCGGATCGCGGCATCGAACGGCACCAGCGCCCCCTCGTAGACCGCCGACAGCAGCGCGCGCGGCGCCGGGAAGGCGCCCCAGGTCCGCCCCGCGACCATGGCCGCGGCACCGACGAAGGTCATGTAGCCCGAAGGATGGTAGGGCGCGCCGCCCGGAAAGCGGAAATCCTTGCGGTCCCAGGGCTTGACGATATCGCCGGGGCCGGCGGCCAGCACCCAGGCCCGCGCCGCGTCAAGGAGCGCCCCGGGCGCCACCACCTCGTCGATCAGGCCGGCCTTCGCGGCCGCCTGCGGCGCGACCAGCCGGCCCTCGAGCAGGAACGGCGCCGCCGCCATCAGCCCCAGCCTGCGCGCCACCCGCGTGGTGCCGCCGCCGCCGGGGAAGATGCCGACATTGATCTCGGGAAAGCCGATCTTCGCCTGCGCATTGTCGGCGGCGAAGATGCGGTGGCAGGCCAGCGGCAGTTCCAGCCCGATGCCCAGCGCAGTGCCGGGCAGCGCCGCGGCGACCGGCTTGCCGCCCTTCAGGGTCTTCGGGTCCATGCCGGCGCGCTCGATCCGGCGCAGCACCGCATGCATGCCCATGATCCCGTCGAACAGGCCCTGCGCCGGGTCGTCGTCCCCGCCGTCTCCCGCGCCGTCACGCATGCCCGCGAGCAGGTTGAGGTCCATGCCGCCGGCAAAGCTGTCCTTGCCCGACGTGATGACCACGCCCCTCACCGCCCCGTCGGCCAGCGCCTGCCCCATCAGCGCGTCGAGTTCGGCGAAACCCGCGAGGCTCATCACGTTCATCGACCGGCCGGGCACGTCCCAGGTGATGACGGCCACGCCGTCGCTGCCGGTCTGCATGGTGAAATCCGTCATGTCCCGTTCCTCCCGCTCACAGCCGTTCGATGATGGTGGCGGCGCCCATGCCCGAGGCCACGCAGAGCGTGGCGAGGCCGGTGCCCTTGCCGCTGCGCTCGAGCTCGTCGAGCAGGGTGCCGAGGATCATCGCCCCGGTCGCCCCGAGCGGATGGCCCATGGCGATGGCGCCGCCGTTCACGTTCACCCGGTCCGCATCCACGTCGAAGGCCTGCATGAAGCGCAGCACCACGGCGGCGAAGGCCTCGTTCACCTCGAACAGGTCGATATCGGCGATCGTCATCCCGGCCTCGCGCAGGATCCTTTCGGTCACCGGCACCGGGCCGGTGAGCATGATCGTGGGCTCGGTGCCGATCTTCGCGGTGGCGCGGATCCGGGCCCGCGGCCTCAGCCCCCGCGCCTGGCCCCATTCGCGCGAGCCGATCAGCATCGCCGCGGCCCCGTCCACGATCCCCGAGGAATTGCCGGCGTGGTGGACATGCTCGATCCGCTCCAGATGCGGATAGCGCAGCAGCGCCACCCGGTCGAAGCCGGGCATCATCTCGCCCATCGCCCTGAAGGCCGGCTCGAGCCGGGCAAGCGCGGCCATGTCGGTGCCCGGGCGCATGTGCTCGTCGCGGTCGAGCAGCACCAGCCCGTTCACGTCGCGCACCGGGATCACCGAGCCGGCGAAGCGCCCCTCCTCCCAGGCGGCGGCGGCGCGGCGCTGGCTCTCGACCGCCAGCGCATCGACATCCGCGCGCGAGAAGCCGTATTCGGTGGCGATCAGATCGGCGGCGATGCCCTGCGGCACGAAATGGGTGGCCATCGCCACCGAAGGGTCGACCGCGATGGCGGCGCCGTCGCTGCTCATCGGCACCCGGCCCATCATCTCGACCCCGCCGGCGACATAGCCGCCGCCGGCGCCCCGCACCTGGTTGGCGGCAAGGTTCACCGCCTCGAGGCCCGAGGCGCAGAAACGGTTGATCGACAGGCCCGGGATCGCCTGGTCGAGCCCCGAGGCCAGCACCGCGGTGCGGGCGAGGCAGCCGCCCTGCTCGCCCACCTGGGTGACATTGCCCCAGATCACGTCCTCGACCGCATGCCCCTCGAGGCCGTTGCGGGCCGCGAGCGCATCGAGCATGCCGGCCGAGACCTGCACGGCCGTGGCCTCGTGCAGGGCGCCGTCCGGCCGCCCCCGGCCGCGCGGGGTGCGGATCGCGTCGTAGATGAAGGCATCAGACATGGGCTCGTCCTCCTGCTGGGCCGGGCGCCGGGGGCGCTTCGCCCCCCGGACCCCCAGAGAGTATTTCGGCAAGGGTGAGAAAGGATTGTTTAACCTCGTCATGCGAGATTCGGGTCGCGGCACAGGCTGGAGAGCCGATGACCGCCAAGGGTGAAGAGGCCATGCTTCTTCCGGCAGGCGCCGCCGTGGCTGCAACAGACCCGCGCGGCGCCTGCTCCTCCTTCATCCTTGCCCAAATACTCCGGGGTGAGGCGCGGCACGCGCCGAGGGGCAGCGCCCCTCCCCGGCCACCCGCCCCCATCAGAACGCCCCGGCCGGAAGCGCCATCACCGCCCCGGCACCGGCGCGGATCCGGGCCAGATGCAGCGCGGTGGCCGGCAGGTGGCGGCTCAGGTAGTAGCGCGCGGTGGCGAGCTTGGCCTCGCGGAACCCCTCGTCCTCGCCGCTCTCCAGCGCGGCGAGCGCGAGGCGCGCCCAGGTGTCGCCCAGCACCACATGCCCCGTCAGGTGCAGGAAATCGCCCGCCCCGGCGAGCGCGGCCTCGGGGTCGCGGGTCCCGTGCTCGAGGAAATACATCGCCGCCGCCTGCAGGTCGTCGAGCCCGCGCGACAGCGGCGCAAAGAAATCCGCGCCCGGCCGCGCGTCGTCCGCATGGGCGGCGATGAGGTCGCGGACCTCCTTCAGATAGGCCGTGAACGCCCGGCCGCCGTCCTGCGGCAGCTTGCGGCCGACCAGGTCGAGCGCCTGCACCCCGTTGGTGCCCTCGTAGATCATGGCGATGCGCGCATCGCGCACCAGCTGCGAGAGGCCGGTCTCCTCGATATAGCCGTGGCCGCCGAATACCTGCTGGGCGGCGACCGTCATCTCGAACCCCTTGTCGGTGAGGAAGCCCTTGATGACCGGGATCAGCAGCGACAGCAGCGCCTCGGCACCGGCGTCCCCGCCGCGGGTGGCGCGGTCGATGAGCAGCGCGCCGCGATAGGTCAGCGCCCTTGCGCCCTCGACGAAGCTTTTCTGGTCCATGAGCAGGCGGCGGACGTCGGGATGGACGATCAGCGGATCGGCCGGGCCGTCCGGGTTGCGCGCCCCGGTGACCGCGCGGCCCTGCAGGCGCTCCTGCGCGTAGGCGCGCGCCGCCTGCCAGGCGGTCTCGGCCACCGCATAGCCCTGCAGGCCGACCCCGAGCCTTGCCTCGTTCATCATGGTGAACATGGCCGCCATGCCCTTGTGCAGCGGGCCGAGCAGGAAGCCGGTGGCGCCGTCGTAATCCATCACGCAGGTGGCGTTGCCGTGAATGCCCATCTTGTGCTCGACCTTCGAGGCCGTCACCGCGTTGCGGGCGCCCAGGCGTCCGTCGGCATCGGCCAGATATTTCGGCACGATGAACAGCGACAGGCCCCGCGTCCCCTCGCCGCCGCCCGGGGCGCGGGCGAGGACCAGATGGATGATGTTGTCAGCAAGGTCGTGTTCGCCGGCCGAGATGAAGATCTTCTGGCCGGTGATCCGGTAGCTGCCGTCCGCCTGCGGCTCGGCCCTCGTGCGGATCAGGCCGAGGTCGGTGCCGCATTGCGGCTCGGTCAGGTTCATGGTGCCGGTCCATTCGCAGGAGGCGAGGCGCGGCAGGTAGAGCGCCTTCTGCGCCGCGTCGCCATGGCGCAGGATCGCCGAATAGGCGCCGTGGGTCAGGCCCTGATACATGTCGAAGGCCATGTTGGCCGAGACGAACGGCTCCTGCACCGCGGTATGGATCAGATGCGGCAGGCCCTGGCCGCCGTCCTCCTCGCGGCAGTCGATCGCGGTCCAGCCGCCCTCGCGCATCTGCCGGAACGCCTCGCGGAAGCCGGCGGGGGTGGTGACCACGCCATCCTTCAGCACGCAGCCCCCGCGGTCGCCGACCGGGTTGAGCGGGGCGAGCACCTCGGCGGCGAGCCGCCCGGCCTCGCCGAGGATCGCGGCGGTGAAGTCGCGGTCGAGTCCGGCGAAGCCCGGCAGGTCGATGGTCTCGATCCGCAGCAGGTCGTGGAGGATGAAGAGCTGGTCGCGGATCGGGGCGGCATAGGCGGTCATCGAATCCTCCGGCTGTCGGTGAGGTCTCAGGCCCCCGGCGCGGCGGGGCCGGCGGCGGCACGGGCGATCCGGGGCGCGGCCCGGGGCGCGGCCGGGGGCGCGGGACGCGCGGGCGGCCGGCGCCCGAGCCGGGCGGCCCCCCAGTCCATCTGCCCGCGCAGCTCGGCGATCGCCTCGTCGAGCTCGTCGCGGCGCCGCTCGAGCGAGGCGAGATGTGCCGCGGCCAGTTCCATGGTGCGGCGCAGCTGGGTCTCCTGCCCGTCGCCGATATCGTAGAGGTCGAGCAGCTCGCCGATCTCGTCGAGCGAGAAGCCGAAGCGGCGCCCGCGCAGGATCAGCTTGAGCCGGGCGCGGTCGCGGCGGGTGAAGAGGCGGCGGGTGCCGATGCGCAGGGGCGCGAGCAGGTCCTTCGATTCGTAGAACCGCAGCGTGCGCGGCGTCACGTCGAACGCATCGCACATCTCGCGGATGGTCATGGTGCTGGTGGTATCCGGTCCGTCGGTCGTCATCCTCGCCTCTCTCTTCTCTCCCGCGCCCCCTGGAGTTGAATCTGGGGTCGCCCTGCCCTCTCTGCAACATTGCGTGACGTTGACGTAAGGGGAACGTTGCGTCATTTGCCCGGAAGCAGGGCGGATGTCGTCCTTGCGGGGCGGAGGCGCGCAATCCATGCCCGGGGCGGCTCTTGAGCGTCGTGGATTGCCACGGCCACTTCGCGGCCTCGCAATGACGGGGGAAGGGTGGACGGGCTTCGCCCCCGGGGGGCCGGGGGCCCCTGTCCTCGCCCGTCATTGCGAGCCGCAGGCGAAGCAATCCATGTCGTGAGTGACGCCTCGACCTCGTGGATTGCCACGGCGGCTGCGCGGCCGCGCGGGTGGCGGGGGAGAGGCGGGCAGCGCATATGCACCTTCCGTCACCGCGCGCCCTGCCGGCGGGGCGATCCGCCTCCCCGTCGCTTTACGCCCTCTCCCGCAGGCGCTAGAGGCTCTCTGTCAGCGGAGGGCGCGAGATGGATGGTGACGGGACCAACAGCTACATGACCGGCCCCGACGAGAGCGGGCGGTTCGGCGGCTTCGGCGGGCGGTTCGTGTCGGAAACGCTGATGCCGCTGATCCTCGAGCTGGAACGCCAGTATGAGGCGGCGAAACACGACCCCGCCTTCGCGGCCGAGATGGACGACCTGTGGAAACACTATGTCGGCCGCCCCTCGCCGCTCTATTTCGCCGAGCGGCTGACCGCGCATCTGGGCGGGGCGAAGATCTATCTCAAGCGCGACGAGCTGAACCATACCGGCGCGCACAAGATCAACAACGTTCTGGGCCAGATCCTGCTGGCGCGGCGCATGGGCAAGACCCGCATCATCGCCGAGACCGGCGCCGGCCAGCACGGGGTTGCCACCGCCACGGTCTGCGCGCGCTTCGGGCTGCAATGCGTGGTCTACATGGGCGCCCATGACGTGGAGCGGCAGGCGCCCAACGTGTTCCGCATGAAGCTGCTGGGCGCCGAGGTGGTGCCGGTGACCTCGGGGCGCGGCACGCTGAAGGATGCGATGAACGACGCGATGCGCGACTGGGTGACCAATGTCCGCGATACGTTCTACTGCATCGGCACCGTGGCCGGCCCGCATCCCTACCCGGCCATGGTGCGCGACTTCCAGTCGATCATCGGCCGGGAGGTGCGCTGGCAACTGGCCGAGCAGGAGGGCGCGGGGCGGCTGCCCGACACGCTGGTGGCGGCGATCGGCG
>Ga0172382_10009046_pt1 | contig 13693 bp, 10 predicted proteins | sample Leawel138RmetaG_FD_122245 | JGI IMG/M metagenome (GOLD analysis project Ga0172382, IMG submission 122245) | Leachate microbial communities from a municipal landfill in Southern Ontario, Canada - Leachate well 138R metaG | ecosystem: Engineered > Solid waste > Landfill > Unclassified | place...
ATAAGGAAGGATGCAATTGTTTGCATAGCATACTGCATAAATGCCATCATATCTCCGATTTGCAAATCATTACTGTTCACCAGGTGTGCTCCTACCCAGATGACAGATATCATAGTAAGATTTAAAAGGAGCATCATTATTGGTTGCATCATTACCATTACTCTGTTTAAAAACAGATTTATATCAGTTAAGTCTCTGTTTGCTTCATCAAATCTTTTCTCTTCATATTTCTCTGTATTAAATGCCCTTATCACTCTTAAACCTGTTAGGTTCTGTCTAGTTACTAGGTTTAGTTTATCTACAAGTTTTTGTACTATCTTAAACTTAGGAGTAGCTATCGTGAATACTATAACAATGATTGTAAGGAGTACTGTTACTGCTACTCCCATTATCCATGTCATTGATGGGGCTGTATTGTATGCCTTAATTACTGCCCCTATTCCCATTATTGGTGCAGACATTACCATTCTAAAGAGTATGATAATTACCATTTGAACTTGTTGTATATCATTTGTTGTTCTAGTAATTAGTGATGCTATGGAGAATTTATTCATTTCTCCTAATGAGAATCTTGATACCTTACTAAATACATCTTCTCTAAGCTTTCTTGAAAAACCATTCCCTATTCTTGCTGAGAGATAACTTATTACAACGGTACAGAGTGCTCCTAGTCCTGTAACCAGAAGCATAGATATTCCTGTTTCTATAATCAGCTTCTCATTTTCCAACACTATTCCCTCATTTACTATTTTTGCCATGTAATCGGGTAATGCAAGAGTAGTCATTACCTGTATGTATGTTAATACAAGCATAACTAGGATTAGAGGTATATATGGTTTTAGATATTTAAGAAGTTTTAACATATTTTCAAACTAAGTGGATTATACTACTTTCTCTCTATTAAGGCCCAACTGTTACTAACAGATATCCTTTTAGTATTGTTCTCTATATTGTCTTTCTCATATAGTAACATACTGATATAATGAATGAATGAAAAAGTCTGTCTTACTCTATACAGTGTTCATTCCTACATATATTGGTCTTCTAGCTGTGCACTTTGTAATTATTTCTGTATTTTTTAATCTGTATCCTATTGAAATCCTATTTCACTTTTTGTTTTCTCCGTTCTTAATTGTTAACTTGGTTGCTTCTTTCTTTTTATTCTTAGCATGGTTTCTTCTGCTTTCTTTTTTGGAATTTAAAAAAGTGAAAAATGTGTATTTTAATGCTAGGAATAGAACTGACTTCCTAAAAGATAACGAGATTGCTTGCATCGAGGGGGAAATAAAAGTAAAAGAAGGATACACTCCACTAATATCTCCTATTTCTCAGCAAGACTCCATTTTCTACGCCTACGGTAGTAACAAGGTGGGTGGTGGTATGGTACAGATAAAAAGTGTGATTAAGCCTTCTGGAGAAGTTATACCTCTTAATGGATGGTTAAATGGCGATTATGTAGAGAAGAGAGAGTATGATCCAACACAAAGTGATTTAAGTCATCTTTTCTCTTTTATGATGGAGAGAAAAGATTCCAAAGTACGGGAGTCAGAGGTACTAAAGGCGCCGTATTTCTATGAACGTCTAGAGGGTAGCACTCAAAACGATTCTTTTTCAAACCATAAGATTTTAAATACACTAGATGAAGAAATGTTTAAATCAAATAAATATCTAGAGGTTGTAATTCCTAGTGGAATATACGGATGGGCATTAGGAAGATGGGACGCAGAGAATAGACAACTACTTCCATTACCCTTTTCTAATATTATTTTTATTACTCAGAAGGATTATAGGAATACTTTTTTAGAATATGCACAGAAAAAGAAAAAGAAAATTTTAACACAGGTTATAGCTCTAATAATACTGTCAGGTATAATGTCTATCCCTATATATTTCCCTTTCTTTACTTGGTAAGGATGCCCTACATTTATAATCCTGATATTATTACAGGAAGAGTAAGAGACTGAATATAATATGAACAATATAGCAATATGATAGATGAATTTAGAGAGGATGCTGATGTAAGAATAAATAACATTCAATCAAGAGGAATTATCCTTAAAGGGAATAATGTATTAGTTATGTTTAGGAGAAAAGAGGGTCGAGAATATTATGTATTCCCTGGAGGTCATATGAGAAAAGGAGAGACTCCTCTTGAGAATGCAACAAGAGAGGTAGAAGAAGAAACTACCGTAATAGTGAGAGATCTTGAGATAGCATTTGAATATACAAGCTATGTTAAACCAAAGAAAGAAGAAAAAGAATACTACTTTGTAGGATATTGGGACTCTGGAATACCTACTCTCTCTGGGGAGGAATCTAGAAGAGCAAATGAGAATAATTTCTATGAACCTATGTGGATACCTATATCAAAAATACATACACTTAACCTGTACCCTCTAATGGCAAAAGAATGGGTAGAGAATAACTTAGAGAAATTTATTGAGGAGAGAAAGTAGAGGGATGGATTATCAAGAGATTAATAAAAAGAATATATTTAAATGGGAAGATACATTAAAATATTTAGTTACTGTATTAAATAGTAATAGTATCCCCTACTATCTCTCTGCATCTGGTTTAGATTATGTACTTGGTAAAGAGATATATCCATATGATATAGATCTGTTTATGTCTCAAGAGGATGTGAAGAGGGCTTTTGAATTACTTAAAGAACATACTACATCAGATATACATAAATGGGAAAACAAGTATATTGAGTTTCAAGGTATATATAATGATATTCCTTTTGAGATATGTGAATGGGAGATGGAACCTAAAGAATTTAAGGTATTAGAGTTTAAGAGGATTAGGATAGATTATATATAAGAGCAATTACATTGGAGATGATATAATTAAATACATGAAAACAGATTTTGAAACATTAAAGAAAAAAATCCTTAAGTTTAGAGACGACCGAGATTGGAAACAATTCCATAATCCAAAGAATTTAGCCCTATCTATTTCAATAGAAGCAAGTGAATTAATGGAACTGTACCAGTGGTTAAATATGCAAGAAAGTAGAGAGTTTTCAGAAACTAATAAAAAAGAAATAGAGAGTGAAGTAGCAGATATCTTAAATTATCTAATCCTCTTTGCTAATGATTTAGATATTGATTTACTTGAAGTAACTGACAGAAAACTAAGGGTTAATAAGAAAAAATATCCTGTTAAAAAAGCAAAAGGGAACAGTACTAAATATAATAGGTATAAGAAAAGAAGCAAAACTAAATAGAAAAGAAAGAGAATATATACAACAAATTATACTACCTTTACAACCTACATTCCCTTCGAAATATCAAAGAACCTTTCAAAGAAATGTGTAAGTTTACTCAATACACTCTCTCTCTTTTTTGTCCTTTCTCCTGTTTTTGAGAAACGAGAGACAGGAGGCAATACATTACTAATAGCAGTCCCAGTTATTGCAACTGCTCCATCTCTAAAAGCATTTTTTACAAATTCATATGTCGCCTCATGATTAAGATCCTCACTTTGGATAATCTGCTCAAGCTCCTCTACTTTCTTCCCCTCAACAAATTTTTGCCAATCATCATCTATAACAGAGTGAGCATCAAGAGAAGATATAAATTGATTGATTAAATCTTTCTTATTTCTTAATACTACACTAGAATCAATAGCTTTATTAATATCAGAAAGAATCTCTCGATTCTTTATGTGATCTTCATGGTATTTCTTAACTAGTTCCAATATATAATCGATATTTACATCTATTTGTTTAATAAGCTCCATCTCAAAGACCATATCATCGTTTACATCCTCTTTATCTTCTTCTGTACCTTTACGAAACTCATTATAAATATCAATATATGCACTATGATAATCTTGAACATCACGCTCCGTTAACATCTCATTTCCAAGAAATTCATCAAAGGTCATTAAGATATTTCTAACTCGTAGAATAGCACCGTAAAGTTTAATAAAGTCCTTCTGATTTTGTTCTCCAAGTATTTGATCTTCTACAGGGAATCTATCTTGCAACTCTTCAACCAAACTTTTATATCCTCTTACTTCTTTTTCTTCATCTTTATATCCATAATAATAGTCATCATAGGCTTTCAATAGTACAATACCACTTGCCTCCTTATCTCCAAACAGTGCTATTGATTCATTAGTAGCTTTTTCAAGGTTACGAAAACAAATTATATTTCCAAAGGTTTTTACACTATTTAAAATACGATTAGTACGTGAGAACGCTTGAAGCAACCCATGTAAACGTACGTTTTTATCCACCCATAATGTGTTAAGAGTTGTAGCATCAAAACCAGTAAGAAACATATTAACCACTATCAGGATATCAATCTCTCTATCTTTTACACGCTTGCTAACATCTTTGTAATAGTTTTGGAATTTATCAGATGAAGTATCATAGGAAGTACCAAACATACTGTTGTAATCAGAGATTGCACTCTCTAGGAAATCCCTTGAGCTTCTGTCAAGACCACTTGTATCCTCTGAATCTTCATCTACCATCCCATCAAAGTCTTCATCATTTACACCAAAACTGTATATTGTTGCAACCTTTAGTTGTTTATCACTTGGTAATCCCGAAAGCTGGCTCTTAAACTCAGCATAATATCTCTTTGCCACATCAATGGACGAAACTGTGAAAATGGAATTAAATCCAGCCAATCTTCTATCTTTTATTTTATAAAAACTATTACGTTTTGTCTTTTGATCAAAATGCTCTCTAATATATTTAACAATATTAGATATTCTTTCAGGGTCTGCAAGTATTTTCTCTCTATCAATATCACTCACCTTCTTATCCTCTATATTCTCAGCTTTTTTCATTGTAGAGATATAGTCCACCTTAAATGGCAGTACATTCTTATCTGCAATAGCATCAACAATAGTATATGTATGTAATTTATCACCAAATGCTTGTTCTGTTGTTCTTAAATCTGGACGGCCACTTGCTGAAGCATTTACTGCAAAAATTGGAGTACCTGTAAAACCAAAAAGATGATAGTTTTTAAATGTTTTTGTAATAGCTGAATGCATATCACCAAACTGCGAACGATGACATTCATCAAAGATTAATACTACGTGTTCGTCAAATATGATATGCCCAGCATTACGCTTAATAAAATGATCAAGTTTCTGTATTGTAGTAATTATAATTCTTGCATTTGGGTCTTCTAACTGACGTTTTAATATCTTTGTGCTGGTATTACTGTTAGCCGCACCTTTTTCAAACTTATCATACTCTCTCATTGTCTGGTAGTCTAAATCTTTTCGATCTACAATAAAGAGAACTTTTTGAATATATGATAATTTGCTCACTAGTTGAGCTGCTTTAAAGCTTGTAAGAGTTTTTCCTGATCCTGTTGTATGCCAAATATACCCACCAGCTTCTATAGTACCTAGTTTCTTGTAATTTGTACTAATTTCTACTCGATTAAGTATTCTTTCTGTACCAACTATCTGATAGGGTCTCATAACTAATAGCAATTTTTCAGAAGTAAATACACAGTATCTAGTTAGTATATTTAGAATTGTATGTTTAGAAAAAAATGTTTTTGCAAAATCTACTAAGTCTGTTATTGGTCTGTTTATAGCATCTGCCCACCAACTTGTAAATTCAAAACTATTACTAGTTCTTTTCCCTTTTTTAGAAGATCCTTCTCCTTTCTCTTTAATATGTGAAGACCTTGTCGTATTACTGTAATATTTTGTATGTGTACCATTAGATATTACAAATATCTGTATATATTCAAAAAGTCCTGATGATGCCCAGAAGCTTTCTCTTTGATATCTATTTATTTGATTAAATGCTTCTTGTATGGCTACTCCCCTTCTTTTAAGTTCTATATGTACTAAGGGTAGTCCGTTTACAAGTATTGTTACATCATATCTGTTTGCTCTTTCTCCATCTTCTGTGGAATACTGATTTATTACTTGTAAGTTGTTGTCATGAATATTATCTTTTCTAAGTAGATATATATTTTTTGTTGTTCTATCATCTTTAGTTAAAATCTTTATATAGTCTTCTTGTATTGTTTCTGTTTTTTCTTGGATACTTTGGTTTGGATTTGCTAGTTCTGTTTTAAAAAATCTTTCCCATTCGTTGTCTGTGAATTCATAGTCGTTTAATTTTTCTAATTGTTTTCTAAGATTTAATATTAAATCTTCTTCTGTGGATATTTTTAGATATTGGTATGCTTGTGATTGGAGTTGTTTTATAAAAGATTGTTCTAATTGAGCTTCACTTTGATATGAGGTATCTCTTAGTTGATTAGATAGAGGTTTGTATTCAGAGACTACTGTACTTTCTTTATTTTCTACTACTAGGTTGTATTTGTTGTTCATTTGGAGTTGGTTGTTTAATGAGAACTTCTCTATGACCTTCGAGTGAAGATTTATCAAAGAGATATATCTTTATTATATTATCTTTATTTTTAGGTATTATTATTTTTTTATATCCAACATTGTCTTTAAATTCCTCGGGAGATGAATATCGCCAATACAATGTACCAATATTAGAGTCGGAGATTTCAGCTTCCCCTTCCCATAAAAGATTCTCCCAGTTGTTTTCTAAACATTTCACTTTTTTAATTGAAATCATATAACCTCCTTCGTACTGAAGAACATATTCTCCAATTACATTATCTGTTTTTAGTATTTTCTTATTTTTAAGGTCATATAATACTCCGTTATAAGTACCTTCTAATTTCATAAATCTATTAAATTTCCTAAGTGTTTCAGCAAGTAACAAAACTAGCAAAGAAATAAAAGATGCTATTAGATTTATGATTAAATCTTTCGCTTGTGTGACTAACGAGGTACATAAAATAGAGAATAACAATACCGAAACATAAAAATAGATTTTTACTTCTATATTTTTAACAAAAAGATCAAAAAACTTTTTATATTTCACCCATTTGTTTTTCATGTTTAATTATATCTCATAAAGAAAAATAATTCCTTAGACTATCTTTATAGAATGGTACTGTCAGCATATACAAGGGTTTATTGCTTATTCATTCTATGCACTCTTAATCCTGTTAGGCTCTCCTTTGAACTTAATTATTTCGTTTGGTAAAGGTTAGTAGTTTATTCCTGTAGTATTCATATTGTTGTTTACGAGCTTTTAGTTCAGCAGGTAAACCAATAGATATATCACTTACAAGAGAATCAAACTTATCTAATATATCTACTATTCTTTGTTGTTCTGAGAGAGGTGGAAGAGGGATTTTTAAGGATTTTATTATGTTTGAGTTTAAATTGCTCACAGATCCACTATTTATTTTACTTTCCCAATAACTATTAACTTTGCTTAATAAGAGATAGTAATATAGGAAGTCTATATTTATTTCTTGAGATATATTACTTATTGAAGCCCAACCGTCATGAATTGCTCCTTTTATATCTAGTATGTATGGTCTTCCATAACTCATTGAGTTTGAAAGTATTAAACTTCCTTTTCCTAATACTCTTGATTTTAACGAACCCTCTTGTGTTATCTTGCCTTTTGTACTCGTAATATACTTACTATTTGTTTCTGTATCCCCTATTTTAATCCATGGAACTCCCATAGGATCTTCTGTTATATATTTATGTATTGGTCTTGGAGATGCTCCTCTTTGTATTGTTGCTATTTCTCCTAATGTCTTCCACTCTACATCATTACCATATGTTAATAACTCTTCTCTATAATACTCATATTGTTTCTTTCTTGCTTCTAGCTCTGCTTCTAGCTCTGCTTCTAGCTCTGTAAAAGTATCAAGTGTTTTTACTATTTCTTGTTGTATTGGGAGAGGGGGGATGGGGATTTCGAATTTCGAATATTGTGCAATCCATTGACGTGCATGATCTTGTGGCTTATAACTAATACACCTTATTGCAAAGTATATAAATCTAAAATCAATTTCTGCTCCTCCTTTTGGTCGCAACATTTTCATCGCAGAACTTTTCACTTTAAAATCAAAATTGACCCAATGGAATGATGTTGTAAAGTCATCAAAGATAATTACAGCGTTTTCCTTACTAGCTTTATAAATTCCTTCAGTTTCATCGATATAACCAAGAATAAAACTTTGCCCTGCTGTCAAAACTGGTGTTGAGTATTCGTCACTATACTCTATTGATTTAACAATATACTTACTAGGTCGTTCATAGTCTAAAATTTCTCCCAACTCCCTAAACTCAACCCCATTAGGACAAAGTTCGGCAATTAATTTTTCTATTTTGGATAACTGTGTTTTCATAATTGGCTCTTTACGTTCAATTTCAACATACGTTTTGTGAGAGCATCTCCACCTCCTTCAAGAATATTCACAATATCTTCCTGAATACAGATATCTTCAATCCCACCATTATGATAGTTAATTGCATTATCCTCATTTTCAGCAACCACTATATTCTCCGAATCTGTAAGAAGCAGTAAATTAGGACTATGAGTTGCTATTATTACCTGTCGCTTTTCTTTTTGATTTAAAATAAGTTTCTTCAAATCATTTGAAATACCAGAGATATCGATATCATTTTCTGGTTGGTCAATAATTATTGGATACCCACTTTTCGAGAGATTGAGAATAAGCTCCAAAAGTGCCAATGCTTTGTGACCCCCAGTCATGTTTTCGAAATCCACTAACTCCTCACCATTCTTGTATTTTACAGACTTCGTAAAATCTATATCGTATCTGCAACTCAACAGTGCAACTAGAGCACTCTCCTTGTCACCACCAGTTATCTTTAATTTAGCGGTATCAGCATCAGCAACAATATCTTTAATAATTTTGTTCAACTCATCTTTCTTGAAATCTCTCTTTTCGTTGATAAATTTTTTAAATCGCTCACCAGAACGACCATCAATATATACATTAAAGAACTCCTCTTCATAGATATCCACATGATAACTAACAATAAAATCGAATGTGATAAAGAGAAAGTTAGTGAACTCATCTTTTAGAGTCTGCACTATGGCTTCTATTTTTCCTTTAAATGAAAGGTATCTATCAACAACTTCCGTAATAAGGCTTTCCTCTTTTTCTATTGATTCTCGGACGAAATCGTTTAATTTCTCTATCTCTTTTTTCTCATTATCAAGCTTGTTGATTTCTTCTAGAACCTTTTCTATAGTTTTGTTTTGTTGCAATTTTTCATTTATTGGTTTCAGGCTGTCTTCCCTAACACTTTTTTCCTCTTCTTTTGTCTTTTTCTTCTTCACCAAGTCTTCCAGTAGTTTTTTTAGATATGCTTTAATCTCCTGTATAGAAAGCTTTTCAATTTGTTTTTCTACCTGCTCTAATGTCACTTGTGATAATCCAAGGAATGCCTCATCGTGAACAGTAATAAAACTCACCTCACTATCCATATTGATATTCGCTATAATCTGAATATCTTGCTCCAGCAATTTTATTCCTCTATTAAGAGACTCTATTTCTGATGAGTAAATGGTCTGATTTTGAATATCCTCATCGGTAATGTTAATTTTCCCTAGCTTCTTAATTTCTTCTTGCCTAGTCGCTATCGCACTTTCTCTATCCTCAATTTCCCCAAGCGGCTTTAGTTGGATCTTAGTATCTACTATTTGCTGATGGTTACTCAAGATTTCTTTAATATTGGAGCTGATTTTTGATTCTATAGAGTCAACTGTTTCCGTTTTTCTTGTATCAGCGTTTTTAAATAGTTCATTGTTGAACAGTCGTGTCTTGAGCATCTTGTCGCGGTCGTCATATTTTTCACCATCCTCATAAGTAATCGCCGATAGATAGTTCTGTGGAATATACTCAACAAACTTATTATCAGAGGAACCATCACACCAATGAATTTTAAAGTTTCCTAATTTAGATATCTCTTTAACAACTGGAGACGTTTGTTCTCCAAGAACATCAAAAGCAATATGCTTAAGCAAAACAGATTTCCCAGCCCCTCGCTTTCCAATAACAGCGTTTATATCTTTATTAAGATAGATTTTTTGTGTTTCACCGTTTTGTTTGTATTCCACATAATCAATAAAAAGTTCAGGGGACGAGTTTTTATTTTCAGAGGGATTTCGTTCCTGAATCAAAACTCTGTTTTCATAGTCAACAGTTACCTGTCTTAATGTCTCAAAACTCGGGTCTCCCTTAATCCAGCTAAAGCAGTGTCCCAATTCCTTTGATTCAGTGTCTGAATATGCAAAAACAGATACTCCCTCCTGTTCAACCTGTTTAATAGTATGTGCATCACTACAATGCAATAAACGACTATTTACTGATTGCTCTTTTAATGAGTTTATATTTTTATTTGCTTGTTCTACATCAGGCGAAGCTGAAAAAACAAGATGGACACTATTGATAATATCTTTCTTAATCGCAGGAGAGCCTGTCCACCTCAAATCTTCCCATTCTGATCTACCAATAACCTTTATATACTTGCCCTTAAGGTATGTATTTGGCTCTTTTTTTTCTCCTAGGCATTCTTCGAGCTTTTCTAGACTATAACTGATGTTGTTGAACCCTATCTCAAAGGGATCATCGCTTTCCCTTTTCTCTTTTGGAGTTGCATCATAAATTGCCTGACCAAGATCAACTATACTATCTCTCGTAACAACACCCGCCAAAGTAACATTACTTGCATTCTTTTCATCAAGGTTACAAACTGACCTGAAACAGGATAAAAACTGTGCCTCTATGGTGTCAATATCCAGTATACTTTGTTCTGCGAAAATAATGTGATAATTAATTTTGCTTAGTTCTTCGTGCCCAACAAACTCTTTTAACCTAAATTCAATAACTGGGAGAATTAAATCTATATTTTCTAACCGGCCATCTTTTTTATATTCTGTTACTTTCTTGTAACCCTCTAAAAATAAGTAGTCGTTGATACCAACTACTTTTATATCTGTCGGTAACCCTTCAAGCCCTTTAATAAAGTTTTCCCACTTTTCATCATCATTTTTACCAGGGTATTTTGATGTGTGAGAATAGGGTGTATGCACATGCAAATCCCATTTCCTCCACTCTGAACCTCTGTTTATTTTTGTATCCGCATTTCCCATATTATCTCCTCTCAATATCCTTAACTATCTCATCTATACTCTTTCTCAATACTTCCTGTCTCTTTACAATCTCCTTTATCTCTTTGTTTAATTTAACAATATCTATAACCTCCCTAGTATCTTTTAGTTCTACATAACTACTCACTGCTATATTATAATCATTCTCTCCTATCTCTTTATTATCAACTAACTTAGCAAAATATTTAATATCTTTCCTATTAACAAAAGTGTCTAAAATCTTCTCTATATTCTCATCACTTAATTTATTCTTGTTTCCACTCTTTACAAACTCGGCAGATGCATCAATAAACAATGTCTTGTTATCATTCTTGCTCTTCTTAAGAACAATAATACAAGTTGCAATACCCACTCCAAAAAATAAGTTTGCAGGCAACTGAATAACAGTATCAATATAGTTGTTATCTATTAAATACTTCCTAATCTTCTGCTCTGCACCTCCTCTGTAAAGAACACCAGGGAATTCAACAATAGCTGCAGTACCATTTGTAGATAACCAAGAGAGCATATGCATAGTAAATGCTAAATCTGCCTTACTCTTAGGTGCTAACACTCCTGCAGGTGAATACCTTGGATCATTAATAAGTAGTGAGTTAGAATCACCCTCCCATCTAATTGAATATGGAGGATTAGAAACAATTGCTTCAAATGGTTCATCATCCCAATGTTTAGGATCTGTTAATGTATCTCCTAAAGCTATATCAAAATTATTATAGTTAATATCGTGTAAAAACATATTAATACGACAGAGATTGTAAGTAGTAAGATTAATCTCTTGTCCAAAAAACCCTTGGCGCACATTCTCTTTTCCTAAAACTTTCGCAAATTTCAAAAGAAGAGAACCAGAACCACAGGCAGGATCATATACTTTGTTTACTTCTTTTTTACCAACAGTTGTAATCTTTGCCAAAAGCTCACTGACTTCTTGTGGAGTATAGAATTCTCCTCCTGATTTACCTGCATTTGAGGCATACATAGTCATTAAGAACTCATATGCATCTCCAAATGCATCAATATTGTTATCTGAGTAGTTTCCAAGTTTAAGATCTGCTATTGCTTCTAAGAGGTTTACAAGTCTTTTATTCCGTTCCTCTACAGTATTACCAAGCTTAGGAGAGTTTACATCTAAATCTGCAAATAGACCTTTGAGATCATCTTCACTATCAGATCCTTTTGCTGAGTTTTCAATATTACTAAATATTTTCGCTAATGTTTCATTTAGGTTTGCATCATTCCTAGACTCTTTTACTACATTTATGAAAAGTTCACTTGGTAAAATATAGAAACCTTTTTCCTTCACAGTATCACTTCTTCCGAATTCAGCTTCTTTGTCAGAGAGATTTGTGTAATCAAATTCTTTATTGTCTGCACGACGCTCATCAGTATTAATATAGTTAGTTAAATTTTCACTGATGAAACGATAGAAAAGCATTCCAAGAACATATTGTTTAAAGTCCCAACCATCAACGCTACCTCGCAAGTCATTCGCTATTTGCCATATAGTTCTATGCAGTTCTGCTCTCTCTTGTTCTTTAGTATTGTTAATACTACTGCTCATTAAAGTATTTTAACCTTTTATACTCTCTTTTGCCATCCTTTTAACCCCTACCCCTCCAAATACTCCCTAAGTACTACAGCATCATTATGTATCTCATCCTTTGCTCCATATACCAACGTTATACTCCCTCCCTTCATATATTCCCTTAACCTATCTACTATTACCTTGTTACTATCTAATTCCTGTATATATCTAACCTTAAACTCACTCCATCTATCTATATCATGACCAAACCACTTACGAAGCTCTGTACTAGGCGCTATATCCTTAAGCCATACATCTACCTTAGCTTTCTCCTTACTTAAACCTCTAGGCCATAAACGATCTATTAAAATACGTTTACCATCCTTTACATCATATAACTCATATACACGCTTTATCTTAATCATGGTATTACTACATATAATTGTATCACACATACTCACTATTATCTTTATAGAAGTTGCTATTTAAAAACTTAAAAGGATTACAAATCTATTCTAGACGCTAAAGAGACTTCAATCTTTTCAAAAGATCCTTACTATTTTTAATCTGTACATATTCAATACCCAAACTAGCAATATATCCACCTTTATCTACACTGTCATCTAAAAAAATACACTCCTGAGGTTTAAAATCATATTTCTCAAAAAACTTCTTAAAAAAAAGAGACTCACCTTTTTTAATATCATGTTTTAAACCTTTTAAGTTATAGGAATTTAAAACCTCATCAAATAATTTGTCCAACTGCATAAAGGGTACTGTCCACCTTGTAAAACAATCCATATTGTTTGTAGCAATAACAACACAATACCCATCTCCCTTAAGAACTTCTACCAGACTAGGAATTTCATCTGATACAAATTCCATTGACTCACAGCCTTTAACAAACTCTCTTAACAATTTTTCATATTCAGTACTAGTTTTACTAGCAATTTCTTTTAAAACCTTTTCCGTTGAAAAGCGACCTCTCATCCAATCTTCTATGTACTTCTTTGGCTTATTAAATAGAGCTTTATCCCAAAGATTGTATAATGCCAATACTTCCGAATCATCAGAAATTCTCATGTGTTCCCAAAAGAATGAATCTGACAAAGTGCCATTCCAATCTAGAAATATTACTTTATTTTTTCGATTTG
>Ga0172382_10009047_pt1 | contig 13693 bp, 11 predicted proteins | sample Leawel138RmetaG_FD_122245 | JGI IMG/M metagenome (GOLD analysis project Ga0172382, IMG submission 122245) | Leachate microbial communities from a municipal landfill in Southern Ontario, Canada - Leachate well 138R metaG | ecosystem: Engineered > Solid waste > Landfill > Unclassified | place...
GGATTCAGTCGTTGACTCCTTACTTTCATCCGAAGGGCGACGAATTTTCTTCCCGAAAGGAATCGTCGCTCAATCTGCTGAAGCAGGGGAAAAAGCGAAGCGCTTTAATGCGACTGCTGGCCTGGCGACGTTTAACGGTCAGCCGATGCACCTCAGTGACATCTTCGACCAATTCGTTGAAGGCGCCTTTCAACCGAAAGATATTTTCTCCTACGCCCCCGGCGGAGGTGATCAAACATTACGGAAATTGTGGCAGAAGGAGATGGTAGCAAAGAACCCCACCTTAGCAGGAAAAACCTTCTCCCTTCCGCTGGTAACAGCGGGTCTCACCCACGGTCTTTACATCGTTGGTTCGCTCTTTGTTGAAGAAGGGGATACGATCGTCATCCCTGATCAGAGCTGGGATAACTACGAGTTAATCTTCCTCCACCAGCGGGGAGCGAAGGTGAAAACCTTCACCTTCTTCACTGAAGATGGCGGGTTTAATACAGAAGCAATGGTCGAAGCGCTCTCTTCGATTGAAGAGAAGAAAGCACACCTACTTTTAAACTTCCCCAACAACCCCACTGGCTACTCACTCACCAAGGGCGAGCAAGATGAGGTGCTCACGGCGTTAATCGCCCTCGCCGATGGGGGCCTTACGCTGAATGTGATCAGCGATGATGCGTATTTTGGCCTTTTCTTTGAAGAGGATATCGCCCCTGAATCGATCTTCGCCAAACTCTGTGACGCCCACGAGCGAATCTTCGCTATTAAGTGTGATGCCGCAACGAAAGAAGATATGGTATGGGGCTTTCGAATTGGCTTCATCACCTACGCCTCCAAAGGTCTTACTGCAGAACACTACGATGCATTGAATAAGAAGACCCTTGGTTCAATTCGAGCCTCGGTTTCCAACTGCGACCGTCCTGGCCAAAGCCTCCTCATTAAAGCGATGATGGAGGGGAAGCGCTACGAAGAGGATAAAGCGCGAGTCTTTGATGAGATGAAGGCGCGCTACACCGTCTTAAAAGAGCAGCTGAAGAAGTATGAAGGAAATACTGACCTGATCCCCTATCCGTGTAACAGTGGGTACTTCATGGCGTTTAAAACCCGTGGCTCAGCTGAGGAGCTGCGTCAATACTTGTTATCCCACTATGAAGTAGGGGCGATTAACATCGCTGATACGACGTTTCGGGTAGCGTACTGCTCAGTAGACTTGGAGAAAGTTGCTGAGCTGGTGGACCTTGTTCACCAAGCGGCGAGTGAGGTATGGAATTAAAGAGTAAGCTCTACCTCGTCAACGAGGAGGGCGAAAAGTTTATGGGCCTTGGGGTGCTGTGGCTCCTAGAGGAGATTCAGCGCTCCTCTTCCTTGCGCAAAGCCGCCCTTGTTCTTGGGATCTCCTACTCCAAAGCGTATGGGATGATCGAGAACCTCGAAAAAGGCCTTGATATGAAGATGCTGGATCGCCGGCGCGGGGGTTCCTCCCGCGAAGGAGCAACACTGACCGAGGTGGCGGTGAAGTTCGTTGAAATCTATCGAACGTTTCATGTCGCAGCAAAAGAGCGTCTTGAGGCGCCATATGAAGCGTTCCTTGAAGCGATGACGCAGCTAACGGAGGATGATAATGAGCCAAAAGAGCTATGATTTTACGATTGCACGGTTAGGTGAGCCTAAAGTTCCCAGTCCAATTGTCATGGGGATAAAAAACGGGGACGCCCAAGCGGATTATGTGCGCGATAGTGATCACATCCTCTTTGGCATTGAGGCGATGATGAACGAAGTCGGTCGCCAAGTCCCCCGCTTTGAAGAGACCGTTGAAGTCGCCGGCCCGCGGGAGAAGATTTACTTTAACCCCAACCACGTCCACGCCGCGATCGCCACGTGCGGTGGTATTTGCCCTGGCTTAAACAACGTCATTCGTGCTGTTGTTCGGTGCTTTTGGTACCGCTACGGGGTGCGGCGGATCAGCGGAGTCCAATACGGCTACCAAGGTCTCTTAGCAACAAGCCCCTGGCCCCTTATCCCCCTCGATCCCGGCCTCGTTGATGATATTCAAGAGAAGGGGGGAACGATTCTTGGATCAGCTCGCGGCGGGGGAAAGCAAGTCGAAGAGATCGTCGACTCCTTAGAAAAGCTGAATGTGAACATCCTTGTTACAATCGGGGGCGATGGAACCCTCCGCGGGGCGCGGGATATCGCTGAAGAGGTCGAGAAGCGCGGCTTGAAAATTTCAGTCATTGGAATTCCCAAGACGATCGACAACGACCTTTCTTTAATCCAATCCTCCTTTGGAGTGGATACGGCAGTTCAAATGGCAGTTCCCGTTGTTCGCGGTGCCCACGTTGAGGCGCGCAACTCCATTCACGGTATTGGCCTCGTGAAGGTGATGGGCCGCGAAAGTGGCTTCATCGCAGCAAACACCTCCCTCGCCCAAAGTGATGTGAACTTCTGCTTGATCCCGGAGAACCCCTTTGACCTTCATGGACCGAATGGATTTTTGACGCACCTAAAGAAACGAATCCTCGAGCGTGACCACGCGGTAGTCTTAATCAGTGAAGGCGCTGGGCAAGATCTCCTGCCCGAGTCGGGGGAAGTTGACGCCTCTGGGAATGTGAAGTTCCACGATATCGGAATTTTCTTAAAGGATGAGATCATTAAGTACTTCAAAGAAGAGAATATTGAAGTCAACTTGAAGTACATCGATCCGTCATACATCATTCGCTCCGCCCCTGCTGATAGTTACGACTCAATCTACTGCGCCCGCCTAGGGGCACACGCAGTGCACGCGGCGATGGCGGGAAAAACTTCCGCCTTGATCGGGATGCTGCACAATAGGTTTGTCCATCTTCCCATAAATGTTGCTGTGGGTGAACGAAACTACGTTGACCTTCGCGGAACGCTGTGGCGCGATGTCTTAGAAAACACCCGCCAACCGATTTCGATGAAAAACTAATCGTGCAATGATTTTTGCACAATGGCAATATTTTTGTGAAACCTCCGGATAGGTAGGTGTAAAGTCCTATAGGGTAACAAGAAAATTTTAACAAAATATGTGAAAAGAGAGTAAATGTGCTTGAATAATTTTTTTTAAATCGCTATCGTACATTCAAGAAAGAGAACGACAGCTTATGAACCCTCCAGTTCAAGAGCACATATATCGGATTTTTTCTAACCTCCTTTTGTTCCCCCAAGGTTTAACCTCCTTTTCCTTGGGGGTTTTTTTGGCCTTAGCGTCAGTTGACCCCCACTGAACAAAGTTCGTACTATCGCCGTATGACAAGCACCATTGATACGATCTTGTTTGACTTGGATGGGACCCTCCTTCCCCTCGACCAAGAGCGCTTTGCCTCCGGGTATTTCTCCCTCTTTGCCCAAGAGAGTGGGCGCTTAGGCTACGATGTACCGACGATGGTGAAGGGCCTTCAGGCGGGTTTTGAAGCAATTCTTACCAACGATGGGGCGATGACCAACAAAGAGCGCTTTGATTTGGTCTTTGAAGAAGCTACTGGCTACTGCAGTGAGGAAATGAACACCCGCTTCTTGCCGTTTTATGAGGGGCTCTTCAAAGAGCTCAAAGCGTATGCCACTCCATCACCCATCAGTCGAACTATTGTTGATACCCTTACAGCGAAGGGGTATCGCCTGATTCTGGCAACAAACCCCCTCTTTCCCCGAATTGGAACGCTCACTCGGATGAAGTGGGCAGCCTTAACAGAAGCGGACTTTGAGTTGATCACCACCTACGAAGAGTTCTCCTACGCAAAGCCCAGCCTAGGCTACTACGAAGAGATTATGAGTACCCTCAAGTTGAACCCCACCCAATGTTTGATGGTGGGTAATGACGTCGAAGAGGATATGGTGGCCCTAGAAATGGGAATGGAAGCGTACCTCGTCACCGACTGTTTGCTGAATCCAAAGAATCAAGACCTTAGTCGTTTTCAATCGGGGAGTCTGAATGACTTTGCCCTCTTTGCCCAGGAGAAGATCCATGACCGATAAACCCTCTATTCTAACAAAGCCCCTCGTTGCTGCACTCTTGGCGATCTTCTGTACATTTTTATGGGGTAGTGCCTATCCTGCTATTAAGATCGGCTACGACTTCTTCAACGTCGGCGGTGATGATACTGCCGCGAAGATGGCGTACGCGGGGTTGCGCTTTACCCTCAGTGGGCTTCTTGTCTTAGCCGTTCGCCCGTTAATGGGAAAGAACAACGGAAGTATTCGATCACTGAAGAAGAAGCATTGGCTGCAGATTCTCTCCCTTGGCTTACTACAAACAGCGATTCATTACACCTTCTTTTACATCGGCCTTTCCTACACCACTGGCTCCAAAGGGGCGATTATGAACGCCTCAACGGTTTTCTTCAGTGCAATCTTAGCGCACTTCTTTTACGCCAATGATAAAATCACCCTTCGCAAAGGTCTTGGAGTCATTCTGGGCTTCAGTGCAGTAATCTTTGTGAATCTTGATGGAGATTTGAACTTCTCCTTCCTCCTGCAAGGGGAGGGGTTCATCGTTATCGCCGCCTTACTCCACTCATCAAGTGGGCTCTACTCTAAGCGTATCTCCAAAGAGGTTGATCCGGTTCTTTTAACGGGGTTGCAGCTGCTCTTCGGAGGTCTTGTCCTCTTGCTTCTTGGGTTGATCATGGGCGCATCCTTTCCCCAAAGTACCCTTACTGGGTGGGTTTTGATGCTCTACCTCGCTGCCTTAAGCAGTGCGGCGTTCTCGATTTGGACGAGTTTACTGAAGCACAACAACGTCAGCTCGATTACGATCTTCAACTCCCTCATCCCCGTCTTCGGGGCGATTTTATCAGGAATCTTCTTAAAGGAGTCGATTGCTGGAATCCAACTCTTAGGGGCGATGCTCGCCGTTGCACTTGGAATTATCCTCGTCACTTACTCAAGTTCAAAGACTCCCGTATAAAGGCGCCAGTACTGACCTTGCTTGGCGATGAGTTCATCGTGGGTTCCTTCCTCGATGATCGAGCCGTGCTCAAGGACGATAATCTCATCGGCGTTGTGGATCGTTGAAAGACGGTGGGCGATGACTAAGACGGTACGTCCTTGCATCAAGGCGTCCATTCCCTTTTGAACAATCTCTTCGGTGTGGGTGTCGATCGAGCTCGTTGCCTCATCTAAGACTAAGACTGGTGGATCAGCGACGATCGCCCGGGCGATCGAGATGAGCTGGCGTTGGCCCTGAGAGAGGGAAGATCCATCACCGTGGAGTTCAGTTTCATACCCGTGCGGAAGGTGGGAGATGAAGTAATCGGCGTTGGCGAGCTTCGCCGCCTCGATGACTTCTTCATCCGTGGCGTCTAAGCGGCCATAACGAATGTTCTCCATCACCGTCGTACTAAAGAGGTGAACGTCTTGCAACACGACTCCAAGGGATTGGCGAAGGTCCGCCTTCTTGATGGAGCGAATGGGAATTCCATCGTAGTGGATCGTTCCGCGCTCGATGTCGTAGAAGCGGTTGATCAAATTGGTAATCGTCGTCTTTCCAGCTCCCGTTGAACCAACGAGGGCAATCTTCTTCCCAGCATCCGCTGTAATGGAGACGTCGTGGAGGACTTGCTTGCCTTCCACATAGCTGAAGTCAACGTGTTCAAGCGTAACAACACCCCGAAGGCGGGTAAGTTTCTCGCCATCCTTCCACGCCCAACACCCCGTCTGCTCTTCAACGACTTGGCTATCCGGGTTCTCTTTACACATATTCACTAATCGAATATGCCCTTCATCAACCTCTTGTGCCTCATCAAGCAAATCAAAGATTCGCTTCGTTCCGGCAAGCGCCATCGCGACGCTGTTTAACTGGTTCGCCATTTGGGTAATGGGGCGGTTGATATTTCGGCTGAGTTGGAGGAACGTTGCGATCGTTCCTAATGTCATCGCGCCTTTACCATGAATCGCCAAGAGGCCACCGACGATGGCAACAAGGACGTACTGGATGTAGCCAATGTTCCCCATAATCGGCATGAGGATGTTCGCAAAGCGGTGGGCGTTAAACGCCGAGGAGTAGAGCTCTTCATTTAATTGATCAAACTCCGCCTTCGCCTTCTCTTCGTGGGTAAATACTTTGATGACTTTCTGACCGTGGATCATCTCTTCGATGAAGCCGTTGGTTTTTCCTAACGCTTTTTGCTGCTGGATAAAGTATGAACCACTTTTACCAGTAACTTTTGAGGTGATCCAGAGGGCGACGGAAAGGGTCCCGATAATGACTAAGGTTAATGGGATGGAAGAGAAAATCATCGCGAAGAAGATTACAATGACTGTTGCCCCACTGTTTACGAAGTTGGGCAGGGATTGAGTGACCATCTGCCTGAGGGTATCAACGTCGTTGGTGTAGAGGCTCATCACATCTCCGTGAGACCGTTGGTCGAAGTAGGAGAGGGGTAGGCTTTGCATATGGGCGAACATTGTTTTTCGAATGAGCTTTAATGAGCCTTGAGCGATCTCAATCATTAAGTAGTTGTAGAGGAACGTCGCGATGACCCCAGCGAGGTAGATCGCTGCCATGACTCCAATAGCTTGAATGAGTGGGGCAAATGAAGCTCCGGGGCCTTGGGCCACCATCGGGGTGATGTGATCATCGATAAGGATCTTCAAGAAGAGGGAGCCAGCAACCCCTGCCACTGAGGAGAGGAGGATGGCGACTGTGACGACGGCGAAGCGTCCTTTATACGGGGCAAAGACGTAGCGGAAGAGGCGCTTGAATGTTCCAAAGTCTAATTTTGTAGGGACGCGGCCGCGGGGACCACCACCGCGCATTTGAGGACCTCTCATGCTAATTCCTCCTTGCGCATCTGGCTGGCGTACATCTCTTGGTAGCGGGTACACGAATCAAGTAACTGCTCATGGGTTCCAACGGCGTGGACCATTCCATCCTCTAAGATGATGATTTGATCCGCGTCGATCACTGAAGTGACTCGCTGGGCGATGATAATCTTCGTTGTTTCACTCAGTTCATCCTTCAAGGCGCTGCGAATCGACGCCTCAGTTTTTGTATCAACGGCGCTGGTTGAGTCATCGAGAATTAAGACCTTTGGTCGCTTTAAGAGCGCCCGGGCAATAGAAAGGCGCTGGCGCTGACCGCCAGAGAAGTTTGTTCCTTCTTGCTCGACTTCACTTTCATACTTCTCTTCTAACGTATCGATGAACGAGTGGGCTTGAGAAATCTTCGTTGCCCAGATCAGCTCCTCCATCGAGGCGTGTTCATTACCCCACCTGAGGTTCTCGGCAACGGTTCCACTGAAGAGGGTGTTTTTTTGAAGCACCACCCCTACGCTGTCTCGAAGGCTCTTTAAGGAGTACTCGCGTACATCCACACCCCCGATCTTCACACTACCAGAGAAGACGTCGTACAGGCGGGCAAGGAGTTGAACAAGCGAAGTCTTGCCACTGCCCGTTGGGCCTAGCACTCCAACCGTTGAACCAGAGGGAATGTGTAAGGTGATATCTTTTAAGTTGAGCTTATCCGCTTGATTGGTGTAACTGAAGGATACATCTTCAAAGTGGATTGAACCATCTTGAACAGTAAGAACAGGATCAGCTGGTTCAGTGATATCGCTCTCTTCATTTAAGACTTCTTCAATCCGCTGAATTGAGGCGCGGCTAATCGTTAACATGACGATAACCATGCTGAGCATCATCAGGCTCATGAGAATCTGCCCAGTGTAGGTGATGAAGCTCATCAATTGACCGGTGGTCATTGAAGAGGTGGTGATGAGTTTTGCTCCGATGTAGCTGATGGCAAGGATCGATGCGTACATCGCCCCCTGCATCAATGGGCTGTTAAAGGCAATGATCTTCTCCGCTTTGGAGAACTGCTTGTAAATCGTCGTATTTACATCGTCAAACTTTGTAATCTCATGATCTTCCCGGACAAAGGACTTTACCACCCGAATTGAGCGGATATTCTCTTGAACAGTCGTATTGAGGCGGTCGTACGTCTTAAAGACTTTCGTAAAGACGGGGTAAGCGAGGCGGATTAAAAAGAAGAGGCCAATGGCGAGCGTTGGGATCGCAACGAGGAAGACGAGACTGAGCTCGGAGTTAATCGTGTACGCCATGAAGAAGCTGAAGAAGAGCATCACGGGACTCCGTACCGCAATGCGGGTGAGCATCTGGTACGCCATCTGGACGTTTGTCACGTCGGTGGTGAGGCGGGTTACCAGCGATGATGAGGGGAGGCGATCTAAGTTCGCAAAGGAGAAGTCCTGAACTTTATAGTAGAGGGAGCGGCGAACGTTGCGGGCAAAGCCGGTAGAGGCACGGGCGGCAAAAGTTCCACTGAGGACTCCGAAGGTTAGGGCGATAAAGCTGAAGATCAGGAGGATAATTCCCCAGTAGATGATTTCATTCATTGAAGCGCCACTGATTCCGCGGTCAAGTAAGTTTGCCATTAAATAGGGGATTGTAACGTCCATTCCTACTTCAAGGATGACAAAGAGGATTGATAAAAATGTTGGAAGGCGGTTCCCCACCGTTTGTTTTCTTAGTGCTGGTATCATGATATCTTTCTTGATAGTACTGAACTTACGGTACAGGGACAATCAAAGAACACACATTCTCCATAATAAAAAAAGCCCCCGGAGGGGCTCGTTTCTTAGAAGAGGCTTCGATACGCCTGGAGGATTGTATCTCCTTGGCCGCCTTGGAGGACCTTCGTAGCTAAGACCTTTCCAAGTTGGACTCCTTCTTGATCGAAGGAGTTGAGGTTCCACACAAAGCCTTGGAACATCACCTTATTCTCGTAGTGCGAGAGGAGGGCTCCAAGGACCTCGGGGGTGAGGCGCTTCGCATACAGAAGGCTCGATGGGCGATTGCCACTAAAGACTTTGTTGGGGTTTTCGTCCCCTTTACCGAGGGCAAAGGCAACGATCTGGGCGACAAGGTTCGCCACGAGCTTCTCTTGGCTCGTCGAACCTTCCACTTCAAGGTCTTGGTGTAATTGGCTTTCACTGAAGCCAATAAATTGAAGGGGAATGATATCACTGCCTTGGTGGAGGAGTTGATAGAAAGAGTGCTGCCCGTTTGTTCCCGGCTCGCCGAAGATTACCGGTCCAGTTGGGTAGGTGATCGCTTCTCCGTTCCGGTTCACACTCTTACCGTTAGACTCCATATCGAGCTGCTGAAGGTGAGCGGGGAAGCGGGTCAGTGCTTGGCTGTAGGGAAGAATCGCTGTTGAGGGATACAGAAGTACATTCCTTACATACACCCCGATGAGGGCATCAAGGAGCGGGGCGTTCTCTTTAATATGGGGATGGAGGGCCGCTTTATCCGCCTCGTGAGCGCCTTTAAGGAGCGCCTCAAAGACAGGGAAGCCGTAGGCGATCGAGAGGATCACCCCACCAACTGCACTAGTAGAGGAGTAGCGCCCACCGATGTAATCATCGATGAAGAACGAAGCCGCGACTTCTTTGCTCGCTGCTAAGGGGCTGGTTTTACTCGTAACAGCGACGATGTGCTTGGATGGGTCAATCTTAGAATTCTGCTTCTTCAACCACCCTTCAACAAAGCGCTGGTTCGTAAGCGTTTCAAGGGTCGTCCCACTCTTGGAGACGAGGACGAAGAGCGTCTCTTCAGCGTTGAGAGTAGAAAGAACTTCACTTGGATCATCGGGGTCGACGTTGGAGATGAACGAAGCGGGGATTACTTCGATCTTCTCGTTCTTTGCCCATCCATTGAGGGCGAGGTAGAGCGCCCGCGGTCCGAGGTCGCTGCCACCAATGCCAATTTGAACGACGTGCTTAACCGCTTTGCCCGTTGAAAGAAGGTACTTCTTGCTGCGCACCTCTTCACTAAACGCCTTTGCTTTAGCGAGCTCAGCGAGGTAAAACTCTCGTTTATCCTCCCCATCAACGGTGACGGTCTTTCCAATTTGGCCGCGAGTGAGGTGGTGAAGGACTTGGCGATTCTCGCCGGTGTTCATCACCGCCCCATCGAGGAGGACTTGGTACTTCTCGGTGAGCTGCAGTTCATCACTGAGTGCTTGGAGGAGGGTGAGGATACCTTCGCTAATCGGCATTGCGGCGTAGTTATAGGTAAGGCCCATCGCACTCGCAACACTGTGGCTTTCGATGCGCTCTTTTGTCAGCACATCGTTTAAGTCGACTGGTGATGAAGTACTCAGCGCTGTAAAAGCGTTCGCTTCGGTGAGATTGATATAGTTCATGAATTATTCCTCGATATCGGGGATTCGGGTTTTGAAGGATTCAAGTAAGTCTTCCTTCGTCATCCCTTCTCGTAAGATCACAAAGATCGTGTCGTCACCAGCGAGGGTTCCGAGGATCTCTGGAATTGCTAGGGTGTCTAAGGCGATTCCAACGCTGTTGGCGTGTCCTGGTCGGGTTTTTACTACGCCAAAGTTCCCACTAAACTCAATGGAGATGATTCCGCGACGGACGTCTTGAATATAGCTCTTCTCCGATTCGCTGATCAAATCATTTTCCGGCAAACTGTAGTAGTATCCTGACCACCCATCACTGATCTTTCCAACCTTGAGCATCTTTAAATCACGGGATAGCGTCGCCTGGGTAACGGTAAAGCCTTCAACTTTTAACATTGAGAGGAGGGTGTCTTGGTTATCAATACGATTGTTCCGAATAAGCTCTTTGACGACAGCTAATCGGTTGTGACGAGATTTCATATTCTAAGCACTCCTTGCGTGGAATATTTATACAGTAACCACGAATAAAGATACAGTACTCTTGGTGGACAATCAAGGTGTGCCCATCTCTTGACACGTCCTTTTCATCAGCGCAAGCTAAGGATGTGAGTATCTTAGGAGGTTGCCATGCTGATTGTGTATATCCTGTTAGCGCTGCTCGTCTTACTCCTTATTTGGGGAGTTTCCGTCTACAACCGCTACGTTCGATTGCGAAACCAAGGTGAAGAAGCTGAGAGTGCGATCGACGCCCACCTGAAGCAGCGGTACGACCTTGTTCCAAACTTAGTTGAAACGGTGAAAGGGTACGCCAAGCACGAAGAAGGAACCCTCACTAAAGTCATTGAAGCGCGGAACAAAGCGATGGGTGCGGGAACACTCGAAGAGAAAGACCAACTGAACGCTTCGTTTTCAACGACGCTTAAGAGCCTCTTCGCCCTCAGTGAAGCGTACCCCGACCTCAAAGCCAATAAAGGCTTTCTCGATCTCCAAGAACAGCTTGCCAAGATCGAGAGTCAGCTCCTCTCGGCTCGCAAGTACTACAATGCAATCATCAAACAGCTGAATACGATCTGTGAGGTTTTCCCCTCATCAATCGTTGCCTCGATCGCCCACTTCACCAAAAAACCATACTTGAACATTGAAGAGGAAGCGCGCGCTCGGGTAGATGTGAAGTTCTAATGAAAAAGCGCCTATTGCTCGTAATTCTGCTCGCCTTACTCATCTTCCCAATTTGGGGAAGTGATTATACCTTTGAGCAGATTGATGTGAATGTTCGGATTGGCCTTGATAACTCCTACGACATCACTGAGCGAATTGGCGCGAACTTCTTTGTACCGAAACACGGAATCTACCGCGAGATTCCAACACGGTATGGGAATCAACAAATAAAGCTTACGAACCTCTTCTCCAGTGATCCAATCATCCGAGACAACGTCTCATCGGGGTGGGCAACGTTCCGCCTTGGGGATAAGAATGTGACGGTCACTGGCTTTAAAGAGTACTTGCTCTCCTACACCCTAGAGATTGGTGATGATCGCAATCGCGAAGGGGATTTTATCTACTACAACCTCCTCGGCCCGGGGTGGGAGGAGGAGATTAAGAACTTCACCTTCAGTGTTACCCTTCCTAAAGCGGTAGATCCGAAGAACGTCTCGGTAACCGGAGGGCGGGTAGGATCTACGTCCCTTCGAGGCACATTCGAAATCAGTGGTGATCATAAAACCATTACTGGGTCAGCTCAGAACCTAAAGCCAGGGGAGGCGCTCACCCTCTATATCGAGTTAGAGGAAGGGTACTTCAGTGAGGTGAAGAAGTTTGTTGATCTAACGCTTCTTCTGTATGGGGTGGTAATCCTCCTCACCCTCGCCTTCCTTTCGCACTCCTATCTTATTTGGAAGCGCTACGGCCAAGACGAGCTCTTCATCCCCGTTGTTCGCTTTGAACCACCAGAGGACCTCTCCCCCCTTGAGGTGGGGTACTTATTTGATGGAGTCGTTGATACGAAAGACCTATCAAGTATGCTTTTTTATTGGGCCGATGGTGGGTACATCCAGATTGAAGAGTTGAAGAAGAAGCAGTACCGCTTTATCAAACTCAAGGAGCTAAAGACGTCAAAAGCCCACGAAGAGCAGCTCTTTTATGCGTTCTTCGATAGCGGGGACGGGATGAGTGTCACGTTAAAGCAGCTCTCCTCATCCACTGCGTTTGCTACAAAGCTTCAAAAGACGAAGGATCGGACCCGCGCCTACTTTAAGAAAGAGCGGGAGCTTAAAGATCAAAACGCTGAGCGCAAGCGCATCATCCCAATGCTCTATGGAATTGGAGCCCTTGGCTTCCACAGCTGGGCGACGACGTACAGTGATCAGAGTCAGACGCTCTTCATGCTGCCCCTCTTAGGAAGCCTTGCCCTTTTAATCCTCACGGCAATTGCGACACCGAAGATTCTCGACTCGTGGATGATGCTGCAAAAGAAGAAAGCCGTTATCAAAGGGATAGCGCTCTTACTCCTCTACCTGCTCTTCTTTGGCTTTACCAACTCCCTCTACGCCTTCTTCCTTGAGCTGGGCCTTGTCACATCTATCATCTTCTCCCTCACCGCCCTCGCTATTCCAATTATCTTCGCCCTTCTTGGTGCCATCACGATGAAGCGATCGGCGTACGCTCAGAAGGTCCTTGAAGAGATTGTTGGCTACCGTGAGTTCATTGAAAAAGTCGAAATCGACAAACTTAAGATGATGGTCGCTTCTGATCCCGAGCTCTTCTACCACGTCCTTGGCTATGCAATTGTCCTTGGCCTCGAGAATACGTGGGCGAAGAAGTTCGCCTCAATTGAGCTAACTCAGGCGACGTGGTACGTCGGAGTGGGCACTGCCCATCGGGCAATCTTCTACTCATCCCTCGCTTCAACGCTCACCCAAGGGGCGGTTGCAAAGCCGATGTACTCCCAAGCGAGCTCCTCCTCCCGTGGGCCAATCCGGCCTTCCTTCGGTGGCGGGGGTGGCTTCAGCGGTGGTGGCTTTGGTGGCGGTGGCGGTGGTGCGTGGTAATAAAAAAACGGAGCCTAAGCTCCGTCTTCGTTACTGAATCATATTAATTGGTTAGTTGCGGTATGAACCATAAGCCGGGCGGCTTTTGGCCATTGCCTCGTTGACACGGAGGTTTCGGCCACCAAATTCTTTGCCATCAAGCTGGGAGATTGCAGCTTCCGCTGCTTCAGCATCTTCCATCTCGACGAATCCAAAACCCTTTGGGCGGTGCGTCTCTCGGTCGATGATAATGTTCGCACTGAGGACAGTGCCGAACTGGGCGAACAGTTCCCGAAGTTCCTCTTCGGAAGTGTTGTAACTCATGTTTCCAACATAGATTTTCTTTGCCATGTACTAAAGCATCCTTCACAGGCTGAGCCTGTATAATCGTTATTGCTTGATGTGGCGCAGTTGTGACTCTTACCTGCCAATGGGAGTGATTCAGTAACGCCGATCGGACAACTAGGGAAATGAAACGAGCTGCAACACAAAACTAAAAGCA
>Ga0172382_10009048_pt1 | contig 13693 bp, 10 predicted proteins | sample Leawel138RmetaG_FD_122245 | JGI IMG/M metagenome (GOLD analysis project Ga0172382, IMG submission 122245) | Leachate microbial communities from a municipal landfill in Southern Ontario, Canada - Leachate well 138R metaG | ecosystem: Engineered > Solid waste > Landfill > Unclassified | place...
CGCTTGCCGATGTCTTCGTTCATCACGCCGTTCTTGGTACCCAGCAGGTACTTGAGCATGTACTCGTGGCCCTTGCCGGAGGAACCCAGCAGGTTGGAACGCCAGACGAACATGTTGCGCGGGAAGTTTTCCGGGCTGTCCGGCTGCTCGCAGGAGAAGCGCAGCGTGCCGTCCTTCAGCGACTTGGTGACGTAGTCGACCGGCGACATGCCGGCGGCCTTGGCATCACGGCAGATCTGCAGCGGGTTGCGGTTGAGCTGCGGGGCGCTCGGCAGCCAGCCGGCACGCTCGGCGCGGATGTTGTAGTCGAGCATGTGCTCGGGGAACTGCGACTTGTCGGCCAGCGGCGAGAGCACTTCGTGGATGCTCATCTTCTCGTGACGCCACTGCGAGCTGTGATTGTAGAAGAAGCTGGTGCCGTTCATCTGGCGCGGCGGACGGCTCCAGTCGAGGCCGAAGGCCAGCGGCAGCCAACCGCACTGCGGACGCAGCTTCTCCTGACCGACGTAGTGGGCCCAGCCGCCACCGGTCTGACCCACGCAGCCACACAACATCAGCATGTTGATCAGGCCACGGTAGTTCATGTCCATGTGGTACCAGTGGTTCATCGCCGCACCGACGATGATCATGGAACGACCCTTGGTCTTGTCGGCGTTGTCGGCGAACTCGCGGGCGATCTGGATCGCCTTCTCGCGCGCCACGCCGGTGATCTTTTCCTGCCAGGCCGGAGTGCCCGGCACGCTGGCGTCGTCGTAGCTGGCGGCGACATTGCTGCCGCCCAGGCCACGGGCGATACCCAGGTTGGCGGCCATCAGGTCGAACACGCTGGCGACCTTGGCGCTGCGGCCGTCGGCCAGGGTGACGCTGAGTACCGGCACGCGGCGCAGCTGGACTTCATCGCCCTCGACCGCGGTGAAGTGCTCGTGAACCTGCCCGCCGAAGTAGGGGAAGGCGATCTCGGCGGTTTCGCCGCTGTCGATCTGGCTGAGTCGCAGATCGACTTCACGACCGGCGCCGCCCTCGCGGGCCTCGATGTTCCACTTGCCCTTCTCGCCCCAGCGGTAGCCGATCGAACCCTGCGGGGATACCAGCTCGCCGTTGGCGTCGACGCCGATGGTCTTCCACTCGGGGTTGTTGTCCTGGCCGAGGTTGCCGGTCAGGTCGGAGGCGCGCAGGAAGCGGTCGGCGATGAAGCTGCCGTTCTTCTCATTGAGCAGCACCAGCATCGGCATGTCGGTGTAGCGCTTGGCGTAGTCGGTGAAGTACGCGCTCGGCTTCTCGAGGTGGAATTCCTTGAAGATGACGTGGGCGAAGGCCTGCGCCAGCGCGGCATCGGTGCCCTGCTTGGGGTTCAGCCACTGGTCGGTGAGCTTGGCCACCTCGGAATAGTCCGGGGTGATCGACACGGTCTTGGTGCCCTTGTAGCGGACTTCGGTAAAGAAGTGCGCGTCCGGGGTACGCGTCTGCGGGACGTTGGAGCCCCAGGCGATGATGTAGTTGGAGTTGTACCAGTCGGCCGATTCCGGCACGTCAGTCTGCTCGCCCCACACCTGCGGCGAGGACGGCGGCAGGTCGCAGTACCAGTCGTAGAAGGACAGGCACACGCCACCGATCAGCGACAGGTAGCGGCTACCGGCCGCGTAGGAAACCATCGACATGGCCGGGATCGGCGAAAAGCCGACCACGCGGTCCGGGCCGTACTGCTTGACGGTGTAGACGTTGGCGGCGGCGATGATCTCGTTGACCTCGTCCCAGCTGGAGCGGATGAAGCCGCCCATGCCGCGCTTGCTCTTGTACGACTCGGCCTTGGCCTTGTCCTCGACGATGCTGGCCCAGGCATCCACCGGCGCCATGTTGCGGCGTGCCTCGCGCCAGAGTTTCAGCAGCGGCTTGCGCACCTTCGGGTACTTCAGGCGGTTGGCGCTGTAGATGTACCAGCTGTAGCTGGCGCCACGCGGGCAGCCGCGCGGCTCGTGGTTGGGCAGGTCGTTACGGGTGCGCGGGTAGTCGGTCTGCTGGGTTTCCCAGGTGATCAGGCCGTTCTTCACGTAGATTTTCCAGGAGCACGAACCGGTGCAGTTCACCCCGTGGGTGGAACGCACGATCTTGTCGTACTGCCAGCGCGAGCGGTAGACGTTCTCCCAGTCACGCGATTCGATGCGGGTTTCGCCGTGTCCGTCGGCGAACTCTCCTTGCTTGCGATTGAAAAAGCGCAGCTGGTCGAGTAGGTAACTCATCGTTTCTTTCCTCTCAGACTGAGCGCAGGTCGTGCCTGCGCTCTACTTTTAATCTCGAAGTCGACTCAGCAGGGGGTCTCGGCGCCTTTGCGCGAGTACCACCACCATGTCACCAGAATGCAGGTCACGTAGTAGGCAACGAAGCCGTACATGGCCATCTCCGGGCCGCCGGTGAGGGCGATGGAGGAGCCGAACGACTTGGGAATGAAGAACGCACCGAAGGCACCGATAGCCGAGCTGAAGCCCAGCACCGCGGCCGATTCCTTGCCGGCGGCCCGCAGCGCTTCCTCACGGGCGGCGGCGTTCTTGCCGTCACGGCGCTCGTGCAGCGTGCGGAAGATCACCGGGATCATGCGGAAGGTGGAGCCGTTGCCGATGCCGGTGGTGACGAACAGCAGCATGAACATGGCGAGGAAGCCGTAGAAGTTGCCGCTCTGTCCGGCCTCGGGCAGGAACTGCAGCACGCCGAACACCGCAGCGATCATCACCACGAAGTTCCACAGGGTGACGCGTGCGCCGCCCAGCTTGTCCGCCACGAAGCCGCCCAGCGGACGCACCAGGGCGCCGACCAGCGGGCCGAGGAAGGCGAAGCTCAGTGCGTTGACTTCCGGGAAGGAGGTCTTGATCAGCATCGGGAACGCGGCGGCGAAGCCGATGAACGAGCCGAAGGTGGCCAGGTACAGCCAGCACATCAGCCAGTTGTGCTTGCGCTTGAAGATCACCGCCTGCTCGCTGAACGAGGCGCGTGCGGACGACAGGTCGTTCATGCCGAACCAGGCCGCAACGGTCACCGCGAGGATGAACGGCACCCAGATGAAACCGGCATTCTGCAGCCACAGCTGGCCGCCATCAGCCAGTTCCTGCGGCTGGCCACCGGCGGCGCCGAACAGGCCCATACCGATCAGCAGCGGTACGCTGAACTGCATCACCGACACGCCAAGGTTGCCCAGGCCGGCGTTCAGGCCGAGCGCGGTGCCCTGCTGCGCCTTGGGATAGAAGAAGCTGATGTTGGACATCGACGAGGCGAAGTTGCCGCCACCGAAGCCGCACAGCAGCGCGATGATCACGAACACGCTGTAGGGCGTCTCCGGGTTCTGCACGGCGAAGCCCATCCACAGCGCGGGGATCGCCAGCGAGGCGGTGCTGATCGCGGTCCAGCGGCGGCCGCCGAACACCGGCACCATGAAGGAGTAGAAGATGCGCAGCGTCGCGCCGGACAGCCCCGGCAGTGCCGCCAGCCAGAACAGCTGGTCGGTGCTGAAGCCGAAACCGATGGCATTCAGCCGCACGATCACCGTGCTCCACACCATCCACACGGCAAACGCCAGCAACAGCGCGGGAATCGAGATCCACAGGTTGCGCGTGGCGATCGCCTTGCCGGTGGTGGCCCAGAACTGCGGGTCTTCCGGGCGCCAGTCATGAATGACCGGTCCCTGCTTGGGCGGCCGTTTGGCCGCGGATGAATCGATGGCTGTCATGGACATGCTCCAGGTGGAATCAGGCGGAGGGCTGCTGGCCTTGGCCGGCCTTGCCCATCAGAGGGGTTTTGCGCACTTCGCTTAAGTACATCCAGATCAGGGAGACCCAGACGACGCCGTACAGCAGCATGAAGGCGGAGGAACGCACGCCGGTGAGGTCCACCAGAGCGCCGAACATGATCGGCAGCACGAAGCCGCCCAGGCCGCCGGCCAGACCGACGATGCCGGAGATGACGCCCATGTTCTCGGGGTAGTCATCGGAGATGTACTTGAAGACCGAGGCCTTGCCGAAGGCGAAGGCGATGCCGACGACGAACATCAGGCCAGTGAACACCCAGGCGTTGAGGCCGATGTGGAACGTGCGCGAGCCCTCGACGGTCTGGATGGTGAAATCGGTCTGCGGGTAGGACAGCAGGAACAGGCACACCCAGCTCACCCACATCACCCACCAGGTCACGCTCTGCGCGCCCCACTTGTCCGACATCCAGCCACCCACGGCGCGCAGCACGCCGCCGGGCAGCGAGAAGCAGGCGGCCAGCAGCGCCGCGGCCTGCAGGCTGAAGCCGTACTCCTGCACGTAGTACTTGGTCATCCACAGCGCCAGCGCGACGTAGCCGCCGAAGACGATCGAGTAGTACTGGCAGTAGCGCCACACGGCCGGATCCTTCAGCGCCTGCAACTGGCTCTTGAGGGTGACGGTGCTGGCTACGCGGTGCGCCTTGTTCTCGCTGGTGAGGAACCAGAACAGCAGCGCGGTGATGAACATGATCGCCGAGTAGACCTTGGGCACCATCTGCCAGCTGCCGGCGGCGATGATCGCCGGGGCGATGAACTTGGTCAGCGCCGACCCGGCGTTGCCGGCACCGAAGATGCCCATCGCCAGCCCCTGGTTGCTCTTGTCGAACCATTTGGCGACGTAGGCGATACCGACCGAGAAGGAGCCGCCGGCCAGACCGACGAACAGGCCGAGCACGAGGAAGTGCCAGTAGGCGGTCGCTTCGCTGATCAGGTAGATCGGCAGCACGCAGACCAGCATCAGCATGAAGAACACGATGCGCCCGCCGAACTTGTCGGTGAGCATGCCCAGCGGCAGACGCACCAGTGAGCCGGTAAGCACCGGCGTCGCGGCGAGCAGGCCGAATTGCGTTTCGTTGAGCTGGAAGATGTCCTTGATCGGCACCCCGAGCACGGCAAACATCATCCAGATCATGAAGCAGATCGTGAATGCGACGGTGCTCATCCCCAGCACCAGCCCCTGTTGCATGTTCAACTTAGCCATTGTCGGACTCCCCCGAACGCTCGACTTGGCTTGCAAGCTATTAACGCGCGGGCCGGATTCCGTTGACTTGGATCAAGACAGAATTCCCGACTAAAAGAGTATGATTTACCCACTACCACCTTGGAGGTAGTGGGCTCTTTTGATTTTTTTCCCTTTAAATTCAGATAGTTATTTAGCCATAGCCCGAACCGACAGACGAAGCGGCGGCGCTGGAACTCTTTGGAGGTAGCGTGCGGATATTCCACTGGTTCCGTGGGTCGCTGCCGGCAAGGGCCGGGGTCGCGGTCCTGCTGATCGGCACCCTCGCGCTGGGCAGCGCGGTCAGCGCCGGGCTGATCGCCTGGCTGAGCGAGGACGATGCCGCCGCGATCAATACCGCCGGCTCGCTGCGCATGTCGGTATACAAACTGAGCTGGCGGCTGCAGGCCGGCACCGACAATGCGGAAATCCAGCGCCAGGGCGACAACTTCCGCCACCGCCTGGAAAGCATCAACCTCACCCGCATCCTGCGCAGCGATCCACAATCGCCGCTCAATCAGGCCTATGCGGGCCTGCGCGAGCGCTGGCACAACCAGCTCGCACCCGCGCTCGAGCGTGGCGATGTCGCGGTGTTCCATGCCAATGCCAATGATTTCGTCGAACAACTCAACCAGTTCGTCCTGCTGCTGCAGCGCCAGAGCGAGCGCAAGCAGAGCTGGCAGCTGGCGATCCAGGGCACCGCGCTGTTCGTCACGGTGATGGTGCTGATGGTCGGCATGTACAGCCTGCAAAGCAGCGTGCTCAGCCCGCTGCAGGAGCTGGTGCGCGCCACCGAGCGCTTCCGCGCCGGCGACCTCAGCGCACGCGTGCAGTACCGCTCGGAGGACGAACTGGGCCACATGGCCAACAGCTTCAACGCGATGGCCGAGGCGCTGGAGCAATCGCATCACACCCTGGAGAGCCGCGTCACCCAGAAGACCGCGCACCTCGCCCAGGCCAACGCCGCGCTGCAGCTGCTCTATCAGGGCAGCCGCAGCCTGGCCAGCGGGCCGGCCAGCGCCGAATCGCTGGACAAGCTGATCGACAGTTTCCAGAACCGTCTGCCGGGCCTGCGCCTGACCCTCTGCCTGCACGGCGATCCGCGCGAGCCGGCCGAGCAACTGATTGCCCTGCACGGCAGCGAGCTGCGCGAGATCTGCTCGCCGGGCGACTGCGCCACCTGCACCCTGCACCAGCGGCGCAACATCGTCGCCAGTCCGGTGGTCAACCAGGGCAGCGAGCTGGGCGAGCTGCGCGCCGCCTTCGCCGACGGCCGGCCGCCGCAGCAATGGGAGTTGGAGCTGATCGAGGCACTGGCCAACCTGATCGGCACCGCGCTGTCGCTGGAGCGTCGCCGCGAGCAAGACCACCGCCTGCTGCTGTTCGAGGAGCGCGCCATCATCGCCCGCGAACTGCACGATTCGCTGGCCCAGGCGCTGTCGTACATGAAGCTGCAGGTCAGCCGCCTGCAGACGCTGATGCACCGCGGCGAGCCGCCGGAGCAGCTGGAAAAGGTCACCGAGGAAATCCGCGACGGGCTGAACAACGCCTACCGCCAGTTGCGCGAGCTGCTCACCACCTTCCGCCTGAAAATCCAGGAAGGCGGGCTGCGCAAGGCGCTGGACGACACCGCGCGTGAATTCTCCGAGCGCGGCCAGTTCCCGGTACAGCTGAACGTCAAGACGCTACCCTTCGGCCTGTCGGCGAGCGAGCAGATTCACCTGCTGCAGATCGCCCGCGAAGCGCTGTCCAACTGCGCCCGCCACTCCGGCGCCAGCCACGTCTGGCTCACCGTGCAGCAGGTCGGGTCGGAAGTGGAAATGCTCATCGAGGACGACGGTTGCGGGGTTTCCCTGGATTTCGATCCGCGCCTGCACCACGGCCTGACCATCATGCTCGAGCGCTCCCGCAACCTGCACGGGCGCCTGCGCATCGAACAACGCGAGCCCAACGGCACTCGCGTGCAACTGAACTTCGCGCCGCAGTTCCTCGGCCGCGATCTCGAGAGAGACACTGCATGAACGACTCCCGCCACAGCATCCTGCTCGTCGACGACCACCCCATGATGCGTCGCGGCATGCGCCAGCTGCTCGAACTGGAAGACGACTTCGTCATCGTCGGCGAAGCCAGCGACGGCGAAGAGGCCCTGCGCCGGGTACCGGAACTGCAGCCGGCGCTGATCCTGCTGGACAACAACATGCCCACTCTCAACGGCATCGAGACGCTCAAGCGCCTGCGCCAGGACGGCTACGAAGGCAAGGTACTGCTGTTCACCGTGTCCGATGCCGAGGAAGACGTGCGCGACGCGTTGCGCTTCGGTGCCGACGGCTACCTGCTCAAGGACATGGAGCCGGAGAAACTGATCCAGCAGATCCGCGAGGTGCTGCAGGGCGATCTGGTGGTCAGCCCGGCGCTGGCGCGCGTCATGGCGCAGGCGCTGCGGGTCGGCCAACCGGTCGCCCCGGAAGTGGAGCTGACCGAGCGCGAGCGTCAGGTGCTGAAGATGATCGCCGGCGGCAACAGCAACAAGATGATTGGCCGCAAGCTGGGCATCACCGAAGGTACAGTGAAGGTCCACGTGAAGAACCTGCTGCACAAGCTCGGCCTGCGCTCGCGGGTCGAGGCCGCCGTGTGGGCGCTGGAAAACGAGCGCCAGCGCGGCTGACACGGCGTCGCAGGCCGGCCACCCTGGCGTACCCCCAAAGACATAGTCGACCGGCAGCCGTGCAAGGCCCGCCGGGCCGGCCTCGCGATGCGGCAAGCAGTGCGCGCAGACACCCGAGGCGCCCTCATCCGCCGCCCCGGGGAGTACCTCCTTCGACCCCGTACCGCTTGACTCGCATCATTGGCCAACGGGCAAAGGCTCCTATCGTTCGCGTCGCCTCGCACGCCGGTCCGCTGTCGCGGATACGGCAGCGACAGCCGAATCCACATGGAAGGAGTCCACATGTTTCAACACCTGCTTCGCGGCATGCTGCTGTTCGGCCTGCTGCTCGGCGCCCTGCCCGGCCAGGCCGCCATCAGCGATGCCGAAGCTATCAACCGCGCCGGCCAGCAACGCATGCTCGGCCAACGCATCGCCAAGAGCTACCTGATGATCGGCACCCAGACCCGCACCGAACTCGCGCTGGCGCAGCTCGATGCCAGCGTCGCCAGTGTCGAGGAAAACAGCCAGCTGCTCGGCGACTACGCCTCCAGCGCCGCGATCCGCGGGGCCGCCGACGAAGCCGGGCTGACCTGGCAGCAGCTGCGCGAACAGGCGCTCGCCGCGCCAGACAAGTCGCGCTCGCTGGAGATGCTCAAGCTGGCCGAACGCTTCCTCGCGCAGAGCGAGACGCTGGCGCTGCGAATCGAACAGCACAACGGCAGCCAGCCGGCGCATCTGGTCAACCGCAGCGGCCGGCTGCGCATGCTCAGCCAGCGCATCGCCATGCTCTACCTGGCGCTGAGCTGGAACCTGCCGGACGCCGAGCTGCGGAGCAAATTCGATACGGCGGTGGACGAATTCGACCAGGGCCTGGACGAGCTGCATGCGGCCAAGCAGAACACCGAGCAGATCAACGACCGCCTCGAACACATCAGCAACCAGTGGCGCTTCGCCCGCGTTGGTTTCAAGCTGACCGAGGACGGTCGCTACGTACCGACGGTGATCGTCACCACCGCCGAATCGCTGCTGCAGAAGCTGGAAGCGTTGACCGCCGACTACGCCCAGCTGGCCCAGGCAGCGCGCTGACTCACGGCTGGGGGTCGCCGCGGCGGAACGCTTGCGGCGTCGCGGCGTCCGCCGCCGGCGTCTCGGGCCGCGCATCTCCCACACGGAACGGCTGCGGCGGCTCGTCGACCAGCCGCCGCGTCGGCGGCTCGATCCGCTGCGCCGGGGCTTCATCGGCCTCGACCGCAGCCGGCTCGCGCAGCAACCACAGGGCCAGCGCCGCCAAAGCAGCAGCCAGCAGACGGTAGAGCAACGAGGCCAGGTCGAAGCCGATCAGCTCGCCGCCATCCAGTGCCAGCGCACCGAGGCGCCCCCCCACCAGCGCCAGCATGGTGATCACCAGCATCACCAGTGCCGCCCGCGCGCGCTCGGGCCCGCGCATGGCCCAGAACAGGAACAGCGCCAGTCCCAGCTGCAGGCCGCCGTAGTAGACCCGCATATGGCTGATCGACGCCGACTCCATCAGCAGCATGCCGTTGAGATTGGCCATTTCGTAGGGACGCAGCCAGTAAGCCAGGCTGAGCGCGAACATGATCAGCGCCTGGATCGCCAGAACCAAACGGGCAAAACGCATCGAAAACTCCTGCTGTGCGACTTGGACTCCCGGTCGTCATCGGACCTTTCATCGGGCCTTTCGTTCGCCCTGCGGTGCCGGCTGGCGCATGCGCGAAGCACGGCAAGCCTGACGTCCGCGTGCAGCTATTCTCTAGTCCAGCCGGTCTGATACCGGTAGTCGTCCAACACAGAGGAAACACCACCATGCGCTGGAACCGGGCTCGTCGCAGCGACAACGTAGTGGATGCCAGAGGCCGCAGCGGCATGCGCCTTGGCGGTGGGCTGGGGCTGGGCGGCATCGCCATCGTGGTGGTGCTCGGCCTGCTTTCCGGCCAGGACCCGTTGCAGATTCTCGGCCAGCTGGCCAGTCAGGGCGGTCCGGCGGTGTCGCAGCAGGGCGAACGGCCTGCCGCTGACGATCCGCAGGTGGAATTCGTCCGCGCCGTGCTCGGCGATACCGAGGACACCTGGCGCGCGCTGTTCCAGCAGAGTGGCGCGCAGTACCGCGACCCGACCCTGGTGCTGTTTCGCGGCGGAGTGAACTCGGCCTGCGGTTTCGCCAGCTCGGCGGTCGGCCCGTTCTACTGCCCCGGCGACCAGCAGGTCTATCTCGACCTGCAGTTCTTCGATGACATGGCCCGGCGCTTCGCCGCCGCCGGCGATTTCGCCCAGGCCTACGTGATCGCCCATGAGGTCGGTCACCACGTGCAGACACTGCTCGGTGTTTCGCAACGGATGCAGACGGCCCGCCAGCGCGGCGCGCAGATGGAGGGCGACAACGGCCTGCTGGTGCGCCAGGAGCTGCAGGCCGACTGCTTCGCCGGCGTCTGGGCCTATCACGCGCAGCAACGCCTGGACTGGCTGGAGCAAGGCGATCTGGAGGAGGCGCTGAACGCCGCCAATGCCATCGGCGACGATCGCCTGCAGCAGCAGAGTCAGGGTCGCGTGGTGCCCGACGCCTTCACCCACGGCACCTCGGCGCAACGCGTGCGCTGGTTCCGCGCCGGCTTCGAGCACGGCGAGCCGGGACGCTGCGACACGTTCAAAACGGCGCGTCTGTAGCGCGAACGGCCGGCAGAACTAGCGGCCGGCGCTTTTCAGCAGCGCGTGCAGCGCGCGGCAGTCGCGCGCGTACAGGTCGGCCAGCTCCGGCCAGGGATTCTCCGGCAGATTGACCAGCACGCTCCGCGCCCCGGCGGCGCGGGCACATTCCAGATCGAAGCGATAGTCGCCCACCATCATCATCGCGCGCGGCTCGATACCCCAGCGCGCGGCCAGCTGCAGCAGACCGCCGGGATGCGGTTTGGGCGGCGCCTCGTCGCGGCCGAGGATGTCTTCGGTGCGAAAAAAGTCGCCCAGGCCGACCGTTTCCAGCGTCACCAGCGCCAGCTCATGGGCATTGCGGGTGAGCACGCCGAGACGGCAATCGCGCTCGCGCAGCGCCTGCAACAACTCGAACGCCCCCGCGGCCGGACGCGCCGCGCAGGCCAGCTCGCGCTCGTGGTCGAGCAGCCAGGCGCGCTTGGGCGCGGCCTGCTCGGGCGGCAGCGCGGCCAAGTGGTGGAGGATGTCGTCGCTCTCGGGAATCTGCAGCGCGCGGCGGATCGCCGCGAAATCGTGCACGGCGATAGTCAGGGTGCCGTCCATGTCGAACACCCAGTGACGCGCACCGGCGAGGTTCACATCCAGTCCTCGCGCGCGCGGATCAAGCCTTCCTGCGCTACCGAGGCAACCAGCTGGCCCTGACGGTTGAAGATGCTGCCGCGGGCGAAGCCACGGGCATTGCCGGCCCAGGGGCTGTCGATGGAATACAGCAGCCAGTCGTCGATCTTCACCTCGCGATGGAACCAGATCGCGTGATCGAGGCTGGCCAGCTGGATGAACTTGCTCCACGAGCTGACCCCGTGCGGCTGCAGCGCGGTGCCGATGAAACTGAAGTCCGAGGCGTAGGCCAGCAGGTACTTGTGCAGCGCCGGGTTGGCCGGCAGCGTGCCGTCGGCACGGAACCACAGATGGCGCACCGGCTCGATCGGCTGCGGGTTGGCCGGGTCCTGCACGGTCACCGGGCGGATCTCGATGGGCTTGGGCCGGCGCAGCTTTTCCATCACCCGCTCGGGCACCAGCGGCGAGAGCTTGTGCAGCAGGTCCCACTCGCTGGGCAGCTCGTCCGGGCCGGCCACGTCGGGCATCGCCAGCTGGTGTTCGTAGCCGTTCTCGTCGGCCTGGAACGAGGCGATGCCGGTGAAGATGGTCTGGCCTTTCTGGATCGCGCTCACGCGGCGGGTGGAGAAGCTGCCGCCGTCACGCACGCGGTCGACGTCGTAGACCACCGGCTGATGCGAGTCGCCCGGGCGCAGGAAGTAGCCGTGCAGCGAATGCACGTGGCGCGCGGCATCGACCGTCTGGCTGGCGGCGGAAATCACCTGACCGAGTACCTGGCCGCCGAACAGCTGAGGAAACCCCAGATCCTGGCTGGCGCCACGGAACAGATTCTCCTCGATGCGTTCCAGCGTCAGCAGGTTGACCAGGGTATCGAGTGTCTGGGTCATGGCGGGTCCTGGATATGCGTTGATGCGGGTCGGCGATATTACGGACTTCGCCGTCAACGCTCCACCAATAGCCGACATCTACGCCCATCGCAACGACCTGCTGCGAACCGCGCAATCCTTGAGACGCGCAGCGCGCGCCACGCATACTCAATCCCCACCGCCGCCCGATTGCATCGTTCATGTCGCTACCGCTGGTCTTTCACGACGACTACAGCCCGCCGCTGCCGCCCGGACATCGCTTTCCGATGGAAAAGTTTCGCCTGCTGCGCGATCACCTGGTCGATAGCGGGCTGACCACCGACGCCGCGCTGCGGCGCCCGATGCTGTGCAGCCATGACGTGCTCAACCTCGCCCATGACGCCGATTACGTCGCGCGTTACTGCAGCGGCGACATGAGCCCGGCGGAGCTGCGCCGGCTCGGCCTGCCGTGGAGTCCGGCACTGGCGCAACGCACCGTGCGCGCCGTGGGCGGCTCGCTGCTCACCGCCGAGCTGGCGCTGCAGCATGGGCTGGCCTGTCACCTGGCCGGCGGCACCCACCACGCCCATCGCGACCATGCCTCAGGCTTCTGCATCTTCAACGATCTGGCGGTGGTGGCGCTGTATCTGCTGGAAAGCGGACGAGTCGGCCGCGTGCTGATCTTCGACTGCGACGTGCATCAGGGCGACGGCACCGCGCGCATCCTCGACGGCGTGGCGGACGCGGTGACGGTGTCGTTGCACTGCGAGAAGAACTTCCCGGTGCGCAAGGCCACCAGCGACTGGGACATCCCGCTGGCACCGGGCCTGGGCGATGCGGAATACCTGCGGATCGTGGACGACACGCTGAACTACCTGCTGCCGCTGTATCAGCCCGACCTGGTGCTGTACGACGCCGGCGTCGACGTGCACCGTGACGATGCCCTCGGCCTGCTCGATCTCAGCGACGCCGGGCTAGCCGCGCGCGACAGTGCGGTACTCGAGCATTGTCTCGGTCGCGGCATCCCGGTGGCCGGGTTGATCGGTGGCGGCTACGACAAGGACCGCGCCCGGCTCGCCCGCCGCCACGCGCAGCTGCACATCAGTGCAGCGCAGGCCTGGCGGCAGTTCGGTCTGGAATGAAACCGCGCCGGTAAAGACCGGCGCGCTGCAAGAGATCGTCGCTACTGGCGCAGCCACGGCGGAGGTGGCGGCTCGTCGCTTGGCGCGTCATCGGCATTGCGCAGCGCTTCGCGGCGCGCCTGCTCGGCCAGGGTAGCCTTGATCTCGCGCATCACCGCGTCCAGATCGGCGGCATCTTCCGGCTCGGCGAACTCGCCGGTCAGCTCGCTCTCCGGCGTCAGCTTGCCCTGCTCGTAGAGCGCCCACATCTCCTTGGCGTAGCGGGTGAATTTCAGCTCTGGCGCGAAACGCCCAAAGTAGGCCGCCATGTTGCCGACGTCGCGCTCGAGCATCTCGAAGGCGTGGTTGTTGCCGGCGGCGTCCACCGCCTGCGGCAGGTCGATAATCACCGGGCCGTGCTCGTCGAGCAGCACGTTGAACTCCGACAAGTCGCCATGCACCAGCCCGGCGCAGAGCATCTTGACGATCTCGTGGATCATGAAGGCGTGATACTCGCGGGCATCATCCGGGTGCAGCTCGACGTCGTTGAGACGCGGCGCCGCATCACCATCCTCGCCAGCGATCATTTCCATCAGCAGCACGCCGTCGAGAAAGTCGTACGGCTTGGGCACCCGCACGCCGGCATCGGCGAGACGGAACAGAGCCGCCACCTCGGCGTTCTGCCAGTTCTCTTCCTTCTCCTTGCGGCCGTGCTTGGAGCCCTTGGCCATCGCCCGCGCATCGCGGCTGCTGCGCACCTTGCGGCCTTCCTGATACTTCACGGCC
>Ga0172382_10009049_pt1 | contig 13692 bp, 13 predicted proteins | sample Leawel138RmetaG_FD_122245 | JGI IMG/M metagenome (GOLD analysis project Ga0172382, IMG submission 122245) | Leachate microbial communities from a municipal landfill in Southern Ontario, Canada - Leachate well 138R metaG | ecosystem: Engineered > Solid waste > Landfill > Unclassified | place...
GCCGCCGAGAAAAAAGCCGCGGCCGAGAAAGCCGCTGCCGAAAAGGCGGCGGCAGAAAAAGCAGCCGCTGAGAAAGCCGCCGCCGAGAAAGCCGCCGCTGAGAAGAAAGCGGCTGCGGAAAAAGCAGTTGCTGAGAAGGCCGCTGCCGAGAAGGCGGCACTGGAGAAAAAGGCCGCTGCCGAGAAAGCCGCTGCCGAAAAAGCAGCAGCTGATAAAGCGGCCGCAGAAAAGAAAGCAGCAGCGGCAAAAGCCGCAGCCGAGAAAAAGGCCAAAGAAGACCAGGCCAAGCGCGATGCCATTCGTGCAGCCATGCGCGGCGATGCCCTGGGCGCGGCCGGTATCTCCGGCGGCACCGCTGACCGCAATCAGTCGGGCGGCGGTGGTACTGACTCGGGTTACGCAGCCAAGGTGGCCCAATGCATCCGCAACGGCGTGGTTTATCCAACTCCGCCGCGTAGCGGCCAGAACCCGACAGTACAATATAGAGCCAATCTGGACGGCAACGGGCGAGTTACCGGGGTTCGCATATTGCGCTCATCGGGCATACCCGCTTTTGACCGAGCCGTCGAAACAGGCATTCGGGCTTGCAACCCTTTCCCCAACCCGCCCACGGGCAAGTATCCTGCGTATGTCGACGGGAACTATCTGATGTATGAACAATAGGAGATATGCCGACATGACCACCGTCATCCCCGCAATCAAGCCCTTGCAGCGCGCCTGGGCAACTTGCCTGTTCGGCCTGCTGCTGTTTGCATTCAGTATGCTGGCAGCCGGAACAGCCGCAGCGCAGCTTCGCGTCGACATCTCGGGTGTGGGCGCCACGCAATACCCCATTGCCATCGCCGATTTCTCGGGCGACCCCAAGGGCCAGCTTATCAGTGAGGTCATTCGGGCCGACCTGACCCGATCGGGCCAGTTCCGCCTGGTAAACGCCACCGGCACAAGCCTGGACGCCGAAAGCACCATTGATTACGACGGCTGGCACGGGCGCGGCGCCGACTACATTGCCTACGGGTCCGTCACTCTGGCTGCAGGGCAATACACCATCAGCTATCGGCTGGGTAATGTGATTCATAAAAGTCAGCTCGACGGCGTGGCGTTTACCGGTTCCGAAAAAGAGCTGCGTCGCATCGCCCACCAGATCGCCGACCGCATCTACGAAAAGATCACCGGTGTGCGTGGCGTGTTTTCCACACGCCTGGCCTATGTAGTGCAAAAAAACAACACGCATGAGTTACAAATTGCAGATGCTGACGGGCAAAATCCGCAGGTCATGTTGCGTTCGAAACATTCCATCATTTCACCCGCCTGGTCGCCCGACGGCTCCAAGCTGGCCTATGTCAGCTTTGAAACCGGCAAGCCGGTGGTATACGTGCAGACGCTGGCCACCGGCGAACGGTTTCCCATTGCCAACTTCAAGGGCAATAACAGCGCACCGGCCTGGTCTCCGAACGGCCAGCAATTGGCCATTACCCTTTCGCGCGACGGCATTGCCCAGATCTACACGATCAGTGCCGATGGATCCGATCTTCGACGTGTGATGCGTTCGCCGCTTATCGACACCGAGCCCTTCTATAGCCCTGACGGCGGCAGCCTGGTCTTTACCAGCGACCGCAGCGGCAGCCCGCAAATCTATCGGGTTCCGGTTTCGGGCGGCAATGCAAGCCGTATCACCTTCAATGGCAGTTACAACATTTCACCGGCCCTCTCGCCAGACGCCAACCAGTTGGTGTACGTTACACGAAGGGACGGCGCATTTCGGATCGCATTGCAAAACATGGGTACCGGCGCTGAACAACTACTTACGAACGGACCCGACGATGAGTCGCCCAGTTTCGCGCCGAACGGAATGCAAATCCTATATAGTTCCATACAAGGCGGACGTAGCGTGCTGGCTGTAGTTTCTACAGACGGACGGGTGCGTCAGACATTGTCCACCCTGGACGGCAAAGTACGCGAACCCACCTGGGGACCATTCACCAACTAGTTTTTTCGTGACTCTTTTCTAAAAGGAACTCAAATGAGATCGCGCATTGTAAAAAGCCTCAGCATTGCCGCATTTGCCGCCTCTTTGGCTGCGTGTAGCTCTGTGCCTCTCGATGAATCACAGAGCGGCAGTGGCGCCGGCATGGGCGGTGGCGCTGCCACCGGCCAAGTCATGGACCCCTTCAACCCACAAAGCCCACTGGCCCAGCAACGCTCGGTTTACTTCGAGTTTGACAGCTATGTGGTACCGGACCAATACCGCAACGTGGTCGAAATGCATTCTTCGTACCTGACCAGCAATAGTCAGCAGCGCATCGTCATCGAAGGCAACACAGATGCACGCGGCGGCGCCGAGTACAACCTGGCCCTGGGTCAGCGTCGTTCCGAGGCGGTTTCGCGCATGATGTCCCTGATGGGCGTACGTGCCGACCAGATCGAAACCATTAGCTTCGGTAAAGAGCGTCCCAAGGCTCACGGCACGACCGAAGCCGATTATGCTGAAAACCGACGTGCAGACATCGTCTATCGGCGTTAATCTTAGGGTTTGAGTCACTGCAACGCTGCGGCGGCTTTCCGTCGCAGCGTTTTCTTTTGTCAATTGTTTGTCCACGTAGCCTGCCGCACACCGCGGCACCGGAGCCTTTCGATGCGCAGATTCGTTCCCAGATCCCGTCCCTTGCTATCAGCATTTGCCCTGGTGTTCGCGTCGGTTTTCATGTTGCCGGCTCACGCATTCGCCGACGACGAAGCCCGCCGAGCCATCATCGACTTGCGTCAGCAAGTGCGCCAGATGCAAGAGCAAAACCAGCAGGCGCGGTTCATGCTTGCCAACCAGATAGAAGCCCTGCAACAAGAGCTGACCGACATACGCGGCCAGATGGAACGCATGCGCTTCGAGCTCGACATCAATAAGCGCTCGAGCGAGGACCAGTCAGGCGGCAGTTCGATTCAGGTCAGCAACCCGCAAGAGCAGGCCGCGTTCGACAACGCCATGGGCTTGTTTCGCAGCGGCAAATACAAAGAAGCGGCACAGGGCCTGAACGGGTTTCTTGGCAATTACCCGAACAGCCAGCTAGGTTCTGAGGCCAAGTTTTATTTGGGCAGCAGCCAATACGCCATCAAAGACTTCAAGGGCTCGATAAGCCGGCTGCAGCAGTTGGTTCAAGAGGCCCCCAGCGACCCACGTGCCCCTGATGCCTTGCTTATCGTTGCCGCCAGCAAAATCGAGCTTAACGACATGGCCGGCGCAAAGGCCAGCCTGCAGCAAATCGTACGCGACTACCCGCAAAGCTCGGCCGCCGATACCGCCAAGAGCCGGCTCCAACTTTTACAATAATAAAGCGTTGCGGCCCGCCCGTCGGGCCGACCGCAACACGCACCGCTTAAAGCAAGGTGGTGCCCAGCAAGCCGTCGATTTCGGCGGCAGGCAACGGACGGCTAAACAAGTAGCCTTGCAAATGATCGCAGTTTTCGGCGCGCAAATACTGTAGCTGCTCGTCGGTTTCAACGCCTTCGGCGACGACCGTCAGCTTCAGGTTATGGGCCAGGTTGATAATGGCCCTGACAATGGCAGCGTGACTTTCGTCGTGGGTAATATCGTCGATGAACGACCGGTCGATTTTTAGCTCGTGTATGGGGAAGTTGCGCAGATAGCTCAGGCTTGAATAGCCGGTGCCGAAATCGTCGATGGACAACCGTATGCCCATGTCGTGCAAGGTTTGCAGCGTTTGCTTGGTGGTTTCAGGGTGCTCCATAAGAACGCTTTCGGTAATTTCAATTTCGAGCGCGTCTGCCGGACACCTGGCCTGCTGCAAGGCATTATGAACCACCGCGACAATACCGGGGTTCTTAAGCTGTCGGGCCGACATATTGACCGACACACGCAACTTGGGATCAGAACGGTCGCGCCAAGCCACGATCTGACGACAGGCTTGCTGCAGCACCCATTCGCCAATCGGAAGAATCATTCCAGTGTGTTCTGCGATGGGAATGAACTCTTCAGGAGGCACGAGGGTGCCATCGGAGCGCCCCCAACGCAGCAAGGCCTCGAGCCCCACCAGCTCGCCGGTTAGCGCATGAATCTTAGGCTGGTAATGCAGTTGCAGCTCGTTGTTTTCCAGGGCCACACGCAAGGCATCGGCAATGTTTACCCGCCTGGCGTGCTGAGCATTGAGCTCAGGGGTATAAAACTGGGCATTGTTGCGGCCCGCTTCTTTGGCCTGACCCATGGCCGAATCAGCCTGCTTGAGCAAGGTGTCGCCATCGACGCCGTTATTGTTGTATAGGGCTATGCCTATGCTGGCACCAATATGAAACGACCTGCCCTTGTATACAAAGGGTTCGGCCAAGGCCTTAAGTATGCTTTGGGCTCTGGCGCTTGCCTCATGGTTACCGCTTAGGTTTTCAAGCACCACCACAAATTCGTCGCCGCCCAAACGGGCCACGGTATCGATGTCGCGGACCGAGCGAAGCAGTCGGCGAGCCGCTTCGGCCAGCATGGCGTCTCCGGCTGCGTGACCCTTGCTGTCGTTTACATGCTTGAAATTATCCAGATCGACATACATGACCGCCACCTGCCTGCTGGTGCGGCGGGCTTGAACCAGCGCTTTGGCAAGACGGTCTTGCAACAGCACCCGATTAAGCAGGCCGGTAAGCGAGTCGTGCCCGGCCATGTGCACAAGCTCTTGCTCCATGTGCTTGCGCGCCGAGATGTCTTCAAGAATGATGATCAGACCAATGTTCTTGCTGTCTTCGCGCAGGCAGGAAACCGTGACATTGGCCCAGATGACCTGGCCGTTCTTGTGCAAGTAGCGACGCTCTTTGCTGTAGCTCTCGAGACTGCCGTTAATGACACGATGAAACATCACGTGCATGTCGTCGCGGTCTTCGGCTTGCGTAAGTTGTTGAACACGCACGCCTTGAAGCTCGTCTTGTTCGTAACCCAGAATGTCGCACAGCTTTTTATTGGTTTTTGTGATGCGGCCTTCGGGATCGGCTTGCGCCATGCCCACAGCGGCCAGATCGAACGTAAGGCGGTAGCGCTCTTCGCTTTGTGCCAGCTGCGCTTCAACGCGCAGCTTCTCGGTGACGTCTTGTGCAGTAAGCAGCAACAAGGGCTTGCCCCGAAACTGGATGCGGCTGAGGTTGAATTCGAGCTTGATTCGCTGCGACTCACGCACCAGCGTTACCAACATATTCTTTTGCTCGTCGCCGCTCTCGAAGACGTCGTTGCATGCCTCGAGCAGCAAGCTGCTTTTAACCAACGACGATAATGGCAGGCCCTCGCCTGACATGTCGTCGGTTAATTGCAGCATCGAACGCATGGCGGGGTTCGTTGACAGCACGAAAAGGTTGGCGCTGACGACCATCAGGCCATTAGGCATGGCCGAAAAAATATTTTCCCCGTACTCTTTGTGTTCTCGGACCTCTTGGGTGTCGGCGTGAAAATAGGTATCAAGTGCCAAGCCGATATCGAAGTTCACAACCTTGGTCAATGCATCGCAGGTGCTCAGGAATTCTTGCGGTTCATGGCCCAGGACCTCCCAGAGCATGCGCTGCATTTCAGAAAAATACTTGCGGTAAGCCCCCAGATACCAGGTAGGCTCGAGCCCTATGTGTTGATGCACCAGCCCCACACGAAGCCGGTCATGTACGTACTCGGGGCCATAGTCGCCCGCAGTAAGGGTGTCGAAATACCGCCCTTGCACGTGCTTGAGACGTGCAAGCTGCCCTTCGCTTTCGAGCAGGCGCCTCATGGCTTCGAAGCGTTGCAAATGGTCGTAGAACGCGTCGGTAAAGCTGGCCGATCGGTTGCCCAACAGCTTATGGGCACGCACCAGCCGGATCTCGTCTTCGCGGGTGAGCTCTAGAAACTCTTTACGCAGGGAAATCGCGTTTTCGTCAAGGCCCAGATCTTGGGTCAGGGCTTGGATTTTTTTAGTCAGGTCCTTCATGATGCAACCTTGGACGGGCCTTGGAGTAAACCACCAACCTTGCCATCAGGAATGCTAAAGGCTTGAACGCAGCCTGGTGGCATCATATTTAATAATATTTGTCATTAATTGTTCTGGATTATCTGTGCGTGTACTGGGTATCGCATAGATAAGGATTACCCCTAGGCTGCCTTACCTGGCAACCGTGTTTGCCGGCTTGACCGCACACTGCGCCTCAGCCTTCTCGCCCGATGCGAAAAGAAACTGCAAGGGTATGGCGTCGCCCACCTTGATCTCGCCGGCTGGTTTTTCGAGCATGATGTGATAACCACCAGGTTTGAACTCGAGCTTTTCGTGAGCGGCGATTTCAACGCCGTTGACCGAGGACATGCGGCTCATGCCGTCGCTGTGCGTGGTTTGATGCAGCATGACCGCACCATACTTCGCCGAGGCAGCGCCGGCTAAAGTAACCGGCTTGTCGCCCTGATTGGCGGCAACAAAGTACCCTGCAGACGGAGCGGGTAGGGGTAAAAGGCGTATCCAGCAGTCGCTGATGACAACCGACTTTGAAAGCGGCATGGCCGCAATGGCGTGTTGGGAAGGCGCCGCAACCCCGCTTGCTTGGCCATGACCGTGTCCGCCGGCGCCGGAATGATGACCATGAGCCTGGGCAAGCTGTACCCCCGAAGCCGATGCATGCACGGTACCGGACAAGGCCATGGACGTCGCGCCAAGCAAGGTCAAGCCCGCCAAAATGACATGTTTCATATTCACTCCGAATGAAAAGTTTCGGGGTTGAGTGTACCGCGAACACCCGCCCCGAACGCGCGCGCGGCCTCACTCTCGATCATTTTCCATACCACTCTAAACTTATCCGTAAACAAGCCGTTCATCTCATTTCCAAGTACATAACTATGAAAAAGCAGCGATGCATTGGCTTAATGAGACAACGGTCCGCACCAGACTGGTCGGCGGGTTCCTGATAGTGGCGGCAATCGCTGCCGTGATCGGCGCGTTGGGCATACGCTCGACGCAGCAAATGAACGAAATGGCCCATCAGATGTACGAACGCGAGTTGCTGGGAGTGGCCATGGCCGCCGAAGCCAACCTGCACATCGTGGCGGCTGGACGCTCCTTGCGCAGCACGCTACTGGCGCCGGACGCTGATGTGCATGTAGCCGAGTACTACGCCATGGAATCCCGCTTCGACTCACTGACGTTCGAGCTCAAAAAGCTCGAAAGCATGTTCGATACCGAACGGGCCCTGAAGTCGGTTCAGGACGCCTTGACCGCGGTAGCGGCCTACGAGAAAGCCGCCAAATCGCTGGTTACTCAAAACCGGGCCGACCTGCCCAGCCCCGAAGAAGTGTCTGAGCGATTGTTCAATGAGGTTCGCTCGCTGAGCGACACCGCAGAAATCCTGGTCAGCCTGCTGACACTGGAAAAGCAAAACATTGCCCAGCAGTACGCCAAAGAAATTGCCGATATCTACCGGGTCACGCTGTACAGCATGATCGCCTTGACGTTGGGCGGCGCACTGCTGGCGCTCATACTGGGCTGGCTGATCACTCGCGGTCTGACGCGGCAGCTGGGCGGCGAGCCCCGAGAGGTCGCCGTGCTGGCCGGCACCATCGCGCAAGGCAAGCTGACCAGCCGCATCGACATCAGCAAGGCAGTCGAGGGCAGTGTGGTGCATGCCATGAGCCGGATGCAGGATTCGCTACGCCAGGTCGTGGCGTCGGTGCGGGCGAGCAGCGATCACATTGCTGCCGGCTCAAGCCAGATTGCAGCCGGAAACGCCGATCTGTCGCAACGCACTGAAGAACAAGCGGCCAATCTGACGCAGACGGCCGCAGCCATGGAAGAGCTTTCAAGCACTGTAAAAAACAACGCAGACGTTGCCCGCCAGGCCGCCGCCGTGGCCGCGTCGGCAAGCGACTCAGCAGGCAAAGGCGGCGAAGTGGTAAACGGCGTAGTGACCACGATGCGCGAGATCAACGCTTCGTCTCAAAAAGTAGTGGACATTATCAGCGTGATCGACTCGATCGCCTTCCAGACCAATATCCTGGCCCTGAACGCCGCAGTGGAAGCCGCCCGTGCAGGTGAGCAAGGGCGCGGGTTCGCCGTGGTGGCCAGCGAGGTACGCAGCCTGGCGCACAAGTGCGCATCGGCCGCCCGGGACGTCAAGCAACTGATTGACGATAGCGCTCAGAAGGTAGAAACAGGCAGTGAAATGGTCGATGCCGCCGGCGCCGCCATGTCGGAAATCGTTTCACAGGTTGCACGAGTGACCGAGCTGATCAACGAAATCAGCGCCGCGACCACCGAACAAACCTCTGGGCTGAACCAGATCAACGATGCGGTCAACCAGCTTAGCGACGTTACCCAGCAAAACGCCGCACTGGTCGAGGAGTCAGCCGCCGCAGCCGACAGCCTGCGCGATCAGGCCGATCGCCTGGTCGATGTCGTTGGTGTGTTCGATATAGGTCAGGACATCGACGAAGCGCACCCGGTGCTGCTGCCGGTGCATGCGCCCGAGGCCCCGTTGACCTCGGGCCGGCCGGCCCTAGCCGTCGGCAAAGACGAATGGGACGAGTTCTGATACCTGGCCGATAGGACTGCTCGATTGGGTGGTAACATTTAAACCTGTCCACTCATTCCACCAAGTAGCATACCTATGGCCGTGTTCGACATCGACCCCATCGTCAAATCCTTGCATTCCATCCGGCAAGATTGGCGCGATTCGCAGAAGCGACCGCGCGAGCCGGACGGACGCGAGTTTCCTTCACGCGAGGCCGTGGCCCGTGCCATGGACGATCTGAAGGGCGCTTTGTTTCCCATGCGCTTGGGGCCCACCGACCTGCGCCACGAAAGCGAAGACTACTACGTAGGCTACACACTGGAATCTGCGCTGCATTCGCTGCTGAACCAAGCCCGGCTCGAGCTTCGATACCTCGCACGCCACGACGAAGACATTGGCGATGTCGCCATACAGGCACGTGCAGTCGAGTCCATTCGCCAGCTGGCCGCCTCGTTGCCGCAGATTCGCAGCCTGCTCGACAGTGACGCTCTGGCCGCCTACCATGGCGACCCGGCCGCCCGCACAGTCGACGAAGTACTGCTGTGCTACCCCGGCATGGAAGCCATGATCTACCACCGCATCGCGCACCAGCTATATAAGCAAGGGCTGCCCCTGCTGGCACGGGTGGCGTCCGAGCTGGCCCACAGCCAGACCGGCATCGACATTCATCCGGGCGCAGAAATCGGGGGCAGTTTTTTTATTGATCATGGCACGGGTGTGGTCATCGGCGAAACCACCATCATCGGCGAACGGGTGCGCATCTACCAAGCGGTAACGCTCGGCGCCAAGCGCTTTCCAACTGACGAGAACGGCTCGCTTCAAAAAGGTCTGCCCCGGCACCCCATCGTGGAAGACGACGTGGTCATTTACGCCGGCGCAACCATACTGGGCCGCGTCACCTTGGGACGCGGCTGCGTGATTGGCGGTAACGTATGGCTGACGCAAGACGTGGCCGCCGGCAGCTACGTGACCCAGGCCGACTGCACGCCGGGCCGACAAGAAACCTTGTCACGGCTCTAATGCTTTATAAAGACTACGCCACACGTTGGGGCCAAAAGCCGGCCAGAACGTGTGGCGGGCAACCGTCAGAAAGTCTGGGTCAGGGTCAGCATTCCGGCAGCGCGTCCAGTATAGCGTCCGCTACTATTGGTATACACAGTGCGATCCGCATTGGTGTCAATGTAGGTCAGTGCCGCAGTCAGGCCGCCCCAGCTTTTGCTTAGGCCCAACGACCAGTCGGTGTACGAGCCGTCATCAAGATTACGAACGCGCTGATAACCCGCGTGTCCATCCAGGCTCAGCCCCCACACCCCCGTCGGCACACTGGCGTTCAGTTCGTAGTATTGGCTGTTCTTGCTGTCGGGCACACCAAATAGATTCGTCAAGGCATGCGAGTACTTGACCGAAACCGGCCCGTACTTCAACCCTAGAAACAACTCGGCGGTGTGCGGGCGAGTGTAACCGCCCGGATAATCCCCTGGGTAGTAGTACTGCAGCACGCCGGTGTCGATGCCCAGGTCGTTCCACAAGGTCCCCGCGTAACCGGCGAAGAAATCCATTTCCAGGGGTGCAGACACGCCGGGGTCGGTATCGCCCAGCCAACTGATGCTGGAGTTCCAGTTGCCCGCGTAGAACCCGCTGGCATGCGTAATGCGGAATCCGCCCTGAACAGCAGGTTTGTTATTGGTCTGCATCAGCCCGCGATAGCGGTACTGGCTCGCCAACGAAACGTTGGCTTCAAAGTCAAAGGCAGACCCGGCGGATTCAGCGGCCGCCGCCCCGCCGACACAACCTGCCAGCGCTAAAGAAATTGCCGCTTTTTTTACGTTGGTTTTCATGCATGCTCCCTGCGTTTGGATGAATGAGGTGAATCGCTTCTTCATCATTCATTACGCAACATGCATGCCAGTTCTGCGGCGTCAGGGTCTTGTGTGCCTGCTTCTGCGAGCCAGGGCCAGGCATAAAAACTGAAACGGTCAATGTGCGCGGTTTTGGTGCTACGCCCCGAAAAGGTGCCAAATGCAAGGCGTGCCGTGTATACGATACGGCTGCGACAAGGTTGCGGATGGTAGGTTGGCGACGAGGCGCAAATTACCGGGGTGCGCCAACCTTGCGCCAAACGCTGGCCAGCCAGGGCTGCTGTTCTCGCGGCAGGCCTTGTGGCCGGTAGTAATGCTCGAGCATGTCAAAGCCGGCTTGCTCAAGCAAGCGCCGCCACGAGTCGAGGTCGTGATAAACACCATAGCGCGCTCCGTTCCAGCCCTCTTGATTGGCGCCTCGTGGATTGGAGCTGAACAGCACGCCCGAAGGCTTCAGGGTAGCGTTAAGCTGAGCCATGACCCGGGGCAAATGAGCACTGGGAACATGAAAAAGCGAGGCGTTGGCAAAGATGCCGTCGAAATGCTCGTCGGGAAGCTGCAGGGACAGGAAATCTTGGTGCCAGACTTCGCAACCCGTGGCTTCGCGCGCCATTGCGACAAACTCGTGAGAGCCATCGAGCCCGACGGCTTGATGCCCACGCTGCAAAAAGGCCGCCAAGTCGCGCCCCGGCCCGCAGCCGAAATCAAGTATGCGCCAAGGCGGCGACCCCTGAATGTGGCGCAAGAGCGCATCGATGTTCTGTTGAACGTCGTGGTGCTGGGTACCTGCACGAAAGCTGGCGGCGTTTCGATTGTAATCGTCCAGCGTGTGTTCAGTAATGTTGTTCGCCGGACGAAAATTTGACGTCATGGTTAAAGCGTTTACTCCATGGTGAAGCCGACTTTGATGGTGACCTGCCAATGCCCCACCTTGCCGTCGACCACGTGGCCGCGGGTTTCGACCACATTGAACCATTGAATATGGCGCACGGTTTCGCTGGCCTTGGCTATGGCGTTGGAGACGGCGTCTTCGATGCTGGTGGGCGATGAACCGGTGAGTTCGATTTGCTTATAAACATGACTGCTCATGGCTGGCTCCTTACACTGGTGTCGATCACAGGTTAAACCATGGTAATTCGTTTGCACGCTTGCCACAAGGCGTACAATTTCGATCTTTGGAACCGCTAGAAAATGAGCTTCGCATGACCACACTGGGCACCCCCCTTACCCCTGTCGCCACCCGCATCATGTTGCTGGGTTCCGGCGAGCTGGGCAAAGAAGTTTTAATCGCCCTGCAACGCCTGGGGGTTGAAACCATTGCAGTCGACCGCTATTCAAACTCGCCCGGCCAGCAGGTGGCGCATCATGCCCGCACCATCGACATGAGCGACCCGGCCCAGCTTCGAGCGCTGATTGAAGCCGAAAAGCCGCACTTGGTCGTGCCGGAAATTGAAGCCATCGCCACCCCCGTGCTCGAAGAGCTTGAAGCGGCGGGCACCGTAAAGGTCATTCCCACCGCCCGTGCGGCGCGCCTGACCATGGACCGCGAAGGCATACGACGCTTGGCGGCTGAAACACTGGGCCTGCCTACCAGCCCCTACCGTTTCTGCGACTCGCTCGACCAATTACGCGCGGCCATCGACGCAGGCATCGGCTACCCGTGCATTGTCAAGCCGGTCATGAGCAGCTCGGGCAAAGGGCAAAGCCGCATCGACAATGCAGACGACATCGAAGCCGCCTGGAACTACGCCATGGCGGGCGGCCGCGTCAGCCATGGCCGCATCATTGTTGAAGGCTTTATCGACTTCGATTATGAAATCACCCTGCTTACCGTAAGGGCGAAGGATGCCGGCGGGTCGGTACAGACCCACTTTTGCGAACCCATCGGCCACCGCCAGGAGGCGGGCGACTATGTAGAAAGCTGGCAGCCTCAACCCATGGCCGATGCAGCACTGTCCAATGCCCGCGAGGTGGCTCAAAAAATCACTCAAAACCTGGGTGGGCTGGGCGTGTTCGGGGTGGAGCTGTTCGTCAAGGCCGACCAAGTATGGTTCAGCGAAGTGAGTCCGCGCCCCCATGACACGGGGCTGGTCACGCTTATCAGCCAATGGCAAAGCGAGTTCGAGCTGCATGCCCGGGCCATTTTGGGCTTGCCGGTTGATACCCGCCTTCGTAACCCGGGGGCCAGTGCGGTTATATATGGCGGCGTCGATGCCAGGCAAGTGCGCTTCGAGGGCGTGGACGAAGCACTGAGTGTTCCGCAATCCGACCTACGCTTGTTCGGCAAGCCTGAAAGCTTCGTGAAACGGCGCATGGGGGTGGCTGTGGCCTACGACGACAACATTGACGCCGCGCGTCAGCGGGCACGCACCGTCGCATCGCACATCAAGGTCAAGGCTGCCGATTAGTCACACCAGCCTGCACTGGCACCCAGTATCCGCGGATCCTTGCCCCAAATGCAGGTCGGTACGCGCCCGTTACCGGCTGGTGTCTTCAATTCGCATTACCTAAGGCCGCCCCCTGCCCGCGCCCCGCCCGGCGACACACCGTGCAAAACGGCCCAATTGTTCCATTTTTGGAACTATTAAGCCCAATAAACGGACTTAATTTAATAAATTACAACTAATAGAATGTTACCAAGCGTGGTGAGAAAGCCGTGACACGCTCGATCACCCGCTCGATCGCCATTCAAACACCGAGGTACCGATGAATACCCCCCCGCGCTACACACAAACAGCAATATTTCTGCACTGGCTCGTTGCCTTGGGTTTAGTGGGCACTTTTGCACTTGGCTTTTACATGCACGACCTTCCGTTGTCGCCCGACAAGCTCAAGTTTTATTCCTGGCACAAGTGGGCCGGAATCAGCCTGCTGGCGCTGGCGGTGGTGCGCCTGGCCTGGCGCCTTTCCCACCCTGCGCCCAAGTTGCCTTCTTCGATGGGCCCCATGGCCCAAAGGGCGGCGCATGCAGGCCATGGGTTGCTTTATGTACTGATGCTGGCCATACCCATTAGCGGCTGGTTGATGAGTTCGGCACAAGGGTTCCAGACGGTTTGGTTCGGCGTCGTGCCGCTGCCCGACCTGGTGTCCAGAAACGCCGAGCTTGGCCAGTGGCTAAAGGATGCACACGTGGTAATGAACTACACCTTGCTGGTGGTGGTGGTTGGACACGTGGGCGCAGCCCTGCAGCATCACTTTATTAAAAAAGACACCGTGTTGACACGCATGTTGCCCTTCGCAGGCAAGGCCTGAGCCCCGCCAGCCCTGAACCGAAAAATCTATAGACCGGAGTAACCATGAAACGCAAAGCCACACACTCTATTGCCCTGGCCGC
>Ga0172382_10009050_pt1 | contig 13692 bp, 12 predicted proteins | sample Leawel138RmetaG_FD_122245 | JGI IMG/M metagenome (GOLD analysis project Ga0172382, IMG submission 122245) | Leachate microbial communities from a municipal landfill in Southern Ontario, Canada - Leachate well 138R metaG | ecosystem: Engineered > Solid waste > Landfill > Unclassified | place...
CGTACGTCGGTCAACAGTGCGGTGCGCTCCCTCTCGCTGAACACTCCTGCGGGGGAGATCAGGGCGAAAGTACCCCTGCCCCCCTCGGCTGCGGACACGTCGAGCGACACAAGGCGTATCTCCTCGCCGCGCCGCTCGACCAGACCGGCGCTGGCCTTCCACTCCACACCGTCTTCCTCGCGCTGGAACTCGACCCTCTCAAGCGATAGGTCGGGCAGACTTGCCCTGTCGATCGAAAGCCGGTCAACGTCAAGAGAGGCATCGCGCACCGCGTACCATACTGCAACGAAAGCGGCCACTAGGAGGATTACAAGCCCCGCCCGCCTCATGGTGCATCTCTGAACAGGCTTACGACGAGCGGCATCACCACACGACCTTCCACAGCGTATCCTCTCTCTCCACGGTCAGCACCTTGCTCCTGAGGGTGCGGAAGAGCAACATCCGCTGCGCAGTGACCACTCGGACGTGACCTTCGTCCATCCACTGCACCTTGTAACCCTCCTTAAGGGAGGCACGAAGCCCCGTGGCATGAACCTGCCTTGAAAACTGGTCTTCAGTGAGCGCGGTCCGCGTCGAGTCGGAGAGTAGGTCGTACATTGCACCTGTCTCCCCCTCGATCCAGTGGCGGACGAAGTTCTCCACCGTCCTCTCCTTGCTGATATAGATCGAGGGATCCTTCTCCTTTTGCGGCGGCAGCGGCAAGTCCACAACTGGCTGCGGCGCGAGCTCCGCCAGCTCCGTCGGCGTCGCGACCGCAAGAGGAGGAGGAGGAGGGAGGGGGGCCTGCGGCTCTTCGACCACGATCGCAGGCTTTGGAGGATCCTTCTTCGGCGCTGGAGGCAGCTCCACTACTACGACCTCCCTCTCGACCGGAGGTTCGTAGGCTGCCTCCTCCGGCTCCCGGTACCCGTCGAATGCGAAGTACTGCTCCTCCTGAATGCCTAGATTTCGAAGCACCACTGTGAAGTCCTTGTCCTCCTGCTTAGGGAAGAAGACCAGCCCCTGGGTAATGCCCGAGAGAGGCTGATCGAACTTGCGCTCGTAACTGACCGGAGGGATCTTCCTCCCGTCCCCTGTCAGAAGCATTATGGACGACTCGAACCTGCCAAGGTCCAGAGGCCTGGGCGAGAAGACGTACACCGTAAGGAGGAAAGGCTCGGCCTCGGAGATTCTGAGCTCGGATGTAAAGGAGAGCCTGTACTGATCGCGCTCCGCCTGGCTCATTCCGCTGCGTGCCGCCTCAGCTTCCACCCACGGCTCTACAAGCTCCTCCGGGTAGTGCACCAGCCATACGAGGCAGTCCCGCCCCCAGTGGAAGGCGGTCCAGCGCTCCAGAATCGACATCGCCGTCGTCGCCGCATCGCTTCCGTGCGACCGGCCAGCTATGAGAAACAGCAGGCATGAGGCGAGAAAGAGTCTTCTCATGATCGTCACCTAGGGGCCGTGCCTATCCTCACAGCTTGTAGTCGATTATCGCCGAGACTCCGACTCCTTGAACCCTCTTGAATCGCTGTATCGGATTCTCCGAGTCAACCGGAATGAGTATCTTGACCCTGAGGCGGCTCTTGAAAGTCGCCTCCACCTGGGCCACGGCCTTGGTGGCGTTTACAGGCTCCCCCTTCGGCCCCGCTATCTGGGCCGCGCCGATATGTGTGCCGGAACCGATGGAGACTATCGGAACTACCTTGGTGTGCCCCTCGACCTTCACTCCCCTGTTAAGGGTAATTGTGTTTATGAAGTCGTTGATCGGGCCGGCTATCGTGGACACGACGAAACCGCCGCCTATGACTCCTATCAAGTCACCCAGGTCCAGCGCCTGGCAGACCCCCGCTCCTAAGAGCAGAAGGGTCAGGCTCCATGCCGCCACACTTTTTTTACATCTGCGTATGAACTTCATCCCGTGCACTCTCCTTACTGTTCGGCGACGCCCGAGTCATCCGTATCCGAGCCATCCGTCAGCGGCTCCGGAGAAGCTGTAGCGTCAGAGTCCCTGAGAAGCCCCCGCAGGCCGAGCGGCACCGGGAAAGCGCCGACTCTGACCGTCTCGGCAGTCTGCGAGAAGACCACGCTTCCCGCTGGAAGCTCCTTTAAGTCCCCCCTGACGAGAAAGCCTGTGACCAGGCCCACAGGTCCGAGAAGCAGCGCCCCCACAACGCTTGTCCCGGCGGCGGCGAGCTGAGCGGATTCAGCCTCCACAGCCTGCTTCGACTCCTCTCCAAAGACAAGAGGTATATCCGTCGGACCAAGCGGGAACAGCGAATCAATGCTTATCTTCACCTCGGCCGGGCGGCCGAAGCTCCGAGGCTTCGTCACCTCTTCAACGGAGGCGGTAACTCTGCTCCCCTTTGGCGCCAGCAGGTTGGAGCCTACAACAAGATCCGAGTCAAGAGTAAGGTCGACCACGTCGCCCTTCTTCGCGCTCTTCGGAGAGAGTGGATAGGCCAGCGAGGCGCGTATTACCGTCGCCTCGGGAAGCTCTATCTCCTGAGAGGTTACCGACTCGGACAGCAGAAGGCCGAGCACCCTTTCGAGCCTCATCGTAACAGGCCTGTCGACCTGAGGGGAGCCCTCCAGGGTCACCTCAAGCGACTCCACCCTCCTGATGACGGGCGACAGCGCGTCTATCCTGCGGTCGATCGCCCACTCCGCAACACCCAGCTTGAAGAGAAGCGACGGCTGGTACTCCGTCCCTCTCTCGATGAAGTTCAGCAGCGCCGCCTGCCTCTCCGCAATGCTTCCGGGCAGCTCCCTGCCGAACATATCCCTTTCAATCGAGCTCAGGCGGTCGATGAGCCCTCCCGTGTGCTCTATTCCGTACACAAGCTGCTCGACTCTTCCCATAACGTGAAACGTGGAGGCGTCCTCCTGAGCCACCCCCGGAAGCGCCGCACCCAACACAAACAGGGCCGCGCACGCGAGGAAAAGCATGCTTCGTCTCATTCTATCTCCCCCTCCTTACAGTTCGATCGACACATCTTTACCGCCGCGCTCACAAAGCCCATGAAGAGAGGATGCGGCTTCACAGGGCGCGAGCGGAACTCCGGGTGAAACTGGACTCCGACAAACCACGGATGGTCCCTGAGCTCCACTATCTCAACCAAGTCCTTCTCCTTGTAGATGCCGGCGATCGCCATCCCCTTCTCCTCAAGGCGTTTTCTGTAGTCGTTGTTGAACTCGTACCTGTGCCTGTGTCGCTCGCAGACGCGGGTCTCCCCGTACGCCGCCGCCGCTTTGCTATCCCTTGTAAGAGTGCAGGGAAAGGCTCCCAGACGCATCGTTCCGCCGAGCTCTCCGACATTCTTCTGATCATCCATCAAGTGTATCACAGGGTTGGAACATCCGGGGTCGATCTCCGAACTATGAGCTCCCGGAAGCCCGCATACATGCCTCGCAAACTCCACCACAGCCGCCTGCATTCCAAGGCAAAGCCCGAGAAACGGGACATTGTTCTCTCGTGCGTACCGCGCCGCCGCTATCTTACCCTCGATCCCGCGGGCCCCGAACCCCCCGGGGACAAGTATGCCTTGGGCTCCCTGCAGGAGAGACGCCGCCCCCTGAGCCTCGATCGACTCGGCCTCGACCGAACGGATATTCACCCTGACGTTGTTATGAATGCCCGCGTGATGCAGAGCCTCGACGACGCTCAGATAAGCGTCCTTGTGGTTGGCGTACTTGCCGACCACGACGACCTCCACCTCACCCGAGGGGTTGCAGAAGCCCTCCACCACCCTCTGCCAGTCCGAGAGGTCCGGCTCGTTTCGGGATTCCATCGACAGTCCCTTCAGCACTAGAGAGTCGAACTTCTGTTCATAAAGGCTGAGAGGCACCCTGTATATCGTGGGCTCGTCAAGCACCTGTATCACGGCATCCGGCGGCACGTTGCAGAAGAGCGCCATCTTGTCGCGCATCTCGTCCTCGATTGCGAAGTGCGAGCGGCATACCAGAATATGAGGCAGAATACCTATGCGCCTAAGCTCCTGCACGCTGTGCTGGGTGGGTTTGGTCTTCAGCTCTCGGGCCGCCTCCAGCCAGGGTACAAGCGTGACGTGGCAGTAGAGCACATTCTCCCTGCCCACTCTGGACGCCATCTGCCTGATGGCCTCAAGGAAGGGCTGCCCCTCGATATCACCCACAGTACCGCCTATCTCAGCAATCAAAATGTCGCTTTTGTCCCCCGTCCGGAGAATGCGCTCCTGAATCTCGCTGGTGATATGCGGTATCACCTGGACAGTGCCGCCGAGATAGTCTCCGCGACGCTCCTTGGCAATAACCGTGGAGTAGACCTTGCCGGTGGTCACGTTGTTGTCCGCGCACAGAGACTCGTCGATAAAACGCTCGTAGTGCCCCAGGTCGAGATCCGTCTCGGCACCATCGTCCGTTACGAAGACCTCTCCGTGCTGAAACGGGTTCATAGTGCCGGCGTCCACGTTCAGATAAGGATCCAGCTTGATTATGGACACGCGGAATCCCCTCTTCTTAAGCAGCACGCCCAGGGAGGCTGCGGTTATCCCCTTCCCAAGTGATGATACAACCCCGCCGGTGACAAACACGTACTTCGCCATTACCCTCATCCTCCGTAGTGATCAAAAAAGATGGACCAGGGATGACCCCGGTCCAGAGTTGCTTGAAGAAAACAGTGCCATATACAGCTCCGTGGCCTATTTCAACAGCCCCAGCGGATTGACCGGGCTGTTCCCTCTGCGGATCTCAAAGTGCAGGTGAGGTCCGGTCGTCCTTCCCGTGGTGCCCACGGCGGCTATGGCCTGCCCCTGAGAGATCCTCTGTCCCTTTCGAACGGACACGGTGCTACAGTGAGCGTACAGGGTGGAGTTGCCGTCGCCGTGGTTGATGACCACTACCTTGCCGTAACCTCCCATCCAACCGGAGTAGTCGACGACTCCCGCTCTAGAGGCATGGATAGCCCTGCCCCTAGGGGACTTTATGTCGATGCCCGTATGGAAGTCGCGTCGTCTGGTTATCGGGTGACGTCTCCAGCCGAACGGGCTGTTGATCTTTCCCACCACCGGCCATCTGTAGTTTCTCGAGGCGGCTGTAACCTTGGCCGTTCCACCTGCCTTAGTCTGAGAGGCAACCTGAGACGTCTCCGGCCTCGCACCGGGAAGGAATATCTCCTTGTCCGCCACAAGCGGCTCGACAGCCTGGCCGTTGGCCTCCTTGATCCTGTCGGCTGCGACCGAGTATTTCTTGCCTATTCCGGCGAGGGTATCGCCCTTTTTGACCTTATAGAATACCCCGTCCTGATTAGGCACACGAAGAGTGACCCCGGGACGTATCACATTTATATTGCGTATATCGTTGCAACCGATAAGAGTGTCTATCTCGAGGTTCTGAGAGTTGGATATCGACCACAGACTGTCCCCGTCAGAGACAACGTAGGCCGTTATCTTGATGGGCAGGACCTTCTCGCGCGCGGCCACAAGCCGCGCCTTTCTGGTCAGCACCTGTTCCAGAGTGGCCTCCACAGCCGAGCTGTCGTTGGGGATCAGCAGGATCTGCTTCTCAGAGAGCCTGTTCGCGTTTTTAAGCTCGTTAGCCTTCATTATGTCGTTCATCGACACACCGTGGGCCGTCGCTATATCCGACAGAGTCTGTCCCAGCTTGACTACGTGCTCCTTCCAGAGCACGCTGACCTCGGCCAGCAGGACCTCCTCGCGCTCCTCACCGAGATCTTCCTCCGAGACAAGCATCTTTCCTCCGTCCTCACCGACGCTGAGTATGACCGTCTCATAGTCGGAGGCCGACGAATCGGACACTTCCGCCCCGCTCTTCTGCGCCTCCTTGGAGAAGGGCGAGCACGACACGGCCGAGCTGGCGAACAGAGCGCCATTAGCAGTGGAGAAGGAGCTCTCTCCGCTGCTCAGCCCATGGGTCGAGCGCGGTTGAAACACGGTCATCCTGGACACCCCGAAGCCGGAGCCCAGTCCGGAGCCTCCGTACTGGCCACCCTCCTGAACCAAGTGCTCTGGGAAGTCGAAACCGACGACGACGGCGTTACCGCTCCCGGACGTAAACGTGGAATCGGCTATACCGCCTCCGAAGAACTGCGAAAAAGACCACCCCGACCCCGACTCTGGCCTACCGTCAGCCACCAGGAGATTCTCCCTCTGACTCTCCTTTTCGCGATCCTGAGGCTCGTCGGCGGGAGGCTCGGCGTTGGACTTCGTAAGCGGCAGAAGGCACGGCTCAACGCTCCTGCCCTTAGAGGAATACAGAAAACCCAGATCCGTCTCCTCCTCGCAGAGCTCCTCCTCGGCGAATGCGTCGGCCATCTCGACGACTATGAATCCCGAGGCCGGAAGGACGAAGTCCCCCGGCGAGGAGGCCTCCAGCAGTCCGCCCCACGCAGTCCCGACCGCCCTGTCAGCGGCGCTGAGCGCGAGCATGGCAGAGGCTCCCAGCATGACGAAAATGGCGAGATAGCACCCCGCACGTCCCAACGTCATCCGCTTGTTCCTGCCGATAAGCGACGACAGGTAAACCCTCTTATCACGCGGCGCTTTGTTACCCGGTACCCTAAAGGGCGAGGGTGAGTTCAGCTTCCTCAATCACCTCAACCTCCTCCGTCTGCAGAATAACGTCCTTAGCTGCGCCCTTATGACGCCGCTGGGACAATCAGTCTAACCCTTTTTAATCGTCAACAGGAAATCCCTGTTGGTGGGAGACTGTTTCAGCTTATCGATTATCAGGTTGAGCGCCCCCGACTCGTCGACATTCACTATGCGCCGCCGCAGCAGCCACAGGCGACTGAGCTCGTCCTCGTCGAACAGGAGCTCCTCATGCCTTGTGCCCGATTTGATAATGTCGATGGCGGGGAAGATACGTTGCTCGGAGAGCTTCCTTGAAAGATGGAGCTCCATGTTTCCCGTGCCCTTGAACTCCTCGTAAATAACCTCGTCCATACGGCTACCGGTGTCGACCAGCGCCGTGCCGATTATTGTAAGGCTCCCGCCCTCCTCGATATTTCGCGCCGCGCCGAAGAAGCGCTTTGGAAAGTAGAGGGCCGCAGGGTCCATACCGCCTGAAAGGGTCCGCCCGGAAGGAGGCACAACGAGGTTGGACGCCCTCGCAAGGCGCGTGATGGAGTCCAGCAGAAGAACGACGTCCTTGCCCATCTCCACCAGGCGCTTTGCCTTCTCAAGGGCGAGGTTCGCCACCCTCAAGTGCTCATCCGATGGACGGTCGAATGTCGACGCGATGATCTCCCCGTCCACCGATCGGGTCATATCGGTGACCTCCTCGGGACGCTCGTCTATCAGCAGCACCATGACTATAATGTCCGGGAAATTTACCGTGATAGCGTTGGCTATCTTTTTCAGAAGTGTGGTCTTACCCGCCTTAGGGGGGGAAACCAGCAGCGCCCTCTGCCCCTTTCCGATAGGGGCGAAGAGGTCCACCAAGCGGGTGGACAGCTCCTTAGAGTCCGTCTCCAGAACGATCTTCTCGTCGGGGAAGATCGGTGTGATAGCGCTGAAATGAGGACGTCTGCGGGCAGCCTCCGGGTCGGAGAAGTTGACCATCTCCACCCTTAGAAGCGCCTCGTAATGCTCCGAATCGCGCGGTGGGCGAACAAGCCCCCATATTACATCGCCATTACGCAGGCCAAAACGGCGAACCTGCGACGCAGAGACGTAGACATCATGGTCACTGGGCAACAGGCCCTTGGGGCGTAGGAAGCCGTACCCCTCCTGCAGCACTTCGAGTGTGCCGCCGCCGAAACGATAGTTGAGCTCTTCCGCCTGGGCTCTGAGAATTCCGATTATGAGGTCGTCCTTGCGAAGAGAGGAGAAGCCTATGACTCCCATCTCCTTCGCAATCTTGCGTAGTTCGGGATTAAGCAGGGCGGCCAGGTGACTGTAGGCGTGTCTCGGCTTGGGGGGAAGCTTGGACGTCTCGTCGGCCTCAGTCTTCAAAGGAGACGCGTCCTGAACCGCGACGGTCGATGTGTCCTCCCGTGTCTCATCGAGAACGGTATTATCTGACGCCATCGAATCGGCCCCGGGAAAGATCGGTATCATCGCCCGGAGGGCTTGTTAAAAGACTTTTAAAAACCGGTAGATTTGAAAACACGTATCTGGACATCCCCTTCCTGAGAGCGCCGCCATATGTTAATGGGGCTGCTCTGTTATCTCAAACCGGGTGTTTGAGAATACCCTGTCGAAAAGCGAAATTCGCACGGAGTACGCCCCCTTGGGTAGCGGCGATCCGTCCTCCAGCAGAAGACAGAAGGCCTTTACACCATTTCCCGGCTCCAGCACTACCTCCTGCGAGTGAATCGGCCGTCCGCGGTAGAGCCATCTTACCTTCACGTTCTCGCCGTAGCCCGCCCTTGAATAGTCGAACCAGAGGCAGAGCTGCCGGGTCCCGTACGAAAAAACAGAACCAACGCCAACGGGGGTCATACCTCCGTCGACCTCATCGCACAGGACGATATTATGGATTTCGAATGAGCCGGCGGCCTTCTTTGATCGTATCGCCCCAAAAGAGAGAAGGATCAGGGAGAGAATGGCGATTCCGACCATTGCGAGAAAAAACTGCCCGCTCCTGGACATTATACCCACCGCCCCGAAAAAAAAACAAGTACAAAGAGAAGGCAATTTAAAGCTGCCCACGGGCGCCAGGCCAGTCCAGAGCCAGAATAAAACAGCCTCAAGCCCGTTCCTTCCGAAAACACTCTACCATGAATATTATTGGGAGGCAAGGGGAAATCGTGGAGATCAGGAGTAAATTCTCCCGGATAAGCGGTGTTTCGAGCTGAAGTACGGCTATTCTCGAGCCCCGCGTGGAGGTTCCAAATCGACTGCTCCCCTCAGAGAACGGACGACCTCTTTGTGGACACCAGATTTAAACCCGTCCACCGTTGGAGCGCTCATGCGCGTCACCCCGTCGACAGCGCCGGCATCGACCAGCGCGGCCAGCATATCATCGATCTCGTGCTCCTCCGGGCCAGTCCATTCACCCGCCTCGATCGACAGCAGCGCGGCCAGGCCATAACCACCCCAGTCGGATACGTCGGCGGCCACCGCGACCGTCGAGCCGGTGACGGAAAGACACCGGGCGTATCCGGGCAGAGCAACCGAAAGCTCCGAGCGAAGAATCCCCATCCCGGCCTCGTTGCCCCCGTCGCCGATGGCGACCACAGGAGTCCCCCCGTTCATAGCCATAGCCGCCGCATCGTCCAGCGGATATGTAAAGTCCGAGATATCCTCCGATCGCATGTTGTAGTACCTTCCGTCCGCAGCCCTCCCAAGGCGTTCGAGAAAGACCACCAGCGACGGCCGCGGCTCGAGTACATCCTCTCCTCTCTCCACCGAATGCACCTCCGGGCCGCCGACCGAGCGGGAGCAGGCTTCGATCGCACGATCACACAAGGGATCCGTGTAAAGGAGCACGTACTTGCCCAGACGGGACAAAGCCCTGCCCAGGACGACGGCCCCTCCCGGTCCGTCCGTCTCAGGAGCGCCACAGGCCGGCACAAAGAAGCCGGTCACGATCGCGACCGAGGCGGACTTCAGAAGGAGGTCGCAGGCGGAGCGAAGGTGTTCGGCACGCAACATCGGCCCCACACCCCTGCCTGACCTATCGGAAGCTATCATCTGGCGTACGCGGTCGAATACCGACACGTCAGACTCCCAGCTTGTCCACTAGAGCCAACATCTCAGGGTTCAGCTCCTTCTTGCTCCTCCAGGCATCCTCTATCGGACACAGCTCCATCCTACCGCACACCGAGCCGATCATTACGCCGGATCTGCCCTCCAGCAGCGACTCCACCGCGAACGAACCCATGCGCGAGGCCAGTATCGTATCAAACGACGAGGGGCTCCCACCCCTCTGGATGTAGCCGAGCACCGTCACGCGGGCGTCGTACCCCCCCGTGTCCTGAAGGCTGTCGCGAAGCTCGGTCGCCGACATAACCCCCTCGGCCAGGATGATCAGAGAGTGGGTCTTCCCCCTCTTCCTGGAGTAGTGCAGGTGGTCGCACATCTTCTGGATATCCAACGGGATCTCCGGCACCACAACGTACTCAGCACCGGTCGAGATACCGATGTCCAGCGCCAGAAAGCCGGAGTCGCGCCCCATCACCTCGACTATGAACAGCCTGTCGTGGCTGCTCGCCGTGTCGCGGAGCTTCTGGACGGCGGACAGGGCGGTGTTCACCGCCGTGTCGTATCCGATGGTTATCTCAGTGCCCGCTATATCGTTGTCTATCGTCCCCGGGATGCCGACCACCGGCACCCCCATCGCCGCCATCTCCGCCGCCCCCCTGAAGGAACCGTCCCCTCCGATGACCACGAGGGCGTCCACCTTGCGGTTCTCGAGCTGCACCAGCGCCGAGCGAACCCCGGCGTCGGTCTTGAATCGCTCGCTGCGAGCCGTGCGGAGGATGGTCCCGCCGCGGTGGATGATGCCGCCCACGGCAGCCCGGTCGAGCACCATGCTGTCGCCGTCCATCAGCCCCTCGAAGCCCTTCAAGAACCCCAACGTCTCCATGCCGTTGAAAAGCGCCGTCCGCACCACGGCCCGAACGGCCGCATTCATCCCCGGGGAGTCCCCCCCGCTGGTCAGTACTGCTACTCTCTTCATCATAAACTGTTCGTTCCTCCCGACGCTAAAATACAGAAATAACCACGACAGAGCACGCTATTATTTGTACGCATCCCCGCGGGCGTTTACTGAAAGGACCGTGACCGAACGGACTTTTTCATCAATCAGCAGAAGAATTCTCCATCCCCCCACACGTAGACGATGCTCTCGACGCCCTGAAATCAAAAGAGCGGTACTCTCCAGACTCCATTTGAGCGTACGCAACCCGAAGATCCTCCTCCTCCTCGGCGGAAAGCGGCGGTTCATCACCTTCCATGGAGAGAACAAACTCCAATACTCTCGCGTACTTATCTTTTGAGAGCCCGCGAATTCTTCTGTACAGCTGTTTACGTTCCTGCAGTCTGGTTTGCACGGTTAATCACACTCCTGCTCCCGGTCCCGACTAGAGGTTAGCCTCTGCCCGCCAAGTATAGCACGGAGGAAAGTGAAGGAGCGCGAATCGAGATGTCCGCGCTCCTTTACTTTTCTTTTCTCTACATTCATTAAGCCTTCTGCGTGGCGGATTACACCCAACCGGGATTTACTGCCGCTGAAGCTCCTCGACGCGCTGCTCTACTGTGTCGAGCTCTGCGTTCAGGGTGGCCAGCTGCCCCTCCAGGGTGCTTTTCTCCGCCTTCAGCTTGTCCATTCTCTTGATCAGGCGATCGAGCTCCAGGCGCGCCGCAGCCTTCCCCTTGTAGAGCGCCTCCGGGTTGTCGCGGGAGACGTCCCAGATAAAATCAACGGTCGAGAGCTGCAGCGTAACAGTGCTGATCGAACCCCTTATGTCCAGGCGAATGGAGCCCACTCCTTCCAGGTAGGGCTTTCCCTTGTCATCGTACCTGGGGAAATATACAAGCCCGTCCTTCTTGCCCTGGAATCCGAAGTTGAATCGCTTGTCGTATTCGACCGGAGTGAGTTTTTTCTTGCCAACCCAAAGAGTGAGGAATGAGTCGAAGGGAGCAAGGTGCATCGTAGGGCCGACGTTGTCGAACTCTATATGGACCGGAATGTACTCGTCGAGGCTCAGCCCGCTGAGAAGCTGATACTTGAAGCGCTCCGCCTCGTCCGCCGTCCACAGGTTCTTCTCGGCCTCCTCCTTCACCAGGGCCTCGATATACTCGGCTGCGTAGTAGGTGGCCTTTATATGAAGCTCGCCGCCCAGCTCCTCTTTGAAGGATTTAGTCTTGCTCCAGCGCGCCATGACCTTGTCTTCGGCGCACGCTACCGACGTCAATACTAGAACAATCAGGAGCGCGACCGCCCCCCGGACCAGCCTGCAGTTTGTAGATGACACACGAAACGCCCCCTCCTGGAATTTTGCCTACGAGAGAATTATACACGAGAAGAAAAAAAGAGGAACCCTTTCGGGTCCCTCTCTTCGTTGATTGTTAATCGTTAACTAGAAGCTGACGTAGGTTCTGAAGCGGATCAGGTGGTCGTCAAGCCCGGGGACGGTAAGAGCGTTCTCGATCTTATCGTACTCAACCTGGAAGTAGAGCGACGGAGTGTAGTTGTAGCGAACTCCGAAGGTCCAGTTGGTGGTGTCGTCGAAGCCAGCGTTCCTTGCGTTTCCGACGAAGTACCTCTGGAAGGTCGCCCACTGGTCGGTCCAGGACTGGTCAGCCCTGAAGAGCATCGTGTTCTCATACAGACCGCCGATCCAGGGTCCGGTCACAAGGCCCATGTGATCCCACGGACCAGCCATGTTCATCGTGATGAATCCATCGTCGAACTTCGAGTACTCGAGCCACAGGGAGGTGAACTTGAGAGCCTCCTGCTTGATGTCTACGATCGCCTTCAGCGCGTTCGGGGAGTCGATCCCGGCGTGCCTGACGTCTGCGGCCGTTCCGGCCTCCGTGTCGAACTTCTGCATGTAGTACGCCAGTCTCAGCGCGATAGCAGGAGTGAAGTTGACGTTTCCAACCGCCCACAGGGTGGACAGGCTGTTATAGCCATCCAGTGCAAGCTCTGAAGGATCCTTGAAGTCTCTTCTCAGGTAGTTGGCAGAGAACCAGACCTGCTCGTTGAAGTTAAACTTCGCGCGCGCACCGAGGGTGTACCCCTCTCCGAAGGAGGAGTCTCTGAGTGAGGGAAGTCCAGTATCGGCGTCAATAGTCTCAAGCACGCCCGCACCCTCGTCGTGTCCGACAACAAGAGCGAACTCGCCCATTCCGAAGGGCTTTCTGAAGTGGAAGCCCTTGAAGTCGATGTCGGTCATCCATGCGTCGTTGTCCACATACAGCGAATCTTCGTCTTCCCAATCGAAGTTCTGCTTACCCACACGCATCGTGATGTCCCAGGGGAACTTGACATCAAGCCAATACTGGGCGAATGTCGCGTTTTCCCCGTTCAGACGGGCATAGAAGGTGACCTTGTCGTCGATGTACTTCGTCAGGTGCAGACGATAGCGGCTCATCTGGAACTCGTCTGTGCCGCCATCAAGGCCGTAAAGCCCGTTGTCATTGCTTCCCCAGCGGCCGTCGAAACGGAACTCGCCGCGGATCTGCCAGCCACCGAGGCGATCCTCGATCACCGCGAGCCTGCTGTCGATCTGGTCGACCTTCACGCCGAGGGCGTCAAGCTCGTCTTTGAACTCGACTACGAGTCTCTTCAGCATCTCGACATCCTGCTTGCTGGCCTTGGTCATGTCGACCACCGCCAGTGCGCGGGCGACAGCAGAAGCTGCCTCGTAGCGGGTCATGGGCTGATTGCCCTTGTAGGTGCCATCCGGATAGCCGGAGAGCACTCCGCGGGCCGCGAGCTGCCCAATGGCATCGTAGGCCCAGTGGTTCATGGGAACATCCATGAACGGGTTCACGTTGGCGAACGCAGGAGCTGCGAACGCAACGAGCGCGACTACTGCAACAAGTGCAAGAATCTTTTTCATGTGATTTAACCCCCTTGGTTAAGTGTTTGTATATCGCGGCTGGCCTGATGCTCCGCATTCCGGGGGTCCGGTGAAAGTTTCCTCGTTCCCTTTTACCTCTTCCCCATTCTACATCGCAACCGCCATGTCCGCCTTCATCCTTCGCTCGTCCTTGTTGGCAGGGGGTCGTCGCACCTCCTTTCAGGCCATCGGGATTCCAC
>Ga0172382_10009051_pt1 | contig 13691 bp, 10 predicted proteins | sample Leawel138RmetaG_FD_122245 | JGI IMG/M metagenome (GOLD analysis project Ga0172382, IMG submission 122245) | Leachate microbial communities from a municipal landfill in Southern Ontario, Canada - Leachate well 138R metaG | ecosystem: Engineered > Solid waste > Landfill > Unclassified | place...
AGATGGCGTTTTGAGATAGAAATTATATAAAATCGTTACAGATTAATCGTAACGAAGTGGAGTATTTGTTGAATTTATTCGACAATAGATAATAAAAGGAGAAAAAGTATAAAACAAGGAAAATCTTACCAGGAATGTCCGTTCGCGCGCAGCCAATTTTGAATTTCTATATCACCTAAACGGGCAGCTTTTTTAAAGTTTTCCAAGTATTTTTCATTATTATGAATGCTATAATAGGCATTTCCTATATTGCGGTAAGCACTTCTATGTTCAGAGTTAATTTCTATGGCTTTTTCGTAATATTTAATGGCGTTTTTATAATCTTTTAAGCTGTAATACGCATTCCCTAAATTCATGTAAGATTCAACGGTGTCGGGTTTGATTTCAATGGCTTTTTCAAAATAGGGGATGGCATCTTTGAATTTATAAGCTTTTAAATAGGTTAATCCTATGAGTTTAAATACATCAGAATAAGAGGAGTCCAATTCATAGGCTTTTAGGAAATTAGTAACAGCTCGTTCGTAATTGCCCTTTTTATCCATTGCAAGGGCAAAATTATAACATATGAATGCATCATCACTTATCGGCTTATTTTGAGCCGTTACGCTCAAAGTAGTAAAATAGAAAATAATGCTATATAATAACAGTCTCATTATCTTAAATCTTATTTTATTGATTTTTTTCATGCTAAAAGAATTTTAATTGTTGGTTGACAAATAAACGCAGAAATTATTTTAATATTTTATTACGATTCATGCATCTACAACTCTTTTCTCGGCACTCGGTATTCTTCTTTTTTTCGCCCACGGAATAACTAAGTCAGGGGGTGATTGAGATTCACCCCCTGACTATTTTTTCGAAACGAAAAGCCATTCAAAATTCATTTATTTTTAATGCATTAAACAGTAAATTTGCGATGAAAAACCTTAATATAACGACTACAACATCAACGTTTTATTATAGTACTAGAATACCCCTTGAAACAAGCTTGACAGTTAAAAATGCTGCTTTGTCTCGATTGCGTGAGAGGCTTCTCAGCAAAACCTACGAAGCTTCTCAGGAAAACGAATCTAGCTTCTCAGGCGATCGAGAGAAGCCTGCCTCCCAGCGAAGCAAGCTTGGTTCAAGGGGGTCTCTAGTACAATAATTTTACCTTTATATATATATATCTTTTTCAGCTATATATATAATTACATTTTTAAACTTTAAAAACTTATACTTATGGGATTTAAAGCGAAAATAATTGAAAAATCAAATCCGGTCGGATTATAGCTACCAGTGGCTTGCGACTTCATTCATAATTCTTTTCTTTCTTTACTTTTTTTCTCCAGCAGAAAAAAAGTAACAAAAGAATGCCGTTGCTGTGGATATTTTACTAAACAATCTTGCTTGTCGCTAAAATCATAAACTCCTCCTTTTTGGGCTAAAGCCCTAACGTTCGTCAAACAATATGATTTTTTAACGCTCCAAGCTGTGTCTGTTTTTTACGTAAAATCTCCAAGGCGGTGGAACGCTGTTTACAAACAGTTCGATAATTTTATGCTTTCTATTCTCTTGCTCCGCTCCAATATTTCAAAGAACATATCAAATAAAATTCCTTTCTTATCTTGCGCTGTTTCAACATATGTCCAAATATTCAACCCGCTTTTTTTGATTTTACGGCGGAATTTGCTCCGTAAGATTCGTAATTGTTTTTGCCCACTGATTTCCACGAATTATCACAGATTATTATAGAGTAAGTTTGATTTGGAATAATCACCATAATACTATCATCGTTTTGTTTATTCTTTGTATTACAATATGTTATATGTTTAAAAAAATCGTACCCTAATTTGATATATTGCCAATCCATTAACACTAAGAGCGTAAGGATATATTCCGGTACTTAATTCATTCGCTTGAAAAATAGACAAATAACCAAAATTATCGTTTCAAGACTACACGGTACCATAAATCAAAACCTCTTCTTGGAACATGAATATTGAATTCAACTTTATCGTCGTTATATAAGATAAACGCTGAGTGCGAAACTGCTCCCTGATTAAAATAAAAGTGGATGGAATCATTCTTTGTTCTGACCCATTGATATTCATTCCCAATATAAGAGAGCGGTTCGCGTTGATTATTTTTTATTTCACATTTTCCATTCCTGTGAAAGTAAAAAACACCTTGATTCGTCTGCAACCGATATTCTTCTAACGTAGTCCCCGGATACAGAATTCTTACACAACTGTCTAACGAATTGATTTTCCATTTACCGTACATGAATTCTTCCGGATCATTCTTGTTACGACAGGCGGACAAACAGACTATTATTAATAATATTATTATACTTATTCCATTTTTAGTTCTCATAATTCTTTATTATCATTTTAATTAGATACTTATTTAGTAATAACCATTTGTTTACTGTCAATGGCTAATCCATTAACAATAAGAACGTAAGCATATATTCCGGCACTTAATTCATTCGCTTGAATTTCCATATTTACGATTCCCCTCTCTGTTACATTAAAACATTTAACCTGTATACCTTGAGTATTGTATACACAAATTTTTACATCTTTGTTCTCTTTAGGTATTTTACATTTTATAATCGTATTTTTATTAAAAGGATTGGGGTTATTTTGATATAATATTATATCATCATTTGGTTCTTCCTTCTCCTTTGATTTTAATTCTTTTGTACTTTTTTCTGTTATTGAATCTGTTATATTTTTATTTGGACAACAGATATTAATTCTTTCGTTTAACATTATTATTTGTTGATTTAATTCTTCTATTCGGCGATTTAATTCTTCAGTATAATTGTTTAATACTTCTATTTGTTGTCCCGAAGATACAATTTGTTCTTGCTGTTCTTTAATTCCTCCTACTAAAAAAGGAATAATCTGGTCATAATCAAGCAACAAAAAGTCTTTTGAAGTATCCACCAACTCAGGCAACAAAATTCCTATTTCTTGTGCTATGAATCCATATTCTTTTTTTGTAGACAACTCTCCCAAATCTTCTTTTAAATAATAAGAATATGGATTAAGTTGTAAGACCATATCCAATCCGTTTAACAAAGGTACAATATTCTCCTTTGCATTACTATCGGATATTTTAGTATAACTTTCTGCACGTAATTTATTAAATCTCTTCCCTGTATACCAAAAATCGATTTTATCGGTACTTGTTCCTATTTCAGTGCCCGGATTATTGGATAAAAAACGAAATATGTTACCATTACCTCTAATATACAAACCATTTTCCACCGAACCGTTTGATAAAATTTTAAACTGAGCATTGGAATTCAATGCTATCATCGTAAGTGCTATTACGAATAAAATATTTCTTTTCATTTTATATTATATTTATTAAATTGATAAATTATTTAATTTCTAAAGTTGATCCTGATTTTACTTCAAAAGGGCCGGTTATTTCAGTCATAAAATCGTGATCAAAAATTACATCAGCATTATTCTGAATTGTTACATTGCTTACTTGTATTTCACATCCTGTATATGTTACATTGGATGTTATTACTTGATTATTTACTACAGTAGTCGGACAATCAATTGGTTTCCATTCACTCGTATAATATGGATATAAATAAGCTACAGCACAAGCAACTCTCGCTGATGTCATTGATATTTTCATATAACCATTATAGCCCCATCCTGTTCCCCATGAATTGCGCAAAATCCAATAACTATATCCATCCTGAATACCCCAACCAATTAAGGAAATAGCATGGTCTGTTTCAGTATCATAACCACTAGGACAGCTAGTATTGGCATCATAATAAATTCCATCTGGATATCCGTCCGGGTAATTTGTAAACCCTGTTGTAGTAAATACAGCGGCATCCACAGGGCCATAATTTAAAATTGCATATTTAATTCCCTCAATATCATTGCATTGAGACCTATTCCAACCTTGAAAATGAACATGAGGATCATTCCAATGTGTACATTCTCCGGGATTTGTCGCTGTATAAGGAAAGTTATTTTGGTAACATACTCCATAATCTTTTAAGGCCGCCAATTCAGAATAAGAATAATCTGCACCACTGCATCCGAAAAAATGATTATAATAAACACTTAATCCTCCCAAACACCACATTACAAAAGATTCGGAAAATTGAACCCTGTCATTAAGACTTCTATGAGTTGCTATATTATACACACCTTCGGCTGCAGAAATTGCGGAAAAAGCATAACAAGAATAACAACTCCCTTGATTTCTTATAGGATTTATATAACCATAATCCCGCCAATCAAAAGATGCCGGAAGAGATTTTGTTGATTTTTGTTGAGGAAGATTTGAAAAGTTTATTATTGAGGTATCATAGGTTATATCAACTTCAAATAATTGATCTTTATTCCTTTTCATTAAATCTTCCATTAAAATTTTTTCAGTGTCATTTTCACATACTTGACAATCAAAAAGAAAATTTCCCTTTTGTATTTTCTCAATTTTTAATACATATCCTTTTCGCGCACAATAAGAATATGCTTGTCCTACTTTTCCTCTGTAAAAAGCCCATTCTTCCACTTCTGAACTATCAGGTAAAATACAATAACCCGCTTCATTTCCTAAAGAATCCTTCTTTATAATATACTCATATCCTAACATCTTACAATAATGTGCCGCAGGATTAGATATTTGCGAATAAATTAAAACTGTAAATCCCATTAAAATAAATGTAAAATAAATCCTTTTCATGACTATTTCGGGTTTAATTAAATTAATCTGTGGTTATGTAAACTTTTTTTTAGGGTTATTTTCTGCCGCTAAAGTATAACATTTATTTTGTTGAAATAACAATTTTAAAAATATTTATATTTATTTTTCGTATAGTTTATCAGGATATTACCTTTTATTTTAAATTTTTTTAAGATTTGTATCCTTTTTTTTTAGAAGAAATTTGGAATGAAACTGGAATAAATTTGACAGTTTTTTTTGTACCGAGTGCCGAGAGGTTTTTCGAAAACCAATTTTTTATTCTCAATTCATCATTCATTAAGTAAATATCCTTACAAATAATGAGCAATGGTTTTACTTTTCATTGTATATGGGGATAGGCTTATCGTTACAATGCTTCTATTTTTGCCAAAGAAATTAAAAACAAAAAATCGATAAATAACACCTTATATGAAAGAAATATTGAAAAGAAAAATAAAGATGAAGAAAAAGAATAGTTTACTGTTATTAATAATGTTGATCTTTGCCGTTTCGTCGGCACAAATGACAAACACTACCGATGCCAATATTGTTGGTCATGTTATCGATGCAGCTACAAAAAAACATATGCAATATGTTACCATAGCAATAAAGGGAACCACCATAGGAACCTTGAGCGATGCCTCAGGACATTATTATTTAAAAAATCTTCCCCTGGGGGAATACACATTAACGGCTTCTTATGTTGGTTATGTGACTGTTGAAAAGAAAGTGGAATTAGTCAAAGGTAAAACCATAGAGGTAAATTTCGAGTTGGAAGAAGATGTGTTGTCGTTAAACGATGTAGTAGTATCGGCTAATCGCAATGAAACTAATCGGCAAGAAGCTCCAACGGTGGTGAATGTGATTAGCATGAAGACCTTTGAAAATGTGCAATCGCAATGTTTGGCCGATGGTTTAAGTTATCAATCAGGACTTAGGGTAGAGAGCAATTGTCAGAATTGCGGCTTTCCGCAAGTTCGTATTAATGGTTTGGAAGGGCCTTATTCACAGATTTTAATCGACAGTCGTGCCATAAGTAGTGCTTTGGCAGGGGTATATGGTTTAGAGCAAATACCGGTTAATATGATCGAAAGGGTAGAAGTGGTCAGGGGAGGAGGTTCGGCTACCTTCGGCTCCAATGCCATTGCCGGCACCATCAATATTATCACCAAAGAACCTAAAATCAATGAAGTATGTTTAAAAAATACGACTCAACTTATAGGGTTCAATGCTATAGATGTTAATAACACCTTGAATGCTTCGATTGTATCGAATAAAAACAAGGCGGGTGTTACTTTGTTTGCCGGTGCACGTCAGCGGGGAGCTTATGATGCCAACGGGGATGGTTTTTCCGAAATAGGTAAAATAAATAATAAAAATTTAGGTATAAGAGGTTTCTGGCATACAAACGAACATGGTAAATTAACTTTTGAGTATCACACTATTAATGAATTCCGACGAGGAGGTAATTTATTGAATTTACCAGCTCATGAAGCCGATATAGCCGAACAAACCGAACATGATATTCATACAGCAGGAATTACCTACGATCTTTTTCTCGATAATGGAAAGCATTGGTTGCAGTTTTATGCTTCGCTTCAACACATCGACAGGCAAAGCTATTACGGATCGGGTAAGGATTTGAATGCTTACGGTACAACCAAAGATTTGGCTAATGTTGATGGCATGCAATATGTGCTCAGTATGAAGAAATTTTTATTTATGCCTGCAACTTTAACATCCGGGGTTGAGTTCAGTTATAATGCATTGCTTGATAAGATGCTGGGGTATAATCGTACCATTGATCAGGAAACATTTATCTACAGTGCCTTTTTGCAAAATGAGTGGTCGAACAGGATGTTGAGTTTGTTGTTGGGTGCCAGAATGGACAAACATAATTTAATAAAGAATCCGATTCTCAGTCCTCGTATCAACTTACGCTATGCTCCCCATAAAAACATCACATTGCGGGCGGGTTATGCCTCCGGATTCAGGGCACCACAAGCCTATGACGAAGATTTGCATGTAACGGCTGTGGGCGGAGGTGTTTCGCTCATTCAAATAGACCCCGATTTAAAACCCGAACGCTCGAACAGTGTGAATGCCTCGATTAATTTTAATAAGAAGTTTGAACATTGGATGTTCGATGTGTTGTTAGAAGGTTTTTATACCGATTTGAATCATGTGTTTCTTTTGGAAGAAGTGGGTAAAGATGCCGATAATAACCTTATCTTGGAACGCAGAAACGGCTCTGGTGCGACGGTTAAAGGATTTAATTTGGAAGGGAGTATAGTGCCTCATAAAAAAATAAAAATGCAATTTGGTTTCACTTATCAACAAAGTCGTTACAAAGAAGCTGAAAGTTGGAGTGAATCGGTTAAGGCTCAAAAGAAAATGTTTCGCTCGCCCGATAGCTACGGTTTTCTGACAACCGTTTATTCGCCGTTGAAAGGTTTTGATATTGCTTTATCGGGAACCTATACGGGAAGTATGCTGGTACAACATTTTGCTGGATATATTCCGGACGATAAAGAGGAAAAAACACCTGTTTTTTTCGACTTGAATTTTAAACTTTCCTATAATATTGAGTTAAAAGAGAAAATGGTATTGCAAATAAACGGAGGAATGAAAAATATCTTGAATAGTTATCAAAAAGATTTCGACAAAGGAGTGTTACGCGATGCCGGTTATATTTATGGTCCGTCATTACCGCGAACGGTATTTATCGGATTATCGTTTAATATATAAATCAATATGTAGGGACATAACATGTTACTTTTCAATAATATTGTTAATAAAGGACACAACATGTTATGCCACTAATATCTATTTTATAATTTTAAATTCGGTGCGTCGATTTTTTTGGCGTCCTTCTTCGGTGGTGTTGGGTGCAATGGGTTTATCAAATCCATATCCTACGCTGGTGAGGCGTTCTTTGGCAATCCCTTTTTGAATTAAATAATCTACAACCGATTTGGCTCTTTCGAGGGAGAGTTTGTTGTTGACGGCAGCCGAACCTACATTATCGGTATGTCCGGATATTTCAACGTAGATATTGGGATTGTCGACTAATAGTTGATAAACAATTTCCAATTCGGCCAAGGATTCCTTTAACAAGGTGGCTTTGTTAAATTCGAAAAAGATATTGTTTAACACGATTTCTTTACCTACTTCCAGTTTTTTCAATTCTATGGTTTGTTCGATTTCTTGATATTGGGCTGTGTCGGGAAGGTTAAAGTTTTGAGAATGGAACAAATACCCTTCGGCTTTCACGTTAACACTATAGTTTTTACCGGAAGGGAGCGATAAAAGGAAACGTCCGGTCGATTCGTTGGTCTCGAAGGTTGCCAATAGTTCATTAAGTTCAAGGTCATAAAGATCGATGCTTGCAAAGAGGGGCGTTTTGTTTTCTTCGTCAACTACAACACCTTTCAATAAAGTGAGTTTTGGGGCTTCTAATTCAATGGTTTTTATTTCTTTGGTGTCGAAGAAGGATTTACCGACATCGGAAAGCAAGTTGTCTTCTGTTTTAAAAACAAATTGTTTTTCGGGTCCGAGAAAAGTAATAACATATATATCCTTACCACCGTAGCCTCCTTCTTTGTTAGAAGCATAATAACCGATTTTATTGTCGGCAGTAATGGTAAAATAAATATCATCGCCCGGTGTGTTAATGGGATATCCTAAATTTACGGGTTTCGACCATTTGCCGTTATCGAAGGTTGCATAATAAATGTCATAACCACCCATGCCGTCATGGCCGTTGGAGCTGAAATAAATGGTTTTCCCGTCGGGATGAGCCAGCACACATTTTTCTTCGTAAGGAGAGTTGATGATACTGCCCAAGTTTTCGGGCTTACCGTATTTCCCTTTTTTGTTAAGCGTTACTTTATATATGTCGTGCTGACCTAACCCGTTTTTTCTATCGGAACAAAAGTAAACCGTTTTACCCTCGAAAGAATAGGAAGCGGAAATTTCGTGCGAATTATCTTCGTTAATAGAAGAGAAAGACTTAGGACGTTGAAATTTATTGTTTTTCATTTTCGATTCATATAAGTCTCCGCTTTTGTCGTCGCGATAAATAATAATTTTTTGTCCGTCGTTGGATAAGCCTTGAACGGCACTGTGTGTTTTGGAGTTTAGTTCTTCCACGATTTGTGATTTATTCCATACTTTGTTACTGTCTTTTTCAGAAACATAAATGTTTTCATAGAATTTACCGTCGGGAGCGTATTCAATGTTTTTACCATCACGACGTGAGGTGAAATACAATGTATTCCCGTCGGCAGTAATAGTTGGATTGTATTCATCATAGGGGGAATTTATGTTTTCTCCTATGTTGTCGATAAAACATCTGACTTCATTTTCAAGCATTGTTTTTCCGGTGTTGCATTCTCTGATATGTTTTATTTTTTCGTCTTTCATCGTTTGGGCTTTGTTAAAGTAGTAGAGGGCGGAATCGAAACGGGTGTAGTATTGATGCATCACTCCCATATAAAAAGGAATATCAATGCTAATAATCGAATCAAGCTGAAAAGCACGTTCTAAGAAAGGGAAACCGTTTCCTTTTTCATTAAGATTATAATAGCATATAAATATTTGATAATTCAATCTGGCGTTTTTGGAGTTAAAGTTAAAGGCTTCTAAATAAGCATCAACGGCTTCCCGATAGTATTGGTCTTTAAATTGTTTATCACCTTCTTTAATGTTTTTTACGGCGGTTTTCAATTCTTTTTTCTTGTCGGGGAAGTTGGTTTTAATAAATTCAATGTTTTGAGAATATGCTATAGAAATGAAAGAAAAAAGGAAAAGCGACATCACTATTTTTTTCATACTATTATGTTTTAAAAATGGATACATAATTGATAAAGGTTAAAGGTTATTTACATTCGTTGGTTACATATTTTTTTGCCGATTCCACACCAAGCTCGGCGGCTTTTTTCCAATCTTCACAAGCGCCTTCTTTGTCGCGTAACATTTCTTTGGTGTTCCCTCTGTGAAGGTAGTTATTGCCGTCGGAAGGGTTGATGGCTATTAAGGTGTTGAAATCATTTATGGCTTCTTTATATTTTTTAGCTTTATAATATGCAATTCCTCTGTTGCTTATAGCTGAATAGTAATTGTTTTTTATTTCTAAACATAAAGTGAAATCTTCAATAGCTCCAATATAATTTTTAGTTTCTATTTTAGCAATTCCTCTATTATTAAGCGCGAAATAATAGGTGGAGTCGAGTTTTAAAGCTTCTGTATAGTCTTCAATAGCTTCTTTGTATTTTTCGAGTTTCATGTTCACACTACCTCTGTTGTTATAGTAAATCGGTTGTTTTGCAATCAGTATGGCTCTTGTATAATCGGAAAAAGCTTCTTCGTAGTTTCCCAACATTCGATTGGCACTGCCACGGTCGTTGAAAGCGGGAGCAAAATCGGATTGTATTTCCAGTACTTTGGTTAAGTTATAGATGGCGTTTTCATATTCTGCTTTTTCAAAGTGAATTTTACTTTGAAAATAGTAAGCGTTTTGAAATTTCGCATTGTTTTCTAAACAAAGATTAAGATATTGTATTGCGTAATCTAAATTGTTTTCAAGATAATATATTTCGGCTATAAAATAATAAGCAGTGTCTTTTTGTTCGTTAACAAGCAGGTAATCATGAAGTGTATGAATAGCATCTTTATAATTACCTTTTTCTTTGTGTATCATCGACAGTAAAAAGTAAGCATCGGGATATTGGTTGTTTTCAGCTATCGAAAGTTGAAGGTAATTGATGGCATCGTCATAGGCTTTTGATTCGTAGCTTTTAACTGCATTGTTGAAAAAGTTTTCGGCCTTGTGTTCATTGGATTTGATAACAATTATACTGTCTTTTTTTTGAGAAAAACCAAGAGAATGAATGATGGTTATAAGTAGAAAAGCAAGGGTAAATTTTTTCATTTTATGTGTTGTTTAAATTGATTTGAAAAAGACTTTATTTAATTAAGTTCAATTATAATTTCAATAAAATTATTATGCAAAAGTACTAATTTATTTTTAATATTTATTTTTATCCTTAATTTTTTTGAGTTTGATTCTTAATATGGTTTCTTTAAAAGGAATTGAGCTTTTTATGTTGAGGCTCCCTTTGTGATAATTCTTTATAATTCTTTGAGCGAGTGTAAGTCCGAGTCCCCATCCTCTGCTCTTTGTTGTAAATCCGGGTTTGAATATTTTTTTCTCGATTTTTGAATCAATACCTTTACCGGTATCTTTAATAAAGATTTCGATGTATTTTTTACTTTCGTTAATGCTAATGGTAATGGTTCCTTGTCCGTTCATAGCATCAACGGAATTTTTACATAAGTTTTCTATCACCCATTCAAAAAGATATTTGTTAATTTCAACAATAATAGGTTTTTTAGGGAGGTCGATTTGGAAAACAACTTTCGAAGAAGTTCTGTTTTTAAAATAATGAATGAAGTTGTTTATAATATCTTGAATATTTTCGGGCGACAGATCGGGGGTTGAACCGATTTTCGAGAAACGTTGTGTGATGGTTTCCAGACGGGCGATGTCTTTTTCCATTTCCACAACTATGTCGGGATTGATGTTTTCGCTACGTAATATTTCCGTCCATGCCATGAGCGATGATAAAGGTGTTCCCAATTGGTGAGCAGTTTCTTTCGACATGCCAACCCAAATTTGATTTTGTTCGGAACGCCAGGCAAAATTAAATAAAAGGTATGCAATGATGGCAAAAATAAATACAAGTATGATTTGAATAATTGGAAATATGCGTAGGTTTTTTAACAAAATGGATTCTTGATAAAACACATATCCATAGTTATTTATTCCCAATGTTATATATATGGGTGGATTTTCCGATTGCATACTAGCAATAGTGGCTTGCATAAAACTGCTATCTTTAACAAAGTAGGAATTGATATTGCCGTAAGCTAATATGTTTTTTTGTGTGGAATCGGTAATAATAACAGGGACAGAAGATGAATTTTCAACTATTTCGGAGATAAAGGATTCTAATAAGTCACTTAAAACAGCTCTTAGTTGTGTGTATATATGTGATTCTTTGTAATATAGGTATATATATAAATCTTTATAATAATTGATGGGAATGACATTATAGTTTTCACTTTTTAATACTTGGAATAGTTTTTCAGGTGTATTGATTTTTTTTAAATATACATTATCTAGGTTTTTGGTAGCGGAAATATTGCCGTCAATATCGGTTAAGATGTATGGAATTGACTGATTATTAGATATCAATTCTGTGTAAAAGGAAATATCTTCATTGCTCGAGGCCGTGTTGATTTTTTGAAATGCTTTTGCCATTATTTCGGCTTTGTTTTGTTCTTCGGCGCGGACTTTTTCGAAAAATTCGTTGGTATATTTTACCAAACTGGCTTTACGTTGAATGGCATCTGCCCAAATTTTGATTTTATTTCTTTCATCACGTGCAATGTTTTCTATTAATATGTTTGAATACCATATGGTTAAAGCAAATACTATAATGGCGACAATAAACAATGTCCATTTGGCATAGGAAGTATTCATTAATATCTTTTTAAGTATTTATAGATTATTAGAATCGAATAAAAGATGTAGTTTAAATCTAACACCTGTTCTTTAATCATCCAAAGGATTTATTCAATAATTAGTTTTTTAATCACTGTTTGATCGTTATTATTAATGGTAATGAAATAAAATCCTTTAGGGTATTTGGATATATCTAGTTTTAATGTATATTGAATTTCGTTAATATTATATACTTCGTTATGTAATATTTTCCCGCTAACATCTGTAATTCTGATGTTTGTATTCCCTTTTATTTCCTTGAAGTTAATATAAGTGAAACTAACTGCCGGGTTAGGATATAGTATTATTTTCTGTTCCGAATCGTAGTCTTTAGTGCCTACAGAAGATGTTAAATATAATTCGGTTTTATCCGATTCGCCACATTCGTTGATTGCGCTAATTGCAATGGTACCGTTGCCGGGATTTGGGATGAAAATGGATATAACATTGGTTGTGCTGTTTCCTCTCCATTCCGGATTAGTAATATGCCATTGATAAGAAGTGGCATTGTCAATCGGATTCACACTAAATGTGTATTGTCCTTGAATGTTAATATAAGGATTTCCGATAATTGCATCAGGTTGAAAAGGAGTGGTATTAACTGCGAGAAATAAGGTTATTAAACTGTCACATCCGTTGTTGTTTTTTAATTTAAGGTTATAAGTACCACCTAAATCAAGTCTGTATCCGGCATAAAAATAAGGTAATTCACTGTCGCATATTTTTAAGAATTGAGTTTCTTTATATGAGGGCAATACGTAGATTGTTAAAAGAATATTGCTATCGCAACCGAATTGTGAAAGCAAATTAATGGAATAGCTTCCTGCCGAGTCGAAGGATTGTCCGGCATAGCTGAAAGGTAATTCCGATTCGCAAAGGGTATGTGTGTCGGTAAAGTTATAAACGGGATTTACCGTTAGGAAGAGTAAGGTGATACTGTCGCAACCATATATGCTTTGACGGCAGAAATTATATGTTCCGCTTATGGTGCCGATATTGAATATGGTGTCGGTATAAGTATAAGGTAATTCGTTTTCACAAATACTTAAGGTGTCGTAAATCAAATAGGTAGGATTCACGTTCAGGTGTAAGTTTATTAAGCTGTCGCAACCGTAATAAGAAGTGAAAAGAACGGGGTAATCGCCCGAAAGGGTAGCGATGGGGAAAATGGAATCACCGTATTGGAAGGGTAAATCGGAATCACAAATGGAAAGTGTGTCGAACAGGTTATAAGTGTTGTTTACGAATAAGAGTAATGTTACGGTACTGTCGCCTCCGTTGGGTAATGAAAATACTATTTGATAGAATCCTGTTGTTGTTCCGACGGGGAAAATGCTGTCGCCATAAGTAATGGGCAGGTCGGAATCGCATATACTCAAAGTGTCGGAAGCAAAGCTGCTTGTGTTAACTGTTA
>Ga0172382_10009052_pt1 | contig 13691 bp, 10 predicted proteins | sample Leawel138RmetaG_FD_122245 | JGI IMG/M metagenome (GOLD analysis project Ga0172382, IMG submission 122245) | Leachate microbial communities from a municipal landfill in Southern Ontario, Canada - Leachate well 138R metaG | ecosystem: Engineered > Solid waste > Landfill > Unclassified | place...
GATCGGCAAAGCGCTATCCGGCGGCTATTACCCGGTGTCTGCGGTACTGTCAAACGCTGAGGTTCTCGGAGTTTTCAACCCCGGAGAACACGGCAGTACCTTCGGCGGCAATCCCCTGGCCTGTGCCGTATCCCGGGCAGCTCTTCGGGTTTTGCGGGAAGAGGGCATGGTGGAAAACGCTGCCGCCATGGGTGAATACATGCAGGCGCAACTGCGCAGTCTTGCCAGTCCCGTTATCCGCGAAGTGCGCGGTAAAGGCCTGCTGATTGCCCTGGAATTGCACCGGGATGCCGGCGGCGCCAGACAATACGCAGAGCTACTTCAAGGGCGCGGTATCCTTGTCAAGGAGACCCACGACCACATCCTGCGCTTTGCCCCGCCACTGATCATTACCAGGCAACAGATCGACTGGGCGATGGAACGCATCGCAGACAGCCTGGACGAGACATGAGGCCGTCACGGCATGATGTCTGACGGCATTGAACCGATAACCGATCCCGACGCGAGTCTGGACAACTTGCGGCAGCGTATTCGCAACCACGCCCTGGCTGACGAAACCTCTGTCCTCGACGCCTTGCTGCCCCTTGCCGATCTGGGAGCTGTCTGTTCCAGCAAGACACAAAGCATTGCGGGTCAGTTGATTGAGATCATTCGTCAAAGGCAGTCTCACAAGTCGGGTGTCGACGCCCTGCTCAATGAATTTTCCCTGGCCAGTGCCGAAGGCGTGGCATTGATGCGTCTTGCCGAAACCTTGCTCCGGGTGCCTGACACAGCAACCGCCGACCAGCTGATTGCCGACCTGCTGGCAGATGGCGACTGGGCTGCCCACATCGGCAGGGATCGAGGGCTGTTCGTGAATACCACCGCCGCCGCTCTGCTCTTAACCGCCCGGCTGGCGGCCTGTGCGGACAACAATCGGCGCGCGGGACATGCCCGGATCAAGCGCCTGATCTGTCGCCCGGGGCAACCGCTGATTCGCGCGGCGCTGCGCTTTGTCATGGGCCTGATGGGCGATAACTTTGTCATGGCCGGCAACATTGATGACGCCCTGATCCGCGCCCGCAAGCTGGAATCCAGGGGTTACCGCTACTCCTATGACATGCTCGGCGAGGGCGCCCGCACAGCGGCGGATGCCAGGCGCTATCTGGACAATTACCTGATCGCCATCGCCGCCATTGGTGCGGCCTCCCGCGGACTCGGGGCAGCGGCCAAACCTGGAATTTCCGTCAAACTGTCGGCTCTGCATCCGCGCTACGAGTTTTTACAGCGACCGCGGGTGATGGGCGAACTCGTCCCGCGACTGGAGCAACTCGCCGTAGCGGCGAAAGCCCAGGGCATCGGACTCACCGTGGACGCAGAGGAGGCGCGACGGCTGGAGTTGTCCCTGGACGTCATAGACGCGGTTTTTTCCTCCACAGCACTCGCCGAATGGGAGGGTTTCGGTATTGCTGTCCAGGCCTACCAGAAGCGGGCGCTACCTGTGATCGACTGGTGTCGAGACCTTGCCAGAGCCAGAGGTCGCCGCCTGGCTGTGCGCCTGGTAAAAGGAGCCTACTGGGATACGGAAATCAAGCTGGCCCAGCTCCAGGGTCTGGACGACTACCCGGTGTTCACCCGCAAGATTGCCACCGATGTTTCCTACCAGGCCTGCGCCCGCCGTCTGCTCGCGTACAGGGACTGGCTGTATCCGCAATTTGCCACCCACAATGCAAACACAGTTGCCACTATTGTGGCGCTGGACGACAACCGCGAAGGCTACGAATTCCAACGTTTACATGGCATGGGTGAGGCGCTCTACGAAGAAGTCAGCAACAGATTTGGTATGCCCTGCCGCATCTATGGACCCGTAGGCAAACATGACGATCTACTCTCCTATCTGGTGCGCCGCGTGCTGGAAAACGGCGCCAACAGTTCTTTTGTCAGCAGGGTGCTCGACACCAGCATTCCCGATTCCGACCTGACCCGGGATCCGCTGGCGCGGCTTCGCTCCCTGCCCTGCCGGCGCGGCGCCGCCATCGTCCTGCCCAAGGATTTGTATGGCTGCGGGCGGCGCAATGCCAGGGGCGCGGATCTCAGTGACCCGCAGGTGGTTTCGGAGCTGCAGCTGGGCGTGGCTCGCTACCGCAATCAACCCAATGCCACGGCCTGTCCAGGCAGCATTGCTGTGCTCAATCCGGCCAATCTCAGCGAGCAGGTGGGCAGCCACCCTGGCTATGCGAGCGACGCGGATATGAAGGTGGCCGTCCAGGCTGCATCGGCGGCGTTGGACAATTGGTGCCACTGGCCCGTGGCAGAGCGGGCGCGTCTGGTTAACCGTTTCGCTAACGCCCTCGAAGAACACCGCGACGAGCTGCTGTCGCTCTGTGTCAGGGAGGCCGGCAAGACCCTGGCTGACAGCATTGCCGAGGTTCGCGAGGCGGTGGACTTCTGTCGCTACTACGCCCAACAGGCCGAACAATTATTGACTTCAGCCTCTTATCGTCCGCGAGGGGTTCTCCTTTGCATCAGCCCGTGGAATTTTCCCCTGGCAATCTTTGTCGGCCAGATGATTGCCGCCCTGGCCGTGGGCAACACCGTTGTGGCAAAGCCCGCAGAGCAAACTTCGCTGCTGGCTCGACGCGCACTGGCTCTGCTCTACCAGTGCGGACTGCCGAGGGGAGCGGTGCAACTGTTGGTTTCCCCGGGGCGGCCAGTGGGCGAGCTGCTGGTTCCAGACCTGCGGATTCGAGGGGTGCTTTTTACCGGATCCTGCGCCACGGCTCAGTGGCTCAACCGGGCGCTGGCCGAACGTCCCGATAGTCCGCTGCCACTGGTGGCGGAGACCGGCGGCCAGAATGCCATGATCGTGGATTCCAGCGCGTTGCCGGAGCAGGTAGTGGACGATGCCATACGCTCCGGCTTTCACAGTGCCGGACAGCGCTGTTCATCATTACGGGTTCTGTTTCTACAAGCGGAAATCGCTCCCCGAGTGATCGCCATGCTGAGAGGGGCAATGGCGGAGCTTGTTATTGGCGACCCTGCCCTCCCCAGCACAGATGTGGGTCCCCTGATCGATGCCCGGGCGCTGACCCGGCTCAACGCACACGGGGAATACATGGAGAAGCACGGGGAATTATTGCACCGCTGTGAACTGCCCCCGGAGTGTGCACAGGGTTATTTTTTTTCCCCCAGGCTGTATGAAATCAGCAACCTGGCGGTGCTGCGGGACGAAGTTTTCGGCCCTGTTATCCATGTGATTCGCTACCCGACACAAGATCTGGACAAGGTAATCGCACAGATCAATGCCTCAGGCTATGGCCTGACCCTGGGAGTTCACACGCGCAATCCGGCGCGCGCAGACCACATCGCCCGCAACGTCAGGGTGGGCAATGTTTACGTCAACCGCGACATGATCGGCGCGGTTGTCGGGGTACAGCCATTTGGTGGTCGCGGCCTGTCTGGCACCGGCCCCAAGGCCGGCGGCCCCCACTACCTGCCGCGCCTGATGGAACCGAGCCACCGGGAGACGGCTCCGGCTCGGCAACCTTCGCACTCGCCAGTGAACACCGCTCTCCCGATGGCATCCCCGCAGCCAACCCTGATCGCCGACCTCCATGGGGCGGGAGCGGCCTGGGAGTCCACTCCCGCCGCACTCCGCAGAGACAGGCTTAGACCCCTGCTCGACGACCTCCACCAGCAGCGGCTGGTATCGACGCAGTGGCTGGCGACCATGACCGACGTCCTCGACCAAGCCGTGACGCTGATGGGCGAGGCAACGGTCATGCCGGGCTCCACTGGAGAGAGCAATCGCCTGTTGCTGGAGAGTCGCGGCGTTACCCTGAACCTGTTGACGGAACCCGCAGGGCTACAATACGGACTACAATACGAACCACAAAACGGACTGCAACACGAACTACAGCAGTGGCTTGGCGGCATGATTGCGGCGCTGGCAGCAGGTAACCCTGTGTTGCTGCTGGTTGCACAGCCCCTATTAGCGGTAGCGGCGGATTGCCAGCAGATTGTTGCCAATATGAAACTGCCCGGAACGCCCTGCAGGATGGCGACGCTAGTTCGCCCCGAAGAACTCGGGGCTGTTGTCGCTCATCCCCACACGGCGGCTGTCATCCTCTCAGCTGCCAGCTCCTGGCGGACTACCCTGGCGCCGATTCTGGCGGCTCGGCGCGGAGCCATCCTGCCCATGATTTGTGAAGCCCCGGGCAGGGCACAACTGTTGCGGCTGGTCAGCGAAAAAACCGTCACCATCAATACCACCGCAGCTGGCGGTAATACCGCGTTGATGATGGATGATACTGAATAACATGGCAATTCTTCAAAAATAGAGAGAACCTACGCTGATAGCAAAAACAGCGGCGAGGTGGCAGGAAAATCAGAGAGACGCAAGCCATGCCCGCACGGAGGGGGTGCCGACTTCGCGAGTTTTGTCAGGGTTCGCCAAGTGCTGGCGTGGCTGAACGACCCGCGCTTCGCAACCTGTGCCACATCTGCCAGATTAGCCAACCTCGCCCCAGCCATGCCCCCCTGAGGGAAGGGCGAAGGGTCAGAAGCAGCAGCCCCGCCCCCACGACCAGGGCGGGACGACGCTGAACATAACGAAGAATGCCCAGCCCCTGATCAACCCGAGCCAGGGGAACCCGCCAGGGTTCCATGCACTCGCCAATGAGGGTTCTTTGCGTTGCAATTCGCGTAACCAGCCGGTCACGACGTTCGGCGATGACTAACAGTTTGTTGTTCACCGGCGCGACACAAGCTGTTCCCGGTCTTTGCCCAGCTCCGCAAGGCTGGCGGCAAACAGACGCGGTCTTTTTTTCATGTTGTTACGAACCCTCGCCCACAGCGCGCCCCCTGTTGCCAGGAAAATGCCGGTAAGTATGGCCAGCACCAGAAGCCGGTGCTCGTTCCAGAATAACATCACCACAAGAATGGTCGCCAGTACCACGCCCACACCGAAGCAAAACAGAGAGACCAAGGCCGTTATCAGTTGGGCGAGGAAATGCTCGCGGTCTTCTTCCAGGTCTGCAAAAAACAGCTCGAGGCGGGTATGGGCAACGGCCACCAGAGTCGCCGCCAGGATTGTCAGAGATTCCAGCAGACTCTTGCTTTGACGGGGCGTATCATTCGTCATGACTTTAGCGTCGGCACACCAGAAAACCGACCACCAGACCGATCCCGGCCGCGACACCAATGGATTGCCAGGGGTTGGCATGAACGTAGACATCGGTAGCTTTTGCAGCTTCCTGGGTGTTGAAAACCAGCGCTTTCTGCATATCCGCCATTCTGGCCTTGGCAGCCTTGAGAGATTCCTCCGCTTTGGTACGAATTTCCGCCAGCTTTTCGTCACCCTGGTTGGCGGTTGCCTTAATCAACGCCTCCGCATCGGCCACGACCACCTTGAAATCGGCAATCAGTTGCTCGCCAGTCATGTCATCGTATGTTTTGTGCATTCGCTACTCCAGTTCAGTTGCTTGGTGGGGACTTTGTTTGGGTTTTGCGGCTCAGGCAGAGGATTCCACCAGGCGCAGGACAAAAGCTTTTTGACAAGGGGCAAGAATCGCCTTTTTCCGCCAGCCGCTCTGTGCGCTATCGAACCTATAGGCTGCTAAAGCCTCATTTAAATTCATGCCGCTTGCTACAGCCAGTACTCACCAAGCCTCGCTATCCGCTCCTTGATCCGCAGCAGAGGTGAACGCCGCTGCCATTGGCGAAGGCCGATGGCGTTCGACTGGGACAGATCCCCGGCGAACATCACCGTCATTTCCCGTGCAAAATTGCCTCCCAGGATCACGGCATTGAGTTCGTCATTGTGGAGAAAGCTGCGCCAGTCCAGGTTGGTTGAGCCGATGGTGGACCAGACGCCGTCGATGATGGCTGTCTTCGAGTGCATGACCGCGTCACGGCGCTCAAAAATCTTCACTCCAGCTTTCAACAGTTCGGTGTAATGGGAGCGCCCGGCATGGAATGTGGCCCAGGAGTCCGTGTGACTTGGCAACACCAGAATAACTTCCACGCCCCGCCCAGCCGCATCCGTCAGCGCCGCCAGCAATTGGGGATCCGGCACAAAATAGGCGTTGGTGATATGGATGGTTTGTCGAGCGCTGGCGATGGCCGACAACAGAGTGAGATAAATCAGGCTGTGGGGCTCATCGGATGCGCTGCCAATGGCGCGGACAATCTCGCCCCCCTCTCTCTCAAGGACTGGAAAGTAGTTCCTGTCTCCCAGGTGTTTTCCTGTTTGCCGAGCCCAGGTATTCATAAACAACGCTTGGAATTCCGCCACCACCGGCCCTTCCAGCTGAAGATGGGTATCGCGCCAGCCCATGGAGGCTTTGCCGCTTTTTTTCACTGCCCGAGTGAAGGGACTGCTGGAATAAACCTCGCTGATATTGATGCCGCCGAGAAATGCCGTGCGGCCATCCACCACAATCAGCTTGCGGTGATCCCGGTTATTAACGAGCCAGGTTTTGCTGTTTTTCGCCAGGGGATTTACCGGATTGAATTCCACCACGCGGATACCTGCGGCCTCCAGACGGTCAAAAAATGCCACTGGCGTAGCAAGGCAGCCGACGCTGTCGTAAACAAGATTGACCTGCACCCCTTGCGCCTGTTTTTTCAGTAACAGATCGGCAAACTTCCTGCCAATGTCGTCATCTGCAAAGATATAGGTTTCCACATTGATGTTATCTTTGGCTGCATCAATGGCAGTAATAATGGCCTCGTACGTTGCCGGCCCATCCTCAAGCAGGATCAGTTTGTTGCCCAGCACCAGGGGGCTGGCGGCATTGATGGATTGCTCCACCGCCAGGTGTGTTTCAAGGATATCGGTGTCGCCGGATCTGGTCTTGAGGTAATCGATAATGGCGGCACTTTTCCCCGCTGATACGGCGCCATCCGCATTGTTGAAACTCACCGATCCGGAACCTGGTGCGCCCTGCCCACTTCTCGCCTGCGGCAGGGTCGCGCAACCGGCGGCAAGCAGCAGACAGAGTGCGGCAAAGCCGTGCATCAGGGCAGTGAAAGGGCGGGTGGGAATTACGCCAAGCAGCAACACAACAATAATCAGCAAAATTGCGCCTATACCCATGATCTGTCTCCAGGGAATTATTATGGTGGCAGCAAGCGCTGACGCCCACTTCAGGCCAACAGTATTCGTTACCCGGCAATGCCTCTGTACGCTGGCGCACACAACCCTGTGGCAGTCTCCGCAACCTGCATACCTTTTACTGCTGACGTGAAATTATCTGCACACCCCCTCGCGCCATATGTTCTCTACCGCACAGATGGCGCGACGCAAGTCACCCATAGTTCGATACTGAACAAACGATGGGAAAGCAGTGTTGCTTTTCCATTTCCAGTGTCATTCGACGGGAACAACCCTATGAAAATCAGATTTTTGAGTACCTGTATACTGTCTGCGGCCATTGTTGTCGCACCCATTACCCTCCAGGCCGAGATGGTCAACACCACCCAGCTCCTCGCCAGTGAAGAGCGCAGCCTTCAGATGGAACTGGTGGAAACCTTTATAGCTCGGGAAGAAGTGCGCAACCAGATGGAATCCCTTGGCGTTGATCCCGCACTGGCCGCCGAGCGCGTGGCTGGCATGACCGACAGCCAGCTTCAACAACTGGCGCTCAACATCCAGAATATGCCTGCGGGCAGCGGTGCCCTTGGCGTTGTCGTGGCGGTGCTGGTGATTGTGCTTTTGCTGGAAATCCTCGGCATTACCAACATTTCATCTAAAGTCTGAAACTACTGCTCGCCATGCTTGCCCTGAGCCTGATTGTTGGGCTTGAGGGCTGCGCCAATGGATCTTCCATTCGGGAATATAGCCTTCCTGTGGCGAGTATCGAACTCGGCGCCACGCCTTTCTTCCCCCAGGCCGAATACCAGTGCGGCCCGGCAGCACTGGCGACGGTGCTGGTGGCGGACGGCGCAGCGGTAACCCCCGAGGCGCTGACGCCCTATATCTATCTGCCCGGCAGAAAGGGCAGCCTGCAAGCGGAAATCGTGGCGGCAACCCGCCGCCACGGCCGCGTTCCCTATGTAATACAACCCATTTTTGACAATTTGCTCGCGGAAGTCGCCTCCGGCACACCTGTGCTGGTCATGCAAAATCTGGGGTTGCGAATGATGCCGAGATGGCATTACGCCGTGGTGATCGGTTATGACGCAGACTCCGACTCTCTGCTTTTGCGATCCGGCACCAGGGAGCGCCTGGCCATGAACCGTGTCCGCTTTCAGGCCACCTGGGCGCGAGCCAACAACTGGGCGCTGGTTGCAGTATCGCCGCACAAACCACCAGCAACAGCCCAGGTTAACAACTGGCTGCTGGCCGCGAGCGCCTTTGAGGAGCTGAACCAAGCCAAACTCGCAGCGCAAGCCTATGAAGTTGCAACCAGCCGTTGGCCGCAACAGCCCCTGGCCTGGCAGGCACTGGCAAATGCCCGCTACGGCCTCAAAGATCTGGCGGGAGCAGAGACTGCCTTGCGCCGCGCCCTGCAACTGGCGCCCTCCGCCGTCGCCAGCAATAATCTGGCTCATGTGCTCCATGAACAGGGATGTTCGACCCAGGCGCTGGCGGAAATCAGCCGCGCCCAAGCCATGGCGGATGCCAACAAGCTCAGCGCCGTGCTGGCAAAAACCAGAGCCGGAATTGAAGCGCATGCGGGGGAAACCGCCAGTGGCTGCTCCCAATAAATAGAGGTGTTCTTAAGGTCAAAAGTGCCCTCTTTGTCGAATGCTCTCCAGCGGGGACGGCGGGTTGGCGTTTCGAGGTTGCCGGATTCAGGTTTTGCCCATTGCGCTGCCCCCTATGTGTCCTACCGCACAGAGGACTGTCGGCAAGGGTGGGAGACTCAGTGGGAATTGTCTTCAGGTTCAGCGTATCCTTCAGCTCTCCCTGAGGATACACCCCATATTGTTACCCCTATTGCTATTGTTACCCACATTGCACGGAGATCACTATCAATCAGCAAAAGAGCAATCTCGTCAACGCCATTGATGGCGCCGTTGAAAAACTGCATCGGGAAGCGTTGCTGAAAACCGGGGCTCTCCAGAGAGCCATCCTCACCAGCGGTAATTTTTCAATTATCGCCACCGACGAAAAAGGCATTATTCAGTTATTTAATGTCGGCGCCGAGCGCATGCTTGGCTATAAGGCCGAAGAAGTGGTCAACAAGATCACCCCCAGCGACATCCATGATCCCCAGGAAGTGATTTTGCGCGCCCAGGCACTGAGCCTTGAACTGGCAACCCCCATTGAACCAGGCTTTCAGGCTCTGGCATTTAAGGCTTCCCGGGAGATCGAGGACATTTATGAACTGACCCATATCCGCAAGGATGGCAGCCGTTTTCCCGCCATCGTGTCAGTCACAGGGCTGCGGGATGATGACGGCAACATTATCGGTTACCTGCTCATCAGCACCGATAATTCCGTGCGCAAGAAAGCCGAGGTGGAATTGCAACGGGCAAAGATCGAAGCGGAGCGAGCCAGCCACGCAAAATCCGATTTCCTCTCCAGCATGAGCCACGAGTTGCGCACCCCCCTCAGCGCCATTCTCGGCTTTGCCCAGTTGATGGAATCCGCGTCACCACCACCCAGTTCATCCCAGAAACGCAGTATCGACCAGATTCTCAAGGCTGGCTGGTACCTGCTGGAACTGATCAACGAGATTCTCGATCTCGCTCTGATTGAGTCTGGCAAGCTTCCCCTGTCCATCGAGCCTGTATCCCTGGCGGAGGTGGTGCTCGAATGCCATGCGATGATTGAGCCCCAGGCGCAAGCGCGAGGCATCACCATGACCTTTCCCCGTTTTGAAACAGCCTACTACGTCAAGGCGGATCGAACACGGTTAAAACAGGTTCTGATCAACCTGCTGTCCAACGCCATCAAATACAACACCATGCCGGGGGCGGTTGGCGTTTACTGCGAAGTACGCAGCGGCGAAAACCCACCGGGAAGCATCCGCATCTGCATCAGGGACACCGGCGACGGTCTGTCTGCGGAAAAAATATCAGAGCTGTTCCAGCCCTTCAATCGGCTGGGGAAAGAGGCTGGTGCTGAGGAAGGCACCGGTATCGGCCTGGTGGTGAGCAAGCAGCTGGTGGAATTGATGCACGGCGAAATTGGCGTTGAAAGCACCGTCGGCGTCGGCAGCATGTTCTGGGTCGAACTCAAATTGACGGCTGCTTCCCAGGTGACATTCAGTGCGGCTGAGCTCAATACACTCCCCGCTATCCAGGTACAGGCCGCAGTGCCGTTGCGCACGGTACTCCATGTGGAGGACAATCCAGCCAACCTGCTGCTGGTGGAGCATCTTATGGCTCGCCGTCCAGATATTCGCCTGTTGAGCGCGAAAGATGGCATCAGTGGTGTCGAGATGGCGCGAGCCACGCTGCCTAATATGATCCTCATGGATATCAATCTGCCCGGCATCAGCGGCATCCAGGCGCTGGAAATACTCCAGTCTGATCCGGCAACATCGCATATTCCTGTGGTTGCCCTGAGCGCCAATGCCATCCCGAGAGATATAGAGAAAGGCCTGGCAGCGGGGTTTTTCCTCTATCTCACCAAACCCATCAAAGTCAACGAGTTTATGACTGCCCTGGACACTGTGCTGAAATTTTCAGAAACAGCGTCAGTAATTGCGAGCCCGTCCCGCTAGTAAGAGAAAACCCATAATGAATCACACCCCCGATATTCTCGGCGCCAGCATCCTGATTGTTGATGACCAGGAAGTTAATATCAGCCTCCTTGAGCAGTTGCTGGCCGAGGCCGGCTACCGCCGGGTTAGCGCCACCATGAAGCCGGAAGAGGTGTGCTCGCTGCATCGAAAAAACGGCTACGACCTGATTCTGCTTGATCTCCAAATGCCCGTCATGGATGGCTTTCAGGTTATGGAAGGACTCAAAACCAACGCTGCCGACCCCTACCTTCCAGTGATTGTGCTCACTGCCCAGCCTGGGCACAAATTGCGGGCATTGCAGGCCGGAGCAAAGGATTTCATCAGCAAGCCCTTTGATCTGGTGGAAGTCAAAACCCGCATCCACAACATGCTGGAAGTGAGGCTGCTCTACAAACAGCTGGACAACTACAACGCAACCCTGGAACAAAAAATAGAGGAACGCACCGCCGAGTTGCGGGAAAGCGAAGCCCGCTATCGCAGCCTCACCGAGCTGTCCTCCGACTGGTACTGGGAGCAGGACGAGCACGGCAATTTCACCAAGGTTTCCGGCCCAGTGCTGGAGATGCTCGGTATCCGCGTCGAGCCTTTCAGTGGTGACAGCGAGCCCCGGCGGGATGACTGGATGACGGGCTGGAACGAGGCGGAGCGCGCAGTGCTCCGGCAAACCATTGACGCGCGACAGCCCTTTCTCGACTTCACCTTCAGCCGCACCAACAGCGATGGCTCCAAACAGCAGTTTCGAGTGAGTGGGGAGCCCATGTTCAACCGAGCCTGTGGCTACATCGGTTACCGCGGTATCGGCGTGGAGATTACCAAAAGCCAATGAATACGCTTTCCAGCCCAGCAGTGCTGTTATCAACCCATGGTCTGCGTCAAAACCTTCTTCTCGCCGCCCTGCCTGCCAAAGACCTCGAACGCCTGGCGCCGCAGTTGGAACTGGTTCAATTGCGCCTGGGTCAGGTTATCTATCAACCCGGCGAACGTTTGCACCATGTCTATTTTCCCACCAGCGCCATCATCTCCCTGCACTATGTGATGGCATCGGGTTCCTCTGCGGAAATTGCGTCAGTGGGCAATGACGGCATGGTCGGTATCTCCCTGTTCATGGGCGGAGATACCACCCCCAGTTCCGCCACCGTGCCTATTGGTGGCCACAGTTACCGGCTGGAGAGCCGTGTCCTGAAGCAGGAATTCAATCGCGGCGGCCTGATGCGGAATGTGCTGCTGCGCTACACCCAGGCGCTGATAACCCAGATTACCCAGACCGGCGCTTGTAATCGCCATCACTCCATCATCCAGCAATTGTGTCGCTGGTTATTGGTGACCCTGGATCGAAGCTGCTCCCAGGATCTGGTCATCACCCAGGAATTGATCGCCAGCATGCTGGGGGTACGTCGGGAAGGCATTACGGAGGCTGCGGGAAATTTGCAGCGCGCCGGCCTTATCAGCTACCGCAGGGGTCACATTTCGGTACTTGATCGTCCCGGACTGGAAGCCATGGCCTGTGAATGCTACGCCGTGGTGAGAAAAGAAGTGGGTCGCCTGGGGTCGGCCACTTTAGACTCCCCGGCTCACTACCACCATTAGCTGCTGGCAACAGCGCGCACCTTGCTTGCCCTCACACTCCTGCACTCACCTCTGGCAATTTACCTGGACACTTACTCCACCTCGTAATAAGAAGCGAATACTGCATGGTTTGGCCGGGTTTCAGGTAACACATAGACAACGCCATCGGTGTTTTTGAAAGTTTCGGCGACAACTGCCGTGAAGAACTCTGCGGGGACATTGATACAGCCGTAGGAAATGCGTTTGTCGTGGATATTGGCTGAGGCCAAACGCTCCGCCCGACGCTCCCTGGGGTTGCTGGTAACAACGGGGTGCAGGGAAAGAGCGCCCTCATAATCCACCCAGAGAATTTCCTTGCCATGGATATTGCGACCGAGGGACGCCACAAACCGACCCGCAGGGGTGGTGCGCTCTTCCGGGCGAATACTCGACAACGGCCGCTCGCCAATGCCTGGTGTCGAGTCGTCACCCACTGCCAGGCCAAGCAGTGCTGATGAGGTGCCGCTGAGCTGGCCATTGGCATCGAACATCAGGACTTGCGCCCGCTGCTTGTCCACCAGCATAAACGGCATACCAAGATTGTCACCGGAGTCAATAATCCAATTTGCCGCAGCGCGCGCGGCCTCTGATACCTGCTCATCTTTGAAGTTTGCCCGCCTGGACGGCTGTATGGATAAGGCCGACTGCGCCTGTGCAAGTGGTACTTGTTCAGGCGGTCTGCTGGCGATCTCTGCCAGCGCCAGTTGCGGCAACACCGCAGCAAGTATCAGCAGCCACAAAGCAATGGCTTTTGCTGCTCTCACGGGGTTGATCTCACAGCGTTTGACTCCGAATAAATAAGAAGAATAGTTCCAAAACAAGGATAAATCCCGTGGCACAGATTCTTTCACCGTGGGCAGAAACTGCAGGCAATTGAATAGCGCGCCAATCATTGTCATTGAACCGTTCAGAAAGCCAGACGCTATAAACGCTGCTGCCAGAACTCCGGGAGCCTGGCAGCAGCGTTCATCCTTAGGCAAAACAGCGGTTTAGTTGCGATCCTGCCTTGGCGCATACACTGGCCGAGTATAGGGCTTAGACTGCTCAACAGGTGGCGGCAGGCTGAGACGACTCAACTGCGCTGGGGGAACATTGCTCCCTGTACCTACCACGACCAAGTCGACATCATTGGGCTTGAGCAAGGGTGGCCACTCAAAATCCACGCCGTTTTGGTCAAGCGCCGTGGTGTCAGGCCGCATGGCCTCAGTGGGCAGATTCGGCACTAACAATACTGGCGGTTCGGGATCTACGGGATCTACGGGATCTACGGGATCGACAGGATCGACAGGATCGACAGGATCTACGGGATCAACGGGATCAACGGGATCTACGGGATCTACGGGATCAACGGGATCCACAGGATCGACAGGATCTACGGGATCCACGGGATCGACGGGATCGACGGGA
>Ga0172382_10009053_pt1 | contig 13689 bp, 11 predicted proteins | sample Leawel138RmetaG_FD_122245 | JGI IMG/M metagenome (GOLD analysis project Ga0172382, IMG submission 122245) | Leachate microbial communities from a municipal landfill in Southern Ontario, Canada - Leachate well 138R metaG | ecosystem: Engineered > Solid waste > Landfill > Unclassified | place...
CGGCTTAACGAAATCAATAACAGACTGGAACAATACATCCATGTTCTCAGTCATTTCGGCTGGATCTAAACCTGAAGTACCATTCAAAGCACTGGTGTAAACGATTGGGAAATCGAGTTGTTCTTCAGTCGCACCCAAGTTATCAAACAGGTCAAATACTTGATCAACAACCCAGTCTGGACGCGCGCCAGGACGGTCAACTTTATTGATAACAACAATAGGGCTCAAACCAGACTGGAACGCTTTTTGCGTTACAAAGCGAGTTTGTGGCATAGGGCCGTCAATGGAGTCAACCACCAGCAACACGCAGTCAACCATGCTCATGACGCGCTCAACTTCACCACCGAAGTCGGCGTGGCCTGGGGTATCCACGATATTGATGTTGTAGTCGTGCCATTTAATAGCAGTGTTTTTTGCCAGAATAGTAATTCCGCGCTCTTTTTCCTGGTCGTTAGAGTCCATGACGCGGTCAGAGTCAAGCTCTTTACGGTCTAGGGTACCTGATGCACGTAACAGGGCGTCAACCAAGGTCGTTTTACCGTGGTCAACGTGGGCGATAATGGCAATATTACGTAAATTCTCAATCACAAGCTTATCTCAAGTAAAATATGTAGGCTGCACGCAAAACGCGTCAGTTCGAATCAAAGTGGCAGGGTTTATGGGTCTGGTGGGCGTAACTGCTGTGGCGTAGCCACACAGCTCCACAAACACACCCATAACAGGTATCTCATCATGCGTGACTGCTTGCGCGCGGCCGTTGCACTGGGTCAGGACGGTAAACTCGCACATTTGCATAGCCTTCATGCAACAAATGGTGCGCATGCAATTTACTCATCATACCTTGATCGCAATACAGTAGATATTGGCGATTAGGTTCAAAATCTTTAAAACGGCTATTAATCGCATAAAAAGGCACGGTGCGTTGCTCAATACCGTCGAGGATTAATGGCTGATCTTCAACCTGATCAGGGTGGCGGATATCAATGATAATCTGCCCGGGTAGTGCCTGGTTAACTTCTTCGACATGGACATCTTTACCCAATTGATCGAGGACTTTATCCATAGTAACCCGCGTCGTACGCTCAAGCGCACGCTGTAAGATGCTCGCGTCCAACTGACTTTCTTCGTGTACAACACGGCCCAGCTTGGCACGGGTTTTCGGACTCACCGAAATAACACCACAATATTCTGGCATATTTTCAGCAAATGCAGCGGTACCGATCTCAACTGCAGTACTAATAATATCTTGTTTATGCTCAGTAATCAGCGGGCGCAACACTAACTTATCGGTTGCTCTATCAATGACGGCAAGGTTGGTCAGGGTTTGACTGGCCACTTGCGAAATCGCTTCGCCAGTCACTAAGGTATCCAGCTCTAAGTCTTCGGCAATGATGTCAGCCGCTTTGAGCATCATGCGTTTCAGCACGACACCCATATGACTGTCATCGACATTTTCTAAAATATCACCGAGTACTTCTTCAAAGGGTACGCTAACAAACAAAACCCGATGTGAACTGCCATACTTTTTCCACAAGTAATAAGCAACTTCTTTAACACCCAACTCGTGCGCACGTCCGCCTAAATTAAAAAAGCAAAAGTGGGTTAATAAACCACGACGCATCATCTTATAGGCGGCCACCGTGGAATCAAAACCACCGGACATCAACACGAGGGCCTGCTCCACCGTACCTAACGGATAACCGCCAATACCTTGGTGACGCTCATATTCAATAAACAATCTTTCGCCACGAATCTCAAAACGTACTTCAACATCAGGATGGCGCAAATTAATACCTGATGCAGCACATTGTTGACGCAGCTGACTGCCCACATAGCGCTCAACATCCACAGAAGAAAAAGGATGCTTACCACTGCGCTTACAACGTACAGAAAATGTACGGCCTTTTAACAGATCAGCGTAATGGGCCTTGCAATGCTGAGTAATTTCATCAAAGTCACCCAGCGGGTATTCAAGCACTTGAAAGAAATGTGAAATGCCTGGCGTACAGCGCAAGCGCGCATACAACTCTTGCAACTCTGCGGGATCTTCAAGTGCGGTAAATAGCTCTAAATTATCCCACTCACCAATAACTTTTACATCAGGGTCAAGATCCCGTAATACTGTACGGATATTTTTGCCCAACTGACGCATAAACTGCCGACGCACAGGGCGGCTCTTGATGGTAATTTCAGGGAAAGATTTTAGAATTAATTTCATTATGCAAACAGGTCGCTAAGATGGGTTACCAAAGCAACCGCAAAAATGGGCACAAATCATAGCATCTTTTTCTAAAAAGTGCTCATTTAACGAACAGCACAACGCACAACAAGCTGTGCACTGTCCTGCCCGCTAAATCTTTGATCACCTTAGCAGCTATAGTACAGCTCATACTCAAGCGGATGCACAAAGGTACGTACGCGCAACTCTTCTTCGGCTTTCAAGGCAACAAAGGCATCTAGGAATTCATTACTGAAGACACCACCACGTAATAAAAACTCACGGTCTGCATCCAAAGCTTCCAACGCCTCTTTTAAACTGCCACACACTTGTGGAATCTGTTGCGACTCCTCAGGCGGTAAGTCATACAGGTTTTTATCCGCTGGATCACCCGGGTGAATACGGTTTTGAATACCATCTAAGCCAGCCATTAACAACGCAGCAAAGGCCAGATAAGGGTTCGCCGATGGATCAGGGAAACGTGCTTCAATACGGCGCGCTTTCGGGCTGGTCACATAAGGAATACGAATCGATGCCGAACGGTTACGGGCAGAATAAGCCAACATCACTGGCGCTTCAAAACCTGGCACTAAACGTTTGTAAGAGTTGGTCGATGGATTGGTCAGGGCATTCAGCGCCTTACCATGCTTAATAATTCCGCCAACAAAGTACAGGGCATTATCAGATAAGCCTGCATAGCCTTCGCCAGAGAAGATATTTTTGCCACTCGCAGAAATTGATAAATGCACATGCATGCCCGAGCCATTATCACCAAACAATGGTTTCGGCATAAAGGTCGCGGTACGGCCGTAGGCATCGGCAACATTGTGCACGACATACTTCAGTGCCTGCACCTCGTCAGCTTTAGCCACCAAGGTGTTAAATCTTACACCAATTTCGTTTTGACCCGCCGTGGCTACTTCGTGATGATGCACCTCAACAAACTGCCCCATTTCTTCCAGCGCATTACACATCGCTGTACGAATCTCATGGTCATAATCGCTAGGTTGAGTGGGTAGGTAACCGCCTTTAACCGGCACGCGATGGCCTTTATTACCACCTTCGATATCCGCATCACTGTTCCAAGCCGCTTGCTCAGAATAGATTTTGAACATCGAGCCAGAAATATCAGACTTAAACTTCACCTGATCAAAGATAAAAAACTCAGGCTCAGGGCCCACAAAGACAGTATCGCCAATGCCGGTTGACTTTAAATACTCTTCCGCACGCGCAGCAATCGCTCGTGGGTCACGGTCATAGCCTTGCATGGTGGATGGTTCGATCACATCACAGACTAAAATCAAAGTCGGCTCTTGGGTAAAAGGATCCATTACCGCAGTACTGTCATCAGGCAGTAGGATCATGTCTGAGGCTTCAATGCCTTTCCAACCTGCCATAGAAGAGCCGTCAAACATCTTTCCTTGCTCGAAAAAATCATCATCAGCATCACGAGCTGGCATAGTGATATGGTGCTGTTGCCCACCAATATCAGTAAAGCGCAAATCAATCCATTTTGCGTTATGGGTTTGTATCAGTTCGAGCGACTTTGACATCATGGTCTCCAAGATTTCATGAACGAGGTACCCGCCCAGCAACAGGCTTCCGGGCAGTGCGCTCGCCACATTTCCTGTCTCGGCAAGACAAGGAGTGTGTCAAAACCGAGGGCGAGACGCGTAATATAAATTCAGCGTGCTATTTTGACTGTTGCCCGCGATCAGCGCTAGCCCCTAACCTACACTATTAGAAGAAAACAGCGTAATAAGCGACTCTATAAGCAACAATTAAACCAGCAAAGCATAATGTTTTATAGTGTACGCGGCACAGAGGCACAATTCATTTTTTTATTAGTCACCAATAGAATATTTAAATGGGCAAGGACTGCTAGCTCTTTTGCAGCGCTGACCAGCGAAACACTTGCCTAAGTATGCCGAGCGTGCAACGCTTACACACACATCAAAAGGAGTGGGTTATGCGCCTTATTTTGGCTACAATCATGCTCGCTGCAGCATTACCTGTTACGGCACAGATTTATCAATATACCGACGCTAAAGGCAACCTTGTTTACACTGACCGGCCGCCACTCGGTGTTGATGCCAACAGTGTTGAGTTGCAGACGATTAATAGCCTGCCCTCCGCAACCAAGCGCGCAGCAAATAGACAATCTGATACCGACAGCACTGATGCATTAGATCAAGCAGGACCTTATAGCCAATTACAGCTCACAGGACTGCCTGACGCCGAAGCGTTACGCGCCAACAATGGTAATTTTACCGTACAGGTTGCAATCACTCCGGATCTTGCCAGTCAACATCGTTTACAACTGCTGGTTGACGGCCAAGCCTACGGTACGGAGAGTGCCACGACCAGCATACAGGTCGCAAACCTTGCGCGTGGTGAGCATCGTCTTGCAGTTCAGGTATTGGCCGGTGAGCAAGTACTGCAACACAGTGATGAACAAACCTTAAGCGTGCAACGTGTACATACCGGTAGTCCGGCATTCCAACCTAAACCATCACCGCGCCCTAAGCCATGAAACTGAGCATTCTATTCGCGGTACTTTTACTCTGTGTGGCGCAGTTCACCTCAGCCGCTATTTATACCTATATCGATGCGAATGGGGCGCGGGTGTTTACCGATCAACCGCCCAAACATCAACGTACCGAAACGCTTAATATTAAGTCCACTAATCAAGTCCCTGCTACACCCGTGATAACAGCGCCGCTGGTCTATCAAGAGTCTCTTGAACCGCTGCCAGTGCAGTATCAGCTCTTACGCATTTTGGTACCCGAACCCAACGCTACGATTCGCGCCAACGATCGACAACTGATTGTCACAGTGAACAGCGAACCGGGATTGCTTGAAGGGCATCATTACCGTTTACTGCTCGATGGTGAAGCTGTCGGCGAGCCCACGCGCAGCCCAGTGTTCCCTCTTAAAGATCTCAATCGTGGCACGCATCTACTGGCTGTTGAAATCATCAACCAGCAAGGAGCGGTGCTCGAACGTACGCCTGCACAACCTTTTCATTTACGCCAAATCACTTTAAACGATAAGCGTCGAGTGAATCCGTGTGAGAAAGACGACTACGGAGTGCGTCCCGAGTGCCCGTTAAAAGATAAGCCTAAAAAATAAGCGTATCGTGTAGCGCCATACCGCCCTAACCGATCGACTAAGAATCTATGCCCCGCCAACAAAGGCTTTTTGTTTGCGGGGCCACGCGCAACCTTGCTAAGGTGCGCGACATTTTAAAGAGTAATCCTATGCACGATCAGCACTTTGATGAGCTTGCCATTCGTTTTGCGCAAAAAATTTACGGTAGCAATAAAGGCGCGATTCGTTTAGCGGTGCTGCAAGCCGACCTCAATGAGGTTTTACCGCAGCGCCCACTGCGCGTTTTAGATATTGGCGCAGGCTTGGGCCACATGTCGCTGTGGTTGGCTCAGCAAGGTCATCACGTGACTTTAGTAGAACCGGCATTAGCCATGCTGGAAACCGCACAACAACGCTTTGCTGACGCACAATGCCAAGCGAGCTTTATTCATGCGGACTGGCAAAGTTTTGCCCAACAAGAACACCGTCCTTATGATCTAGTGCTGTGTCATGCGGTACTGGAATGGCTCGCCGAGCCCAGCGCTATTCTAGCGGCACTACATCGCCTAACCGCCGTTGACGGTTGGCTGTCACTGGCGTTTTACAACAAAGACGGATTAATTTTACAGAACCTGATTAAAGGTAATTTACGCAAACTCAGCCAACAACGCTTTACCGGTGATACCGGTGGCCTGACACCACAACAACCCCTTGATCCTCGTGAACTGGCCTGCCACGTCGAGCCCCTCTGGCTCATCCAACAGCGCAGTGGTATTCGCGTATTTCACGATTATATGCCGCCACAGTTTCGCCAAAAAATTGCGGCAGAAGAGTTGATTAGCACCGAGCTGAGCTATCGCCGTCATCCCGCTTTATCAGGTTTAGGCCGCTATCTGCACTGGCTTTGCCAGCCGCGCGCGATCACACTAGACTCATTATGACTCAGTCTTCTAGGAGGCACATGATGCTTCGTTATCTACTGCCCAGTGTTGCAGCGCTACTATTAGTCGGCTGCCAAGCAAACAATCCTTACCCGGGCGAAAGCCTGCCGTTACCACCGGCACCGGCGGCTGCCGCAACACATTTTGATGCCAGCGCCTACCCTGCCAAGATCAATAGTAAAACCTACAGCTACTGGTGCTGGCACAATCAATACGTCATTCCAGCGCCAATCGCCAGTGCTGATAATATCGCCCAGCGTATTTTAGCCGAGCAACTGGAACAGCATGGTTTGCGCCCGGCTGCTTCTGCCGAACAGTGCCAACTGCACGTGCAGCTCACGAGCAGACAGCGCCAGCATGAACGTCGCGAATATGATGATTTCCCATCAGCGAACTATGGCTACGGTTTCGGACAGGGCGACCCGTATTATGATCGTCATCGCTACTCGGGTATTGGCGTTAATATTCCACTGCGATCGCGCAGCTACACTGAGTATTACCAGCAGCTGACTCTTTCCTTCTCTGATGCACAAACACAGCAGTCGGTATGGCGTACGCAAAGCACCGTCAGCAGCGATCAACAAGGGCAAACCAGCGAAGAGGCGCTACGCAAAGCGATTGAGGCAATGCTAAGCAGCTACCGCTGACAGGGAACTGTAATACCTACGCTGAGCAGAGCTGCTCAGCGTAGGTATTACTTAACCACCAACACATCACAAGGGGGCTGTTCTAAAAAGTGCTGCGCCAAACTACCGAGCAAAGCATCGGCCAAAACACCACGGCCATGCTTACCAATGGCTAAAATCTGCGGTTGTTGCTCAGTAATCACTTGCGCCAAACAATTATGCAACTCACCTTGGCGTAGCTCATGACTGATCTGCGGGCCATACTCGGGTAACTTGGCGCGCTCATCCATCACCAACTGGTCAAACAAAGAGGTCTGCCAAGATATTTCTGAGTCACTGTCAAAACCATGCACTTCCGCCATTTCCAGCACATGCAATGCATGGATAGATGCGCTATGCGGCAATAACTTAAACACATGATGCAACGCATGACAGGCACACAAAGAAAAATCTAAGGGCACCATCGCGCGCTGATAAGGGCTGACATTCGCCTCAATCGCCAACAACACAGGTACGGCGCTACGCTGTAAAACACGCTCTAGCGTGGTACCAGAAAAGTACTCCGGCGAGTCCTGGTGATGATCACCCATCACCATAAAATCAACACTGTGGGCTTTTTGCGCGGCAACAATCGTCTGTGCTGGCCGCCCCATTTTAATCAAAACTTGCGCATTATCCGCAGCACAATCCTGCAGTTGCTGAGACAGCAAAGCATCCGCTGCTAGCATCTGTTTTTCTAACACGACCATCGGTAGGTGATCTTCTAAAACATAGATCACACTCAATCGCGCCTGATGCTGCTGAGCCAGCTGCACCCCTCGTCGCAGAGCAATCTGTGCGTTATCGCTGAGGTCATGGGCAACCATAATATGTTGCATAAATGTGCATTCCTTTTTAAAAATCAAAAGAGACGCGCAAACGGCACACTCGTTTGCGCGCAAGGATCGTTACTCAGAGGCTTTTAGCGCTTGAGTTAAGTCCGCTAAAATATCATCGATGTGCTCAATACCAATCGACAGGCGAATCAGGTCGAGGCTCACACCGGCCTTGGCCATTTCTTCTTCAGTCAATTGACGGTGGGTAGTGGTTGCTGGGTGGCACGCCAATGATTTTGCATCACCGATATTGACCAAGCGGTAGAACATCTGCAACGCATCAATAAACTTAGCACCGGCCGCTTGGCCGCCGTGAATACCAAAGCACAAGATTGAAGACGGCTTACCGCCCATGTATTTTTGCGCCAAAGCGTGATCAGGGTGGCTTGGCAGACCGGCATACTGCACCCACGCCACTTGCGGGTGAGCGTCTAAGAATTCAGCAACTTTTTGCGCGTTTTCACAGTGGCGCTCCATACGCAGCGAGAGTGTTTCCATTCCCTGCATAATCAAAAACGCATTAAACGGTGATAACGCCGCACCCATATTACGCAATGGTACGACACGGCAACGGGCAATAAAGGCCGCCGCGCCGAAGTCTTTGGTGTAAACAACACCGTGGTAAGACACATCTGGCGTGTTTAATAGTGGGAAGCGATCTTTGTTCTCAGCCCAAGGGAATTTACCTGAGTCAACAATAGCACCAGCAATGGTTGTACCGTGGCCTCCCATATACTTAGTCAGCGCGTGAATAACGATATCTGCACCGTAATCAATCGGACGACAGAGCACAGGTGTAGCAACCGTATTATCAACAATCAACGGCACACCATGGCGATGGGCAATATCAGCTAAGGCTTGGATATCAACGATATTACCCGCTGGGTTACCAATACTTTCACAGAAAACGCCTTTCGTTTTGTCATCAATCATCGCTTCCAATGCTGCCAGATCATCGTGCGGCGCGAAGCGTACTTCTAAACCTTGGCGTGGCAAGGTATGGGCAAATAAGTTGTAAGTACCACCATACAACTTGGCCACGGAAACGATATTATCGCCCACTTCAGCAATGGTCTGAATGGTTGCAGTAATCGCCGCCATACCTGATGCCATCGCTAACGCAGCCACCCCACCTTCTAAAGCAGCAACACGCTTTTCTAAAATATCGTTAGTTGGGTTGGTGATACGCGTATAAATATTACCGGGTACTTTTAGATCAAATAAATCAGCACCGTGCTGAGTATCATCAAAAGTATATGAAGTCGTTTGATAAATAGGTACGGCAGCCGACTTGGTCGTTGGGTCAGAACTGTAGCCAACATGGATCGCAATCGTTTCTGGTTTCATCACTAATACTCAAGACTGATTTAAAATAGTGGTACAAAGCATGCCCAGCCAACACGTCAGGGTCAAGCAGTGCACCGATAGATGTCTTCTAAATTAAGATAGAGGCACAATATGAATTTTTATAACAACATCCTTAGAGTGCGGACATGACTTGGCGCTATATTATCAAGCAACTGGCCTTTCCACCCAGTAGCCTCTTATTACTACTGTTGTGTGCGTTCTTTTTACGTAAACGCTGGCCGAAATTGGCCATAGCAAGTTTTATTATCAGCAGCGGTGGACTTTATATAATGAGTTTGCCGATTACTGTTGAGTATGCCGCGCGCGCATTGGAAACGGAAGCAGCGCTGTCACAGCAACAGTGGTCAACCTTACAGCAGCACGCCGATGCCATTGTTGTGCTCGGCGGCGGTCGTGAAGTCAACGATCCCGCTTGGCAGAGCGACCAACCGTCATTGATGGCCATGCAACGTCTGCGTTATGCCGCCCGTTTAGCCAAAGCTTCGCAACTACCGATATTACTCTCGGGTGGTTTACATTACGGCCAACCACCCAGTGAAGCGCAGATTATGGCGGATAGTTTGCAGCAAGATTTTGCTGTTACGGCGCGCTGGCTGGAAGGCAAAAGCCGCACCACTTGGGAAAACGCGCAATACACGGCGCAAATGCTCCAAGCCGAAGGTATTCAGCGCGTGGTATTAGTGACTGATGCTTGGCATATGCCGCGCTCGCGCTGGAGTTACGAGCAGTTTGGTTTTGAAGTGATTAGTGCACCCGTTGGTTTTTTAAGTGGAGCTAACGGCCGCCCACTCAATGGCTGGATGCCAGAAAGCAAAGCCATGTGGCACAACACAGCCTTACTTAACGAGGCCATTGGCGCCCTGTTGTACCGATTAAGCTATAGCGCTCAGCAACCCTAAAGCATAAGTAAAGTACTGCACAAATAAACGACCACACCCCCTGTACCAGCGGCCATGCCTATTGACACAGGTCGCCTTTCGCTGATTTCAGCAGCCCTACGCCCAGGTCATATCCGCAATAACCCTCGAGCAAACTTGCGGATAATACAACAGCGCATTTCTTGTTAGCGTCCTCTCACTTAAATCAAAAACAGTCATTCTTAAACAATAAAACACATTCAACAGCGCCCGTAGTCCTGAGCGCCGGTTAGATCATCGCTCCCGCAACCTATTCTTGATTTAGATTAAGAAATTTCTATTTAACTGATTGGGCGAGTAGTAAAAAACCTTTCGTCTGCTAAGTTCGATAAAGGTATGAGTATTTGCCTGATTTTGCCAATGCATACCTTGCCCACTGCCATTGCGCAGTTGGCCCATTTTTCCGGTTTGTTTGCGGTTGTTTGTCGGCCAGTCGCTGAATTAAAAAGCGCCAGTTGCAATCGTTCCGCAGCATAAGAGGAGGTGATCACGATGGATATTAACCGTCGGGAGTTTTTCAAGTTTTGCGGAGTGGGAATAGCCGCATCCAGCCTTGCCGCGCTCGGTATGGCACCAGAGCCGGCATTTGCCGAATCTGCTCGCCATTTCAAGTTAGCCAACACTAAAGAGTCGCGTAACACCTGTCCCTACTGTTCGGTGGGCTGCGGTCTCATTATGTATAGCCGCGGCAGCGGTGGAAAAAACGTCAGCCAGGAAATCTTTCATATTGAAGGTGACGCTGACCACCCCGTTAACCGTGGCACCTTGTGTCCAAAGGGCGCAGGCCTGATTGACTTTATTCGCAGCCCCAATCGCCTACAGTATCCTCAGGTGCGTGAAGCGGGCAGCAACGAGTGGAAGCGTCTCAGCTGGGACGATGCCCTGACCCGTATTGCGCGCTTGGTGAAGGATGATCGCGATGCTAACTTTATTGAAAAAAACGACGCAGGACAAACCGTTAACCGTTGGCTGACCACCGGTTTCCTCGCGGCGTCTGCATCGTCCAACGAAGCAGGTTATATGACCCACAAAGTGGTGCGCTCGCTGGGTATTCTGGGTTTCGACAACCAGGCGCGCGTTTGACACGGTCCGACGGTGGCAGGTCTTGCCCCGACGTTTGGCCGTGGAGCCATGACAAATCACTGGAGCGATATCAAGAACGCCAACTTGGTGTTAGTGATGGGCGGCAATGCTGCGGAAGCGCACCCTTGCGGCTTTAAATGGGTCACCGAAGCCAAGACGCATAACCAGGCCAAACTGCTGGTGGTTGATCCTCGCTTCACCCGCACCGCCTCATTGGCCGATGTTTACGCGCCGATTCGTACTGGTACGGATATCGCCTTCTTGGGTGGTTTGATTCGTTATTTACTGGAAACTGATCAGATTCAGCACGAATACGTGCGCAACTACACCGATATGCCGTTTATCGTAAAGGAGAATTTCTCTTTTACAGATGGTTTATTCAGCGGTTATGACGCGGATTCGCGCAGCTATCCGGACAAGAGCGACTGGGACTACGAGCTTGACGAAAACGGTCATGCCAAGATTGATATGACCCTCGAGCACCCTCGTTGCGTCTATCAACTGCTGAAAAAGCACTACAATCGTTATACCCCTGAGATGGTCAGTGGCATTTGCGGTACACCGCTCAAGCGCATGATGGAAGTATGGGATCATATTGCCGAGACTGCGGTCCCAGGCAAAACGATGACGATCCTCTATGCGTTGGGCTGGACTCAGCACTCGGTTGGCTCGCAGATGATTCGTGCCGGTGCCATGCTGCAACTGCTGCTGGGCAATATCGGTATGCCAGGCGGCGGTGTTAACGCCCTGCGCGGCCACTCCAATATTCAGGGCTTGACCGATTTAGGTCTGCTCTCCAATCTGTTGCCGGGCTATCTGACTCTGCCACGTGATACTGAACAGGACTACGACGCTTATATTGCCAAACGCGCGCCTCAAGCACTGCGTCCAGGACAAATGTCCTATTGGCAGAATTATGGTCGCTTCCATGTCAGCCTGATGAAAGCCTGGTACGGCGACGCCGTAACCGAAGAAAACAACTGGGGCTACGACTGGCTACCCAAGCTCGACGAGCCAATGTATGACGTCCTTAAGTACTTCGACATGATGTTCGAGGGCAAGGTCAACGGCTACTTCTGCCAAGGCTTTAACCCTATTGCTTCTTTTCCCAACAAGGCAAAAATTGGCGCAGCACTGGCACGCCTGAAATACCTCGTGATCATGGATCCACTGGTGACCGAAACCTCGGAATTCTGGAAACACGTTGATGAATACAACGATGTTGATACCGCCAGCATCCAGACCACAGTATTCCGCTTGCCGACCACCTGCTTCGCCGAAGAAGATGGCTCGTTGGTCAACAGCAGCCGCTGGTTGCAGTGGCACTGGAAAGGCGGCGAACCACCGGGCGAAGCACGCACTGACGTCGCTATTATGGGCGGATTGTTCCACCGTCTACGCGCGCTTTATAAGAGCGAAGGTGGGGCCTTCCCCGATCCGATCATGAATCTGGATTGGTCGTATCTGCGTCCCGATGAACCCGCACCAGAGGAAATCGCCAAGGAGTACAACGGCAAAGCCCTGGTCGACCTCAAAGATCCTAAAACAGGAGAATTGCTACTGCGTGCCGGGCAGCAACTGGCAGGATTTAGTCAGCTACGCGATGACGGCAGCACCTCCAGTGGTTGCTGGTTATTCTGCGGTTCCTGGACCGAAGCGGGCAACCAGATGGCACGGCGCGACAACTCTGACCCCTATAATATGGGACAGACCTTGGGTTGGGCTTGGTCTTGGCCGGCCAACCGACGCATCCTTTACAACCGTGCCTCGGCGGACCCTTCGGGCAAGCCTTGGAACGACAAAGACAAGCGTTTGGTCTGGTGGGATGGCAGCAAGTGGACCGGTACTGATGTCCCCGACTTTGCGCTGACATCAGCACCGGAAGACAAAATGAACCCGTTTATCATGAACCCAGAAGGCGTGGCGCGTTTCTTCGCCCGTGGCAACATGGCCGAAGGCCCGTTCCCCGAGCACTATGAGCCGTTTGAGACACCCATTGGTCGCAACCCGCTGCACCCAGACTCACCGGGCGTGACCAGTAACCCAGCGGCACGTGTTTTCCGTAACGATATGCAAGTGTTTGGCACCGCCGATGAATTCCCGTATGCGGCGACAACGTATCGACTCACGGAGCACTTTCACTTCTGGACCAAGCACTGTCGGCTCAATGCGATCATGCAGCCGCAGCAGTTTGTTGAGCTCGGCGCAGTAATGGCCGGAGAACTGGGCATTAAGGCCGGTGATCGGGTGCGCGTGTCGTCTAACCGTGGCTATATCGAAGCGGTAGCGGTGGTCACTAAGCGACTCAGGCCACTGATGGTGGATGGCAAGATCGTGCACCACGTAGGTATTCCGCTGCACTGGGGATTTGTTGGGGTGGCCAAAAACGGCTATCTCACTAATACGCTGACGCCTTTTGTCGGCGACGGCAATACCCATACGCCGGAATACAAATCCTTCCTAGTTAACGTGGAGAGGGTGTAATCATGGCGACTCAAGACATAATCGCACGCTCTGCGACGACTACAGCGAGCCCCTCGGTGCGGCAACTCGACGAGGTGGCAAAACTAA
>Ga0172382_10009054_pt1 | contig 13689 bp, 15 predicted proteins | sample Leawel138RmetaG_FD_122245 | JGI IMG/M metagenome (GOLD analysis project Ga0172382, IMG submission 122245) | Leachate microbial communities from a municipal landfill in Southern Ontario, Canada - Leachate well 138R metaG | ecosystem: Engineered > Solid waste > Landfill > Unclassified | place...
CCACCCGAGTATCTCACAGAAATTGAGCCAGCGATAACGCAACGGCACGATGACGGATCGATATCATTCGATACGGGTCATTCAGCATGGAAAGCTGCGATGGCGAAATATCGTCCTGTACGCCGTCAAGTCGCCCCGAAATGGACAGATCCTTGCCAAGCATGCGAGCATCAGCCACAATGCCCCGTCGCCCACCTGCCAATATGCAAACGCAAGCGGGCGCTTCGCGGCGACCCTATGTACCCCCTGCCGGATTATTGCCCACAAAAGAAAGAGCGCAGCGCCGTGAACTACCAAACCTGCACAACCTGCAGCGATCCCACTCTATGCTTGATAGACGGCAACGTGTGCGACAAGGGGCCTGGCATGTGCGAGACGTGTAATCGCAGACCAAAGTCTCACGTCGACCCCAATATCTGCCCGTTTGCCATTCATGTTGGCGATAACGTAATGTGCAAGAAGGGCAAGGGCGGCTGTGGCGTTGGCCCAACCGAGTGGCGATCCTGCCCTAAACTTGTGCCTCAAAAGGATGATGCATAGGTGGAAAAGCTCACGCTGGTGTCTCGATATGCCCTTGGCGACGCCGTTGTGATGACGGCGCTGCTCAGGGATATCCAGTTATCATACCCAAATACGTACCAGGTGTTCCCTGTCACTGGCGCCGACGCGGTGTGGCGAGGATGCCAGCACTGCAGCAAGTTTCGGCCATCCGAAGGGCGTGTCATAAGGCTATCCTACGCGTCTCAATTGAATCAGTCGATTCACGCGCCGATGCATTTCATCGAGGGTTACATACGAGCGTTCAACGAGGCCACTGGCCTGAGAGTCGCCATGACCACCAAGAAGCCATGTATGCGGCTGGTGGACAACGAAGGACCCATAGACGGCCTTGGCGACAAGTATTGGGTGATGATGGCAGGCTGGAAGAACGACATGGCGACAAAGAAGTGGTCATCAGGTGGATATCTCGAGGTGGCGCGCAGGCTCGCTGGAGTAGTGAAGCTTGTTCGGGCCGGTTCTTTAAGCCACAACCATCACGACATAGACGGCCTTGATGATTATGTCGTCGACATGCGTGGCAAGACCGATATTCGGGGCCTTATACGCCTGATAGCCCACAGCAGCGGCGTGATTTGCCCCATAACGGCTGCAATGCACATAGCGGCGGCGTTTGACAAGCCCGCAGTCGTGATTGCTGGCGGCAGAGAGCCTTCGTGGTGGGAGAAGTACGACACGCACACATGGCTTGGCGAGAATAGACCATGCGGCATAGAGAATGCCTGCCTGTGCGGCGGCCTGATGACTGGAAAGCGGCCTTGCAGACACACAATAGAAGCAGAAAATGGCCTGATTGCAAAATGCATGGCTGAAATTACGCCAGAGATGGTGTCTAATGCTGTTTTGGGATATGTGGCGAACGAACCATAGAGGTGACCTTTTGGACGGTAGAATAACTGCCTGCATCTGCCTGTTTGGCGGTGCGCCAGGCAATGAAACGTACGGCGATAACAAGAAATACTGCGATCTTCACGCGCGACTGCTAAGGGGGCTGGTTAAAACAAGCCCGCATGACCGAATCGATCTTCGAATCGGACTCAATGCGGTTGGCTATGCCACTATCCAAGAGATAGCCCGTGCGGCCAAGCACATAAACACTCGCGTTTATTACCCCAACGAAAACATGATGAAATACCCTCGGCTGCGCCAGATGATCCACGACGATGAGTGCCCTGTCCAGACCCAATGGGTGCTTGTTCTGGACGATGATGCGGACTTTGTGCATGACGACTGGTTTGGCCAATTGTCAGAGGCTGTCGATGAGGGCCTGGTGCATGGCGCAAGATGCTTTGGAGAGAAATATCGCTATCGTCTCAGTGCCGACAACTTGAAGTGGCATCGATCGAGGCCATGGTGGCGCGGCCGCAAGCTGCATGGGCTGTTTCAAACTGTAGAGTTTTGCACAGGTGGTTGGTGGCTTATGAAAACAGCAGACCTCGTCGAACTGGACTGGCCAGACACGGCGCTGTATCATAATGGTGGAGACGTTGCATTGGGTTCTGCGATGTATCAGCGAGAATGGCCTTTGTGGGACTGTAAGAATCTGATCGATGTACACAACACGCCGAGGCGTGGGCACAGCGAACCCCACCCTGTGGCCTGAAGGGAATCAGGTCTATGCCTATATTTACCGAAACGTTCACAAGCGGTTCGCAGCAGTCTACTGTCCAGGCGAGCTTCAAGGCACTTTATGAAACATCTTCCAATGTCAATGCCGAAGGCCACAAGGCATATCGTCTCTTGGTGTCGATAACCGAGGCACAGAATATCAGCGACGGCCTTTTTGTGTACGAATCAGTTCCACCAAGCCCTGTTCAGCCTGACGGCGCGTACAGTTTTGTGACTGTTGCCACGCCAGAGCATCTTGAGTCTATGCCAATGAATGTCGCCACGCCGGAATCCAGCTACATGTGCCGCCGTAACGAGGTAGACCTGATTTTTACGTCGGTTTCGATGCTTCTTCGTACCAGGCGTTACATTTCCATGAGACTAAAGCAGCTTGCCGAAGGCATCGAGGCTTTGGCCCAGATGCAGGCCGACGTTGAAGAAGAAGCCACCTTTGAATCGCCAGAATAATGCCTAAACCAGAGACATACATAACCATAGATGCGGCCAAAACTCTCATAGAGATAGCCCCATTGCTCGAAAAATGCCCCGCATTGAGGGCAATCAGGGGTGAGTACCGCACTTTGGCGGCAAAAAAAGGGTGTTGCGGCCAGAATCCAGCGGCTTCATACCGCTTGAGCATCAAGGTTGCCACCGTTTTGCATGGCCAGGGTCGCGAAATTCAGGACATGGTGCTGAAAATTCTCGATGCCGACACGGTTTTTGGCTATGCACAGACGGGCAAAGCGATTAAAAGAGTGATTGTGGCGAGCAAGTAGCTCTTTTTCTGGTCTTTCGTGGCAAAGGACTGCCGGGTGGCACTCACAGACGCACAACTCCTGCAGATGCATTACAATCGCGTGCAGGAAATCGCCGATCGCAACCTATCACCCATGAATCCCTTTGTTGCGGCGCTTGCAAAACAGCTCAAGAAGCGTGTATCGCAGTGCGGCAAGGTCCAAGAGGCGTTCGAAGTATGTGTGCCCCCTGACATACGAGCCCACACAGCCATACAGTCGTATCACAGGGGAGCACTCAAGATAGCATGCGACAGTTCGCCGCATAGGTTTTTGCTCACATCCATGATTCAGTCTGGCCTGGCTGCCCAAATGCAGGCCTTATGCTCAGCGCCGATCAATAAAATATGGGTCATTCAAGCATCTCTAGAACTCGCATCTCCAGAGCCGAAAAGGGCCTCCAAAAAACGTGCTTAATTGACGCATAAAAAGCGTTATATATAAGTGCAGAAGTATTACCTGTTTCGCATCGTCTATTTCAGGCGATTTTGAGGCAGGTAAGCGCTCCTCCCGTTGATCGGGCGCAGGTTCGAATCCTGCCCACTGAGTAGCGCACAATGTGCTTAATTCTTGTATCTGAGACGCTATATGTAGGTGCAGTTCGGCTTAGGTATTAACACCCTTTAACCCTTTAGGAGTTTTGGAAAATGGGCGAAAATCAACTGACGGACAAAGACATCGCCGAGGCCTTCAGAATGCTTCTGGAGGACGAAGATGACCCTGAGGTGGCCCAAGAGTGCCGAGCATTTGTCGACGCTCTTGAACCCACCACAACACAACCCGCGTCTGGGCAATAGCCCCAGGCATGGGAGCCCGGTAGATATTGTTTAATTCACCAAACAATGTCTGCCGGGCTTTATTGTTATGCAATCGCGTAGGAGGCACATGCCTCCCTTTTAGATATGCGGTTCTTGTGTGAACTACTTGACACTTTAGACAGCATACTTTATATTGGAGACAGGTTATGTGGAGAGAAGAAGGACAGATTGTGACCGATTTCAGAGCCATCCGAGTCTCTAGCAGAGACGGAAGCCCAGACAGGCTGCTGGCAATTGCAGAGTCAGATCGGGCGAAGGCGGTTGTCAGAGATGACATACGTGCGGTTGAGTTCTGCCCTGATCCCGAGGACACTCAGTTTGTGTTTCAGGCGATACCAATCTCCGGCATTTCTGAAATCGACGAACTGGAGCGACGCGCCGCACAGGCATCGCCGTCTGCCAGTGTAATTCAACTTGCATGATTCTCTGTGCGTGCGTATAAGAGGGTGTGCATGTTGCAGAAGGATGTATTTGTTCATCAAAAGAAAGGAAACTACATGTTGAATCATGGTCACCACCAGCGACCACCCACATTCTCACCATCGCAAATCAGGGAGATGAAAAATGCGGCAGACTGGTTTGCCAAAGAATTCGACGAAGCGCCAAGTGACACAATCTTGGCTGCACAGGCATTCATGCGGTCGTGCATAACAGCATTGTCGCAACACGGGTGCCAGGATCCAACGCACCCAATGATTCTCAATATCATCAAGACCGCCATCGCAATGCCAAGAGCCAAAGAACGTGATCCAGTTCTGGAGCTAAGGGTGTCACTGAGCGGCGAACATCAGATGGTATTGATTGCTGACGAGGAAGTGCTAGAAGGCCTTGAGATTGCCCCAGAAGTCAAGCCGTGCACGGCTGAATTGAAGTGTCATATGCCGGTGGCAATCAGATATAATATCAAGGTGTTCGTCGACAATCTTAGAGAGTTGTATCGTAACCAGGCAAAGTCTGTCGGAAAAACACCCCAACAAAAGGACCACGCAAATGAGTAACGAAACACCAAGTTTGGCAGAACAGAAGAAGATTGCCGAGGCAGTAACAATGCCGATGCCAGTAACGCATGTGCACATCACCGACTCGCAGGAAGACAGTTATGACGACGACAACGTAGACACCCTGCCTCATCTTGAGGTTGCCAGCGATGCGAAACGCACTAGCCGAGGTGTACTGGTTGGCATTATCAGCAATGACCTTGCAGGGTTGACAAATGGAATGGCCGCGCGCAAGGCCTCATCCAATTGTCACATGGTAGGCATGTCTCATCCATGCTATATCGGCAATGTCAGCGCGGCGTATCCCGTGGACGGAAAGACGTTTGAAAAGTTGGATTTCGTCCAGGCTGGATGCAAGTTCAGAGTAGATGTGGAACTCATGCAGAACTAGTCATATAACTCGCAGTTGTCTGGTGCCCGGCATCAAAGAAGTCCTTGGTGTCGGGCATTTTTCATCGGAAAAGCTCAGAAATGTAATCTCTGTCTTCGTCGTTAGATCGGGTTGAAAGTGGCAGTTGCGATAGTTCTTCTCTCATGGCCTTGATGCGATCCGACAACTCAACAGCAAGCTCTTCTTGTGCAACACGATCTCTCTCGAGCCTCGCCCTCAAAATGTCGTTGCCTGCGCTGCCGCCTGACCTGGGCATGGCAGCAAAGTTGAGTATTTTCGGCGGGTCATAAAAACCGCGTTCATGCAAGGCCAGGCCAACGAATGCAGCCACGGTGTCGCTGAATGGAGGAGTCTTATTTTCCTCGTCGACATCAAGCATTCCCGTTTCAAGAACAGCCCAGGCCATCTGGTCTGGCGCCAATTCGTCGGCAATGCTGTTCCAGTTCACTGGTATGTTGTTGAGCGCGCAACATGTATGATAAAACGCCAGGGGGTCCGTGTAGAAGCTGTCGCTGGTAAGTGTGGTGCATATCGCAAGAAGTTTGTCCTGATTGATCTGAGGCCAGTCCTCACCAAAGGCCTCGCCGACTTCACTGATAATCGTGGTCGGGTCCCAATCGAGAAACTCAAAGCCCCATCGGTCAATCGACATCATCAACAAGCTTGTTGCGAATGAGTCGGGATTTGAAAAAACTTCCTTTTCTTTAAGCATGCTCGTTGCTCAATTCAGGCAATGGAAAATGCAATACCGCTACCGACCTGCAATGGCTGTCCGCCATACTTGGCAGCGATGCGAGCCCAGCCATTGGCGTCAGCTTCAAGACCTGGGTCGCTAAACCCTGAAACGCTGCCAAGGCGCCTGGGCATCATTGCGGCATCAGCAGATTGTATCCCAAAGCCACGAAGAACTCGCGCGAGGCCTCTTCCTGCAAATTTTGCCAGTGCCTCAGGCGATGTGCGGCCATCTTGGCTGGCGACCTTCGCTGGCATCTCGGGGTCAAGGATGTCGAAATTCTCAGCGGGTATCCTGGCGATATCTTCTTTCCAGTATGCGCACCCGTTAATTGAAATGAGCTTTGACGCAGCCGACGCAGCTTTTGTGTAGACGGTGCAGAAGGCCGCATCGTCTGGAAACTCAAGGCTTATGCCATAATGCCTGCGAAGATCATATTTCTCGTCGACAAGATCCATTGCTGCGGCGGCCTTGGTCGCCACTTGTTTAAGGTGTGCCATGTCACCATTCATCCTGGCAATTACCGATGCGGCTTTGTATAGCGAAACGCCATCGCGGGTGCATCGAGCAATCACCCTGTAGGCTCGGTCAGCCATTGCACGTGCAAGCTTGGCCGGATGGCCTATGCCGCGACCAGCACTGGCTTCAAGTTTGTCTCTTTTGCTTGCATCAATGTTGACGCTTTGCTCATCAGCAGCATCAAGCAGCGCCGCTGCTGCCTTCTGGCGTAGGCCATGAGAGAAGTTCTGGCGATTCTTGAGGAAGTGATCAACAGACGCTGCTGTTTGATCTGCGGTGCTTACTGGCAATCTCTGGATCTCCGGCAAGGCATAAATGGTTGCCGACGCCGACTTGACTGATCCACGAAGTTTCGCGCGCACATGCGACCGTATTACTGCAACAGGGCCTTCGAGCCCCATCATGCCAGCAGCCTTATACAGCGCATCGCTGACACGCTTGTGTCGCTCGGGCGTCATTTGATCTGCTTGGATGGCTATTGACGCTGCAGATTTAATGAGCGACAATGGGCTGTCAATAGGCCACAAGTGTGCGTAAGGATCAGCAAAACCAGAGGCGATTTTTTCAGACTTCAATCGCGGATCGGAGTCATAACCAACCTGCGACAGAATGCTGGTTACGAGTTTGGAGTGAGATCCAGATGGTTCTGTATGATCAACTATTCTCGACATTTCCAAGGTCCCTTTTGAAAGCCAAACATCACAATAATGTATTCAGCAAACAACGTCAACGCATACATTCCGTACACTGTCGTATGTGAAGCGATCGACATCGACGACCAAGATGCGATGCTTGGACGAATGCCATGTCCATTTTGCGGCCTCACCAAAGTCAGAGCCATGCCAGACCCAAAAGGTGGTTATCGCTACCACTGCTTACATTGTCTCATGCATTGTGATAGCGTGCAACTCTACTCAGCCGTCAAGAGCACTGATTTGGCTTCGTCTTTGAAGGCATTGTCTGCTAGAGTCTCTCTTCCTGAGCCTGTAACCAAAGCAACCGCCACGGAATATGCGGCGCATGTCAAGGAAGTTGCCAGGGTATCTGGGGCAATAGATGGCTCCTGCAACGATCTTCTTGTCAAGCAGCACAACAACTGCATAGCCTCCTTAATAGCAATGCACTGTTGGTTTTCACGAGATCGAGAGATCATCCGAAGAACAATTGGCAGGGGCATAATCAATGTCAGCAGGCAAAAACTAGGCAATGTAGCTACCCTTAAGATGCTACCGAGGTACTGGCGTTTTCCATGCCTTGGAATACCGACATACGACATGCTCGACAGGCCGCAATCGTTATATGCAGTGGGTTTGGACGGATTGCCTATCAGGGTGGGTGTGGATATCGCTGGCGACACCATAGACGAGGATGGGTTTGCTTTCTTGCCAGACCTTCCTGTGGACGCCCCGGTGGTTTATGCGGTGAGAGATATAATCACAGCGGCTCAGATCAGATGCCGAGGCCTTAGGGACTCATTGGCATTTCCTCCAATCGTCGGATGGACTGATGCCACGGGAGCCGCGTGGAATGCTCTGCATCAGCAAACGATAATCATATGGTCGTCTGAAGTAACACCAACTGTGTTCAAGAATGCCATTCGGACTGGCGCGATGGTGTCAATTCAGCCGGTTTCTGGCCCAAGCGTAGCTAAATGGCTGTGCAGTATGCCTATGTTGAGATGGCAGGCTCTTGTGGACCAGGCCGCGTCAAAATGGCCAGAGGCGCTTTGCAAATGGCTGCTCGTCGCATCTACGGAAAGTGCCGTGGCAATGCTCAAGGCACTCGAACTGGGCCAGGTTGAAACCGATGCAGTGCTGGCAAGTGCGGCCACGTCTTTCGAAAGGCGTAGGATAGCAACGTTGCTTGGAGTGTGCGATGCGGCTGCATCGATTACTTATGGCAATGACGTTATTGAGCAGGAGGACAATAAATGGGTGATGGTCAAGCGCACGGCTGTTGGAGAAACCAGATCCATACTCTGCGACGGCATCATCAAGGTTGAAAGGCTTAACACTCTGCCTGACGACACATTTTGGGCAGTAGGCACATTTGTAAGGGATAATGAAGTCACTACATTTGAGGTGCCATACAACGAATTGAAGCGGGACGCTGTAAAATGCCTCAATGAACGGCTGGCGGCAGATGGAAAGCCGCTGATTTGGGTTCTGCCGAACTGGGGAAACAAGCTGCTCGACATAGCCAGGGCCTTCTATAATCCACCGGTAAAACCCAAGATCGGTGCATTCAGATCATCTCCCGAAGGCGATTCGATATCGTTTCCGAACTTCAGGCTGACTGATGGCAGGATTGATGAAGTGCTTGGAGTTGAAGGCCAGATCAAAAGCTGCATACCTGGCCAGAATCTTCAAGCACCATCAATAGTAGAACTCCGGCCTGGCGATGTAGAGTCGTCTGACTCCAGTAACGTTGCGATGGCACTTTCTGCAATGGTCTTGCACAATCTGGCTGCAACGACAACTCAACAGCGTCCAAGAAGTATAGTGATAAAGTCGCCAAAGGATAATGCAGGCGTGTATGTGGCCGAACAATTTGCACAGATCATGGACATGCCGATTTGCAGAAACCCCACAGATCAAGAGCTTCTAATGGCGCATGCTGACAGCAGTTCTTGGCCTTATGTGGTTGACGTGCGCAATTCGGGCGACAAGAAATGCAGGCGGATAGTATTCGAAAGCGCTCCGAGTTCGCTGATAGCCATTGCGCCGTCATTGGCGGCATGGTCTGAACTTGGCGTGGCTGGCTGGTGCGTGATTGATGGAAGCGGCCTGGTCAGCGAATATGACGTCCGCCAGGCACGAGATGCGTTCTGGTATGCCCTTTCGCGAATGCAATATAATGGCTACATAAGAGATGCAGGCACTTCACCATCTCGCTGCCTTAAACTGTTCATTGATATTTTAAGACTCCCGCGTGATGAGGCCAAGCGAGTGAACGATCGCGTCAAAGGTGATATGGACGCTCTTGTTTCACCGGCCATTCGAAGTCTGTTGCCGGTTGTCTACGCCAACAGCAAGATGCCCAACGTATTTATTAAGACAGCAGACGATGAGGGCGTGCGTATAAGCGTTAATAAACTTAACGAATGGCTGGTTGAAAATGACATGATCGCGATTCAGCCAGCCGCTTTGTCGGCAAGGCTCATGTCTGAGAAACTTCTGGCTGGCGAGCGGTGGCACAAGAAGAGAACCACGTTGACTATTGCGTCGTCTGCGTGGCTCGATGCGAACAAGCAGTGGCGAAGATCAATGTCGCTTGCGTTTTGAAGTTTGGCAATCAATCGTCGTCGCCATCGTCATCCTTGTTTTCGGCCTCGATAATACCTCTTTCCGTAAGGGATGACATGTAGGTAGGCCAGTGTTGCTTGCGACGATACAGCGAGAATAGTGAATAGATGATAGCCCAGCCCACGTCGTCGGGCTGGCAGGCACTCTTGAGCACCTGATAAAGGTTTGTGCCGTCAGGCCTGGCTATGTAATTGTCCATCCAGCTGTTGAGGTCCAGGAACATGTTCTGAGTGCTGTCTTGCTCAAATTGGGGCAAGAACACTCGCCCGCCGTTTAATTCGTGAGCGAGAAGCTGAATGGCGGCGCCTCTGTTAATGCTGACATACCGTCGATTGGTCGGCGATCTTTTGAGTTTTGCAAAATATCGAGCCAAAGTCGATTCATTTACCCATGGCATGAGGTACTTGGTCATGCCTCGTTGGACAAACATTGTGTCTTTGACCTCTCCAGCACCTCGGTAGTCAAAGCCGATGCAGTCTGCCCGGAACTGCTTGAACAAAGAGATCGCGTAGATGATCTCGTCCATATTGTTTACTGATGGCGGCGATTTTGTCGCAAACAGAACTTCGGCGCGGTAGTCCGTACGAAGTCCGGTTACAGCGTATGCGGTAAAGCTGTCTTCCAAGATGCCTCTTCCGCCCCAGTCTACCCCTATGGCAATGCCGATGTAGCTGTTTCGCATGTCTATTCGGCGCTTAAGGGCCTCTCTTCTTGTATTTTTGAAAGGAAGCGACGATGCCTTTTTGATTGCCTCAAGTGTAATTAATTTGGAGCCAGCATCAGCAGCTTCGCCAAGAACTTCATTGCGAAAATGCGTAGCTTTATCGTGTTTGAGTTTTTCAAGAAGTTCTCGCCATGCACGTGCATTTTCACAGTGCTGTGGCATTATGGGTTGTGGCAGGTGCCAACTGGGGAACACGGTTACTCGATCGGGAAACTTGTGAACCCATTTACCATCGCGAGTCGACAATGAATAGCCACATTTGGCACATTTCAAGCCACGAGGGCCGATCATGCCCATCATGTCTTCCGCAACTGATGCAATATTCTCTTTTCGGCAAGAGCGGCATGGTATCATCCATTCGCCCTGGCTGGATCTTAACCTCAGTATCTCAATTGTATTGTCAGTAGTCTTGCCGGTTCCGGCATATGTGGCAAATCGCCATATTTTGGAGCCGCTCATGCATTCTCTGACAACCTTCAGGGCATCGGAATCGATGTCCTGTATTTCGTCAGCCGTGAGACTGTCTGCATCAGCACCTCGGGCTCGGTCGGTAGACGAAAAGCAGTACGAAAAAGTCAGACGAGAATCGTTCATCAGGCTTTTCTGAAGAACGTTGTGCTCGCATTTGGCAGGGTCAAAAATAGCCTTCCCAAGCCATGTATGCCTTAGCATGCGGTTGACATGGTTCATCGAAAACCGCTTAGTCTGTTCGAATAGCGGTGTGACGTACATCTGCTTGAAGCTTGGCACTATGGATGCGATCAGAAGGCTGTTGGTGCACAGGTTTGCTGTTTTGCCCACCTGCCTACCAGCCAACAGGAGTCTCTCTGGCGGTATTTCGCGATTGTACAGGGGTACGAATTGCGCGTAGTTATGCAAACTGAAAGAAACTCGCGGGTCGACCCTGAATATCAAAGGAAGCAACGGCGCCATATTGGGCATGGTTCGTGTAATGTCGCTGAGGCCTCCAAAAATATCCCTCATTCCGATAGAAGCGCCAGATGGAAGTGTTAGTCTGTCGATAAGGGTTCTTATTCGTTCCAGGCCTTCGACAGTGGCCAAATCATCCTTTGAAATGCCAAAATCAAAGGATGATGCGACGGTTGACGAATGATAGCGGGCTTTGTTTCCGCCAACATTAGCCACGTGCATTTTAGGAATAATTCCCATGTACTATAGCTTATATTAGACACTAACGTCTGTAAAGAATGTACAGTTGATTGCATCGAGCAAAGGAGTCGTTATGCCGCGATGCACCCTCGCAGCGATTGCCGTTGCCGCAGTATTCGGCGCGGCGGCGGTATCTGCCACAGTTGGGTCATGGACGCCCATATTGGTTTTAATGGTAGTCACCATTGGCATTGTTCACGCCATAACCAATAGATAGAATAGTGTCTGTGGTCGTAATTCGACAAGCCATTTCTGGTGGCGGACTTTCTGTTCTAAAAACACTCTTTTAAGGAAATTTACAATGAAACTGATATCTCTCAAGGGTCAAAACTTTATGAAGTTGAAGGCTGTTGACATCGTTTTCAATAGTTCTGGCACGTTCAGGATGATAGGCAAGAATGGCGCTGGCAAAACCGCCGTTCTCAAGCTCATACGAATGATACTTAGCGGCAAGCGGGAAATGCCGACCATGCCGGTAAGGGTTGGCGAGCAGGTGGCGCTTGGCGAACTGACACTTGGCGATGAGTCCAAGACCATAATCGCAAAGGTAACCGTGACGCCAGATGGCGGGTATCAGCTGGTGTGCACCAACAAGGACGGCAGTGTTTATCGCAAGCCGCAGACATTGCTTAACGACCTGATCGGCAGCATCAGCTTCAACCCGGCCAAGTTGATGGATATGGACAACAAGTCGCTCAGGGAATTGCTCTTCAAGATGGCAGATCTGGATTTGTCTGACATCGATGCAGAGATCAAAAGGCTTGAGGACGAAAGGCAATCTGTCGGCAGGGACGTCAGCGGCAGGCAGAAGCAAATCGATTCGCTTGTGAAGTATGACGCGCCTGACGAGGAGATATCTCTGTCGGCCCTGGCCGAAGAAATCAAGCAGGCCCATGACCACAACATGGAAGTAGAAAGGGCGCAGTCAGAGATCAATGGTATTCGCGACAAGATCCAGGAATGCGACAACAACATCGAAGACGCAAAGGCCCAAATTGCCAAATGGCAGACATATCTTGAACAAGTCTCTGGACAAAAAGCCCAGCACGAGAAGTCTGTCGCCGAGAAGGCCAAGAATATGCCCGTGATGATAGACACCTCCGTGCTGTCTGCGAAGATGCAGACTGCCGAAGAGACCAACGCCAAGATCCGTCATAACAAAACCAGGCAGGCATTGGTAGAGGCGTTCGAGAAGGATCATCAGGCATTTGCGGCTCTGACGCAACAGATCAAGGATCTCAAGGCGCAGAAGTCCCAGCGGCTTTCTGAGGCCACATTCCCGGTTGACGGGCTTGAGTTCAAGGACGATGAAATCTACTACGAAGGGTTGCCGCTTGATCAGGATTCAGGCAGCGGCAAGCTGCTCAGGTGCACCAAGATCTGTGCGGCCATGAACCCGACTCTACGTGCAGTAATCATTGATGACGCAGAGAAGATCCTCGCCCCGAATATGCAAGCTCTGCACAACTGGGCCGTCGAGAATGACTATCTCATACTGACTGCCGCCGCTGGCGACGAGGATGAGACATGCAGTGTTGTTATTGAAGATGGCGTGTCGATACAAAAGAATCGTGAACTTGACGATCTAGGAGCAACGAATGAGTGAAGAGTCGAAAACTGAACAAGTGCAACTGGACGAACCTTATATATCGTGCAGCCAGTTGAGCATGATGCAGAAATGCGGCGAGCAATATTACCGCCGATACATCAAAGGAGAAAAGATACCGCCTGGCGCCAGGCTGCTGCTGGGCAAGGGCGTGCACCGTGGTCGCCAGGTAAACCTTACGCAGAAGATCGCGTCTGGCAAGGATCTGCCTGTTGAAGAAGTGGTGCAGGCTGCGAGAGATCATGTGCATCACGAGTTTGCGAACAACGACGTGATGTTGGAAGAAGGCGATACTCTTCAGTCAGCGATCGATCGGTCGGTCGATTCCGCAGTAAAGATGACTGAGTGCGATTATTTCCACTTCCAAAGAATGCTTACGCCGGTAGATGTCGAAACAAAGGTGACCGTGTCTGTGCCGGGTCTGTCGAGAAATATCCTTGGCATACTTGACACTTCCGATTCGAA
>Ga0172382_10009056_pt1 | contig 13686 bp, 10 predicted proteins | sample Leawel138RmetaG_FD_122245 | JGI IMG/M metagenome (GOLD analysis project Ga0172382, IMG submission 122245) | Leachate microbial communities from a municipal landfill in Southern Ontario, Canada - Leachate well 138R metaG | ecosystem: Engineered > Solid waste > Landfill > Unclassified | place...
CTTGGTGGTTTAGTTTGTATCTTACGGCATGGACTATATGATAAGCAAGGACGCTGATAAAAAGATGTGCTTCGGCACGGCAACAGCTGATCCTGCCTTGTTTAAAAAATGGGGGAATGCCAAGCTTTTTTATCTTGACAGATGCGCCTTCTTTCCAGAAAAGGGCGTTCAATGAAGATTTAACAAACAGGGAGGAAATTGTGAAAAAGACGATTTTGGCGTTGCTGCTGCTGGCTGTGGCCATACTGAGCGCACAGAATATCACAGGAAAATGGAACGGAATGCTGGATGTTGGAGGGCAAAAACTGCGTTTGGCGTTCCACATCGAGGAAACAGAAGACGGTTTTTCAGGCTCCATGGACAGCCCCGACCAGGGCGCCTTCGGGCTTGAAGCCAGCCGGGTGGTTTTTTCCCAAGGTCAATTGGACATCTTTTTGGATGATTTGCTGCTGAGTTACAGCGGAAAACTGGATGGTGAAACCCTGCTGGGAACCTTCCATCAAAGCGGGATGGAAGTCCCCTTAACGCTTCAGCGCGAAGAACTTGCGGCTCCGGTTTACGAGCGTCCTCAGGAACCGAAACCGCCTTTTCCCTACCGTGAGGAAGAGGTGGTTTTCCCAAACCGCAAAGCGGGCTTTGAACTGGGCGGAACCCTCACGCTTCCTGATGGAACTGGGCCTTTCCCGGCGGCGGTTCTGGTTAGCGGCAGCGGTCCTCAAGACAGGAATGAAGAGCTTTTGGGGCATAAACCGTTTTTGGTGATTGCGGACTTTTTGACCAGAAACGGGATTGCGGTTTTGCGCTATGATGACCGCGGGGTTGGGGCTTCCGGGGGCGTTTTTTCTGAAGCCAACACATTCGATTTCGCCTTGGACGCCCAAAGTGCCGTTGAATTCTTGCGAACCTGTCCTGAGATTGGCAAAATTGGTATCATCGGACACAGCGAGGGTGGCGTCATCGCGCCCATCGTTGCCGCGCAGGACGCAAAGCTCGATTACATCATACTTTTAGCCGGAACCGGCGTCCGGGGCGACAGGCTGCTCATCATGCAGCAGGAATATATTTTCCGCGCCTCAAACATGGAGGAAGAGGAACTGGCGCAAACCCTGAAGGTGAATTCCGAAGCTTTCGAACTGGTGATTGCCGCGTCTGAACTGGAAACCCTGGAGGAAGATATGGCAATATTTTTGAGGGAAAGAATGGATGACGGCAGGATAACCATCCCCGATGGCATGACTTACGACCAGCTTTTCCAGATGCAGATGGACTCTATCTGCAGCCCCTGGATGTTCGATTTCATCAGGCTTGACCCCGCCCAATGGCTGGGAAAAACAAACTGTCCCGTTTTGGCGCTGAACGGCTCCAAAGATTTGCAAGTGCCATCCGAAGCGAACCTTACAGCCATCGGTGCCGCGCTTCAAAGAGCTGGCAACAAGAATGTGACCCTGCATGAATTCCCCGGTTTGAACCACCTTTTTCAGGAAGCTGAAACCGGATTGCCGGATGAATACGCCCAAATCACACAAACCTTCGCTCCCCAGGTTTTGGAGATAATCAATGACTGGATTTGGGACACAGTTAAAGGCAAATAATCCCCCATTTGGCTTGACCCGGAGCTGAAATACGGTTCCGGGTCTTTTTTGTCCATGTTTTCTGGCTCAGTTTTTGCAAATGAATACAATTCTCCAAAATAACAATTCCGCTTTGTAAAGGAGCTATATATGTTTAACTTTAAGCCAGTCAAAATATTAGCCCTTGTGTTGACTTTGCTTGTCATCAGCTTGGGACTTTTTGCTCAAAACAGGCAAATTGAGCTGGAATCAACCTCCAATCAACTGATTCTGAGCAACAACAGCGATTATGGCTTTGACGTCAATTTCAGCCTGGGACAAATCCAAATCCGCGAAGTGCAGACCAAGGAAGGGCTTTTTGACGAGCTTTTCGTTGAAGGCTGGGGCCACACCAATGAAGTTGGCGAACCCAAGCTGCCCATGCGCCGGGAAATGATTTTCGTCCCTCTGGGCGCGCAGGTGAGCTTAACACAAAATTCCCGCGCCATCAGCTCTCTGGACACCGCGTCCAACCGGCTTTTACATCCAATCATGCCCGCTCAGGCGCCGGTTTCAAAATCCGCTGACCTTTCCAACATTCCTTTTGAAATCAACCAGGAAGCCTATGCCAACGAAAGTTTCCGAACCCGTGATTGGGTGCGTATGGAAGAGGTTGGCATCATGCGTGGAGTTCGGGTTTTCGCCCTCGAATTTTATCCCGTGCGCTACAATCCTGTGTCCCACTCGCTCCAGGTGATGGAAACCCTCGAACTCAGGGTGGATTTTGAAAATCCCGACCTGCTCGCCACCTCCGACCTGCTTGCCAAAACCGCCTCCTGGGAATTCGACAAACTCTATTCCCAAACTCTTTTTAACTGGGACAGCGGCTCCCGCACCCAGTTGGTTCGTCATCCCTCCAAAATGGTGATTCTTTGCCCGGTGGGTTACACCAGCCATATCCAAAGTTTTGTGGATTGGAAAACCCAACAGGGCATCGCCGTAACCGTTGCCACTGTTGGAACCGGCGGAACCATGGCAAACACCTCTACTGCCATAAAGAGCTACATGCAAAGCGTTTGGAACGCTGCGACATCCTCTGACCCTGCCCCCACCTATTTGCTCATCATCGGTGATGAATCCGGCACCATACAGGTGAAACCCAATTCCAGCACCGTGAGCCCAAGCGGTCACATCACAGACCAATTTTACGTGCGCCTGAACGGAACTGATTATCTGCCCGAAATGTATCACGGCCGCTTTTCCGTTTCCAGCACCACCGAACTGTCCAACATAATCAACAAAACCATCACCTACGAAAAAACCCTGATGCCCGACCTCAGCTATCTGGGCAAAACCATCCTCATCGCTGGCGTTGATGCAAGTTACGCCTCCACTCATGGCAACGGCGCCATCAACTATGCCACCTCCCAATATTTCAATTCCGCCAACGGCATCACCAGCGACAACTATCTCTATCCCGCGTCCGGACAAAGCGCTGCAACCATCCGCAGCAAAGCCAATGAAGGCCGTGGCTACATCAATTACACCGCCCACGGCAGCGAAACTTCCTGGTATGACCCTTCTTTCACCACATCGCATGTAAACCAAATGACCAACACCGGAAAATACGGCGTGATGGTTGGAAACTGCTGCATCACAAACTGGTTCAATTACAGCGTCCCATGTTTCGGTGAAGCGGTCATCCGCAAAGCCAACGCCGGCGGAGTTGCCTACATCGGTGGCATCAACAGCACCTATTGGAACGAGGACTACTACTGGGCTGTTGGCTATAAAACATCCATCAATGGCAGCGCCCCAGCTTACAATTCCAGCCGACTTGGCGCCTACGACGCACTTTTTCACACCCATGGGGAAGCTTATTCGAACTGGGCGACCACCTTGGGCGAAAACGTTTTCATGGGCAATATGGCTGTCCAGCAAAGCAATAGCTCCATGCGCAACTACTATTGGGAAATCTATCACATTATGGGCGATCCCTCTCTCTCCATGTATTTTGGCGTTCCCACTGCGAACAATGCCAGCTATCCCGCCCAAATTTACATTGGCGACACAACCTTTGAAGTCACTGGCGCCGCGCCCTATTCCAGAGTCGCCATCAGCCAAAACGGCGTAATCCACGGTTCTGCCATCACCAACGCCAATGGAAGCCTCAGCCTGCCAATCACGGCTTTCAGCAGTCCCGGAACCGCCACACTCGTGATTACAGCCCAAAACCGAATCACCATCATCAACCAAATCCCCGTGGTTGCGAACAATATGCCAGAAATGGAAATCACCAGCCTTGCCTACGTCGACACGAACAACAACATCCCCGAATATAACGAAAACGGCTGGTTCAACCTCACCTATAAAAACAACGGAAATGGCCCTGCCACAAACCTTTCCGCCGTCCTGAGCTGTGTGACCCCGGGTATCACAATTACCAACGCCTCGCACCAAATCAACAACCTGGCGGTCAACGCCTCCACCTCTGTGAACCACGCTTTCGCCATCAGCATTGCCAACGATATCGTCAACGGAACCCAGGCGGATTTCATCATCACCATGACCATGAGCGGTTTTGAACCCTGGACCCACGATTTCAGCCTGAACCTGAAGGCGCCGGAACTGGAATTTGCTCAAATCGAACTGGTGGACACAGGAAACAACAATGGAAATCTCGATCCCGGCGAAACTGCCACCATTTCCATCGTGTTGAAAAACAACGGCGACGCTGCCTCTTTGGCGGGAACAGGAACCCTGAGCTGCGTCACACCCGGAATCACCATTCTAAACGGCTCCACACCCTTCCAGAGCGTTGCCGCCAACGGACAGCGGGTTCTCACTTTCAATCTGGGCGCGGATGCTTCCATTCCCCTCACAACCGTTGTTGGGCTTGATTTTCATGCTCAAGCCGGATATTACACCGCGAGCCTCAGCCACAATCTGGTAATTGGCACCCCTGTGGAAATCACTCTTGGCCAGGGCAGCTCCGCCAGCGGCGACACCGACGGCTGTCCCATCAACGTTTCCAAGCAAAGCCTGCACGGCCAATCCGTTTACACAAAAGCCGAACTGAACGCTCTGGGCATAAGCGGTCCCGCCACCATCACCCACATCGGTTTTGATGTGGTTCAACCCCCTGCTCTGCAAATGAGCAACTATCTCATCCGCATGGGACACACCACTTCCCAAAACTCAGCGGCGTGGATTCCAGCGGAAAACCTGACCCAGGTGTGGAGCGTGGATTCATGGCAGCCACAAACCCAGGGCTGGAACATGCTGGAACTGGCTCAACACTTCCAATGGAACGGAGAGGACAACATCGTGGTGGACACCGCTTTCGACCGCATCGGCTCCACGAGCAACACAGGTTCCACCCGCTACACCCAAATTTCCAACGGCTATATCTTTGGTCGCACCGACTCTAGTAATATGGGTGATGTCTTTCATGGCGGAGTTAGAAGCAATATGAGGCCAAACCTGAAATTATCGCTTTTCACCTCGAACAACCCACCCACAATCAGCCTGCCTGAATACTTCGAATTCGACATGAATGGCAGTCTGGTGGTGGATTTCACTGAGTTTACGCATGATTCCGACGGCGACGAACTCATCCTCAATTGCGAAGGTGAAAACAATGTGAATGTTGAAATCGATGGACTCCTCGTCACCTTCAGCGCCACCCAGAACTGGTATGGAACCGAAAACCTGTTTTTCACAATCAGCGATGGCATGGAAACCGCCACAGCCGCCGTTCAAATCCGGGTGAACCTGAATTGGCTCGCGCCACCCAACCTTACAATCGCTTATGAACCAGGCGCGAATCCCATCGTGAAAATACAGTGGGACGCTGTGCCAAACGCCAATTACTACCAGATTTGGGCTTGCGAAAACCCTTGGGGCGACTATGCCTTTTTGGGCGAAACCACCCAAACTTGGTGGAACGACATCGACACGACCCATCCCATGCGCTTCTACCAGGTTTTTGCCTCCGACGCGTCCCAACTCCCTGCCAAATAAAGATAAATCCAAACATGAATAAGCCCGGTTCCAAAAGCCGGGCTTATTCATGTTTGGTTTAGTATTTTCGATAGATTTCCTTTGATTTTATTCAGCCACCTCAGGTGTGTGGCACATAAATCTTGGAAAAATTTGGGCAAAAAAAATGGCTCCGGAAGAGGGATTCGAACCCCCGGCCTAGTGGTTAACAGCCACCCGCTCTACCGCTGAGCTATTCCGGAACGCATTGTATGGGGCAAAATCCGTGTGGGCGGAATTCTGTCAACAAAAATTATCCCGCGGGGTACAGAAATGTGGTTCCAAAGGGATTTGAATGTCGTAAAACTCTTTCAGCCACCGCGAAACCTGGTGGTAAAAAAGCAAAATCAGTTCCTCAAAAGCGACATCGTCCAGCTCAGCCGTCCATTCATCCATGAAGGTTTTTTTGAATTCGACGGCGAGGCAGACAACGCGGGCTGGCTCCAAAAGATTCACCCAGCGGGGGAAATCGCCACCGGTGAATTTTATATCCAGCCGGCAATCCAGGCTTTTGCCCTGCCAGGTTTGACCGTTCAGCAGTTCGCGCAGGGCTTGCGCGGCAGGGTGATGAGTCGGGGAGAGGTTGCTCCTGCCAATGATGATGTCCGGGTTTTGGATTTGGGGGGCTGGCTCCGCTTCAGGGCCTCCGCGGCGATGGTTGTAGCTGTGTAAATCCAGCACCAGCAGCTTGGGATGTTCACCCAAAAGACGCTGAATCTGATATTCCATCAGGCGATGCCAGGAATCGTAATCCTGATGTAACTTCTTTAAAACAGCTTCGGGGAGGGGAGCGTTTCGGGCTTGTAACCCCCAGCAGTCAGAAGGATTTAGATAGACTGATTTTTGGAGGGGTCGGTTCAAATCAACCGCGAAACGGGAGCTTTCCAAAACCACATAGTTGGGGAAAAGGGCGGCAATCTTCCCGGTGTGGGGGTCTTCCTCACGCAGGCGTTGAGCGTCTGTGATACCGCTGATTTGGCTCAACTGGGGCGGCAGCCAATGTCCGTTGTGGATGGCGGTTGCCAACAGCGGCAGCTTTTCATCCTCAATCCGAATGTGGGAGCGAATCACGGTTTCCGTCGGATGGTTTGTTTGAAAAACGGGCTCAAAACTCCATGCCCTGTTCGGAGCGCAGGGTTCCGGCATCCACGCCGTGGGGACCCTTACCGCTGAATTTCACAGGGTTGGATTCTGTTTCCACGCTGATTTCGGCAATTTCCTTGCCCTGGGAATTGGTTTTGAAGGTGTTCAGGAGGGTGACGGATTGGTTTTCCTGCCAGGGAAACATGAAATGTGAGCCTTGCTGCCAGTAGGTGTAATCCGAGGGCAAATCAGCCCAATAGGCACGCACCTGGGTGCTGGAATAGGCCTTGTAATAGCCTGTGTTATATAGCACTCCATTGCCGGGGATGCTGATGTCGTCCACGCTCTGGGCGTTCAAACCCCAGTTCACATACAGGGGATTGAGATTGCGGCGTCCGGTGTTGCGCATCTTGAGGAAAAAGAGGTCTGCATCCGTAATCAGGCTGGTGGTGTAGGAATCACCGCTGATGTTGCGGGTGCGGCTCCATTCCACCACAAGACCGATGCGGTTTCCATCGGCGTCGCTGCCCCAGGTTTCGGCAAAATAATGGTATGAGCCGTCATGGCGGTCGATGTTGAAACTCACGGTCTGACCAGGCGCAACTGTTTTGCTGCCATAGCCTTGCACCGTGACGCGGATGTCGGTATAGAGCATATTTTGGAACGCCGCCACAAAGGGGGTGGGCTCCACTTCAGGCGGATTGACCACCTCTATGATGCACGAGCTCAAAATCAAAGCCGACAGGGTCAGAGCATAAAAAAGTATCTTGCGCATGGTAAAAACTCCTTTGGTTTGCCGCTGTTTTTGGGGCGGAAAACCCACTTTCTGTTCAAACCCGAAATCCACATTCTGGTGACGGGCTTTCAAACATAATACCCCGGGAATGCCAAAATCCTGCCAAAAGATTTCGCGCTTTTAGCGGGAGGCTTCTTTTTTCAGATGGGTCAGCGCTGTTTTACGCGCCAAATCCCGGATTCTGCCGATGTAGGCGGCTCTTTCGGTTACGCTGATGACGCCACGCGCGTCCAGGAGATTGAAGGTGTGGGAACAGCGTAAAAGCTCATCGTAGGCGGGGAAAGGCAGGTTTTTTTCCAACAGCGCCAGACATTCTTTTTCATAATCCGAAAAAAGCCGGAAAAGCAGGGTGGTGCCGGCTTCGTTGAAATTGTATTGGGAAAATTCCTTTTCGCGCAGGAAAAACAGTTCGCCATAGCTCAGGCTTTGATTCCAACGCAAATCACGGTAGTCATCAACATCCTGAATATACATGGCGAGGCGCTCCAAGCCATAGGTCAGCTCCACGCTCACGGGGAAGCAATCCTCTCCCGCAATCTGTTGAAAATAGGTGAATTGACTGATTTCCATGCCGTCCAACCAAACTTCCCAACCCAGTCCCCAGGCGCCCAAAGTTGGGCTTTCCCAGTCGTCTTCAACGAACCGGACATCGTGTTTGGAAATCTGAACGCCAATGGCTTCCAGGCTTTTCAGGTAGAGGTTTTGGATGTTGTCCGGTCCCGGTTTCAGGATAACCTGGAATTGGTAATAATGTTGAAGGCGGTTGGGATTATCCCCATAGCGACCGTCCTTGGGACGCCGGCAGGGCTGCGCGTAGGCAACGGCAGTGGGTTTGGGACCCAGCGCGCCGAAAAAGGTGGCGGGATGGAAGGTTCCGGCTCCCATTTCCACATCGTAGGGCTGCAAAACGGCGCAACCCTGTTCCGCCCAATAGGTTTGCAATTTTAAGATGATGTCTTGAAAAGTCATTTTTTATACTCCCGAACCCGACGGCAGGTGGTTCTGATTTCTTCCAGCCGGGAACGCAATTCTGTCAATAGGCGTGTGGTTTCAGGATTCACCTGAGGTGGCGCTGGAGGCGGTTTGGGGATTTCACCAGCGCGAATCCGACGGCGTTCCTCCTTCAATTTCAGCCTGGCGCCCTCAATCGTAAAGCGTTGATTGTGAAGCATATCCTGAATCCGGCGCAGAAGTTCAACATTTTCCTGGGTGTATTTGCGGATTCTGCCCTTTTCGCGGCGGGGACGCAGGAAGCTGAATTCGCTTTCCCAATAGCGAATCACGTGCGGTTTTTCGCCCAGCAGATTGCTGACTTCACCGATGGTATAGTAATGTTTTTTCATTTGGCGCCTCCTGATTTTCTGAAACGAGCCAACAATGCCAAAACGAGCGCAACCGCCACGAAAATGAAGGGATAGCGGTGAATCCTGCGGATGAACGGGATTTTCGGGGTGGTGTAAAGCGGCGCGCTGATGTTTTTCACTTCAAAAAGCCGGGTTTGGGTCAGGATTTTGCCCTTCGGGTCAACTATCATCGAAATTCCCGTGTTCGCGCTGCGATAAATCTGAATCCTGTTTTCCACGGCTCGGAAACGGGTCATGACGGCGTGCAGCCAGGGTCCGTAGGAACTGCCAAACCAGGCGTCATTCGTGATGTTCACCAGGTAATCCTGTTTTTGGAAGCGGCTGGAAAGCGAATCCCGGGGCAGAGCCATGCGATGAAAGATTTCCGGGAAGGCAAGCTCGTAGCAGATGGAGGGCGAAAAGCTGTATCCACCGCATTTCTGCCAGACAAGCTCGGTGCCAAATTCCCAATTCGCCTGACCCAGATTCAGCTTCCACAAAAATGGGAAAACTTTCAGCCACAACATGCGTTCACCAACGGGAACGAGGATGTTTTTGAAATAGATGGGGTTATCGAAATTATCCGGTCCAAACAGGGAGGAGGCGTTGTAGCTGCGGACGCCGAGGGGATGAGCGGCGTCTTCAATATAATGCTGAAACCCTGTGTAGATATCGATTTGAGCCTCCTGAACCAGCTCACGCATATCATAGCGTCCCTGAGAGCTTTGCGCCAGAGCGGACACCATGGCGCCTTCAGGCCAGATGATGAGCCGGGCGGAATCCGCCTTGGCTTCAAAAGTGAGTTTGCGGAAGGTTTCCAGCGACCTCTTGTATTGCCCGGAATCCCATTTAACATCTTGTGGGATGGAGGGTTGCATCACATATATCCCGGCATCGTGAGGGGTCAATTCCAGGTTTTTAAGACAATGGCCACCATAACCCAGCCAGGCAGCGAAAATGAGCGCTATCCCAGCCAAAAAAGGCAGCATTTTCCTGGGCTGTTTTCGGGCTTTTAAAGCCTTGTGAAGCAGCAGGTTGACCGCCATGATGAGGATGGAAATCCCCACCACTCCAATCAGGTCTGCCGCTTGGATTAGAATATCATAATCCGCCAGAGAATAGGCTTGGTTGAACCACGGGAAGCGGGTTTCGCCAAAGTTTTGGATGAATTCGAAGGTAATCAAAACGCTCACGAAGCCCAAACAAGCAAAGCGAGGCAGGGTTTGAAAGATGCGATTGATGGCATAAAACACCAGATAATAAGCAAATACGTAAAAGAGCATCACGCCCACGAGAGCGCCCACATTCACGTAAATCAGCCAATAGAAAACCAACGCACAATAGACCACGGACATCACCAGACCCATCTGCAGCAGGTCTCTGGATTTGTTTTCAAGATTTTCAAACACAAAGAGTAGCGGCAGCCAACCCACAAAAGCGAGCCAGCCCAGATGCAGCGGAAGCCTGGAAAGTGCCAGCAGCAAAGCGCTGAGCAAAGTCAACAGCAGTTTATTGTTTTTCATCCTTGGCACCGGTGTAAACCATTTTCATTTGCCAGATGCCATCCTCCCAAAGCAGGGTGGCGATGTTTCCTCGCGCGGCAATGGAGATGGGGTTCATGCCTTCTCTGCCAGGGTCAAAAAGGCTGCCGCGACCGATGACCCAGGGATATGGCATGATGGAAAGAAATTCCCCCATCAGCGTGAAAACGCGGGTATCGGGCACCATAACACCATATTGCCATTGCATCAAGCCATGTGACCAAAGAAAATCCTTGTCGCAATCAATGCTTTGAGGGCGTTGCAGATTAAAGCGGCCGAAGCGATACATTTCACGCCCATCCAGAGGAGAAATACAAACCAGCTCGTCTGGCGCGGCATCATAAACGAACAGTGTTCCATCCGGCGCAACGCAAAAAAGCTCTGGCTGCAGAAGCTTGGTAAGTGGAAAATCGGAGATATACTGACCTTCAGGGCTGTATTTGCGCAAGAGTTTGAGTGAGGAATCCAGCGCCAGCAAGCCACCATCGGCATCCACGCCGATATCGCTGAGCCGCTGGAAGTTGGAGCGCTCGAACCCTATTCCGCCCACGCTGTTGAAACGCTGACCATCCACAAAGATGTCGATTTCCTGGCTTTCACGGTTCAGGGCATACACCGTTCTGCCGCTGGATTCGCCAACCGCTTTGATGTATGGTCGCGGTGAAACTATTATTCTCAGAGGTTCCAGCCTGCCTTTTGCAAGGTCCAGCTTGGGTTTGTTCACAGCGCATCCGGCTGCCAGGATGACCAAAATAGCCAGAATCGGCAGGTGGAGCTTTCGCTTTTGGGAAAACATCGTTACTCCTTCAGACGCAGGTCTTTAAGCTTGCCCTGGATATTGGTTTTATTGCCAAAACGGTTGAATTCCAGGGTGTAGGCAATATCCAGAATACTGTTTTTCTTCAGAAGTGGCAGCATATCGCCCAGATTATAGCCAATCAAATCCAGATGAACCCCGTCCTTAATCACCTTTAATTTCAAGTGGTTGCGTCCAACCGTATAGGGATAGCTGGCAACGGTGACTTCGCGCGTGAGCAACACCGGCCTATTGTTGTCGGGTCCAAACGGCGCGAAACGTTCCACCCAGTTCAGCAAAAACTCGCTGATGTCGTAAAGTTCCAGTTCATAATCGATTTCCAGCGGTGTGGCAATCTGTTGCGGCTCAAGGTGTTCCGCCACATAGCGGGAAAGTTCGTTTTCAAAGCGGTCGATGTATTCCTGCAGGATGGTGAAGCCCACGGCATATTTGTGACCGCCGAAGCTGTGGAGGTTGTGTTCGATACTGGTGAGCGCGGCAAAGAGGTCAAAATCCGCCACGCTGCGTCCGGAGCCGCTGCCAAAGCCGTCTTTGAAGGAAATCATGACCACAGGACGGTCATATTTTTCCACCAGTTTGGATGCCACGATGCCGATTACACCTGGATGCCAGTCATCGCTGGAAACCACGATGCAGGGCACGGAGGCGAGGTCTTTATATTTTTTATCGATGATATCGCAGGCTTCGTGATAGGTTTTTTGGTCTTCCTGTTGGCGCAGAGAATTTTGGCGCTCGATGATTTCGGCAAGTTCCTTGCTTTGCAGACGGTCTCTTGAAATCAACAAATCCACTGCCACGGAGGCGGAACCCATTCTCCCGGCGGCGTTTATGCGCGGAGCGATGCCAAACACGATGTCTGTGGTATCGAGGCTTTTGGCGTTCAATCCGGAGATTTGCACCAGGGCGTTCAACCCCAGGTTTTTCTTGTCGATGAGGTGTTGCAATCCGATATGGGCGAAAACCCGGTTTTCACCGGTGAGTGGAACGATGTCCGCGATTGTTCCAACCGCCACCAAATCCATATACTTGAGGGTGTTTTCCTCGCTGGCAATCCCCCGACGGCGGTAAATTGCCATCAGAAGTTTGTAAGCCACGCCAACCCCCGCCAAATGTGGAAAAGGATAGGGACAGCCTGGAAGTTTGGGGTTGATGATGGCGAGCGCGGGTGGGAGTTCTTCTTTTGGATTGTGGTGGTCTGTGATGATGATTTCCATGCCCTGAGCGTTGATGGCTTCGATTTCCTCCAGGGCGTTCACTCCGCAATCCACGCTGATGATGAGCGAGGTGCCGCTGTCCTTGATTTGGTCCAGCCCGCCCAGCGAGAGGCCATAGCCATCAATCATGCGGTGTGGGATGTAAAAATCGATGATGGCTCCCAGGCGCTTGAGCCCAAGATAGAGCAGGGTTGTGGCGGTGGTGCCGTCAACATCATAGTCGCCATAGATGGTGATGCGCTCGCTGGAATCGATGGCTTTCAGGATGCGTTGCACCGCTTTTTCCATGTCCGGGAAAAGGAAGGGGTCGTGTTGATGCGAAAGTTGCGGTTCAAAAAAGTCCCTAATCTGCTGGGGCGTGCGAAGCTGTTTTCTATAGAGCATTTCCGCCACCAGTCGCGGACAATGCAACTCCTCAATCAGAGCTTTAATCTGTTCCCGCTGGTCGGAGTCAAATTCCTCCGGCGTCAGCCAATTCTTTTGCATCTTTTTTCACCTTGTTTATAAACTGCTGCCAATCAGCACGATAGCGATTCCTTCCTAAAGCATGGCATCAATTTCGCACTCTCAGTTGAGCGCCAAAAAGAAAGTTCCACACTCAAAGAAGCCATTCTACAAAGCCTTTCTTTCTTGTAAAGGGAAATTTGCGAAACCCAGCTCCCAAGCTGTCGCCACGCCTGTTCAAACACATTATTTCCGCCTGGTTTTCTCTGTTTTACAAGCCTCTTGCTTGCTTGCCGCCTTATGTATCCCTTATGTTTCAAAGGCAAAGTTAAGCGACACATAGGTTTAGGGGCAGGAAAGGTTTTTTCAACCGACTCGCTCCATATATATGCGAAGTTTTCGGTTCGCGTAATTCTCCGGGGCAGGTGAAAAGCTGTCTCAAATCAACTGATGAAGGGGATTACAGAGATGATAAAAATTTACGCAAAGAAACAATTGACAGAATCTTGGGATTGTATTTTACAGGCTCTGTGGGATTGATGTGTTCGCAAAAAACCATTGGCAAACACAGAGGCAGGACTTTTTTCGAAGTCTGGAAGGCATCGATACAAGATCATAAGGAGTTATCTTATGCGCATCCATTTGCGAGGCAGGGTGTTGCTGCTCATAGCGGCCATCCTCGCCTGTATTTTCGCTCTTTCTGCCCAAAGCAGGCAGATTGAAATTTCATCTTTCCAAAACCAATCCCGGCTTAGCAATAACAGCGATTTTGGTTTTGATGTTAGTTATAATGTGGGCGAATTGAAAGTTCGTGAAATCCAGACCAAGGAAGGGCTCTTTGACGAGCTTTCCATCGA
>Ga0172382_10009057_pt1 | contig 13686 bp, 13 predicted proteins | sample Leawel138RmetaG_FD_122245 | JGI IMG/M metagenome (GOLD analysis project Ga0172382, IMG submission 122245) | Leachate microbial communities from a municipal landfill in Southern Ontario, Canada - Leachate well 138R metaG | ecosystem: Engineered > Solid waste > Landfill > Unclassified | place...
GGCCAGGGTCTCGGCCTTGTGCGCGGCCCAGGCCGGGGCCAGCAGCTCGCCCGGGGCCGGGTCCGCCGCCAGGCGGTGGACGACCACGTCGGGCCGCAGCGCGGCCAGGGCGCGGACCACGGCGTCCACATACTCCCCGCGCTCCAGGGGCCGCAGCGCCCCGCGCCGCCAGTCCGCCGCCAGGGGCGCCCCCCGGCAGACCAGCAGGTTGTGCAGCTTGATTCCGGCCACGGGCAGGGCGTTCAGGAAGGCCACGCCCTCGGACAGGGCCCCGGCCCCCTCGCCGGGCAGCCCGGCCACAAGGTGCGCGCAGACCTTGATGCCGTGGCGCTGGCACAGCTCCGCCGCGCGGGCGAAATCGGCCACGGTGTGCCCCCGGTTCACGCGCGCCAGGGTGGCGTCGCGCGCGGATTGCAGGCCCATGTCGAGCCACAGTTCGGCCACGGGCAGCCCGGCCAGGATGCGTGCCTTCTCGTCGTCCAGGCAGTCGGGCCGGGTGCCCACGCACAGGCCCGCCAGCCCGGGCAGGGCCGCGGCCTCCTCCAGGACGGCGCGCACGCGCGCGGCCGGGCCGTGGGTGTTGGTGTACGCTTGCAGGTAGCCCAGGAAGAGCCGGGGGCGACGGCGGGAAGGGCGCGCCAGCCAGGCGTCCCACTGGGCCCGCAGCCCGGCTCCGGCGCCGTGGCGGCCGGTGCCCGAGCCGCGTTCGTTGCAGAACGAACAGCCCCCGGCGGACAGGGTGCCGTCACGGTTGGGGCAGGAGAATCCTGCGTCCAACGGGACCTTGCCCACCCGGCAGCCGAAAAGCTGGCGAAAATAGGCGGAAAGAGCGTAGTACCTGAGCACCTGATTTCACGGGGGTTTTAGGAAATTCCTGCGAAACCTTGCTTGATGGAAGGGGTTTGTATATCAAGCCCTTTGAACGGCGGCGCACCGGATCCGATTCGCAGGGCCAGATTTTCCCCCTCCGCGCCGCACCACCGGGTTGACCCAAGAGAGCATCCATGTCCAGAATTATCGACACGGTTCTTGGATTCTTTTCCAACGACCTCGCCATAGACCTGGGGACGGCCAACACCTGCGTCTACGTCAAGGGCCAGGGCATCGTGCTGCGCGAGCCCAGCGTCGTCGCCGTCAAGCAGGACAACCGCGGCGGCCGCAAGGTCCTGGCCGTGGGCAACGAGGCCAAACAGATGCTCGGGCGCACGCCCGCCAACATCATGGCCATCCGGCCCATGAAGGACGGCGTCATCGCCGACTTCGACGTGACCCAGGAGATGCTCAAGTATTTCATCATGAAGGTCCACAACTCGCGCCGCCTGGTCCGCCCGCGGATCATCATCTGCGTGCCCACGGGCATCACCCAGGTGGAGAAACGCGCCGTGAAGGAAAGCGCCGAGAGCGCGGGCGCGCGCGAGGTCTACCTCATCGAGGAGCCCATGGCCGCGGCCATCGGCGCCAACCTGCCCATCACCGAGCCGACCTCCAACATGGTGGTGGACATCGGCGGCGGCACCACCGAGGTGGCGGTCATCTCGCTGTCGGGCGTGGTGTACTCCAAGTCCGTGCGCGTTGGCGGCGACAAGATGGACGAAGCCATCATGCAGCACGTCAAGCGCAAGTACAACATGCTCATCGGCGAATCCACGGCCGAGTCCATCAAGATCCAGGCCGGCAGCGCCTACCCCTCGGAAAACGAGATCGAGATGTCCGTCAAGGGCCGCGACCTGGTGTCGGGCATCCCGCAGAACATCACCATCACCTCCGAGGAGGTGCGCAAGGCCATTTCCGAGCAGGTGGACGCCATCGTCCAGGCCTGCCGCATCGCCCTGGAGCAAACCCCGCCCGAGCTGGCCGCGGACATCGTGGACCGGGGCATCGTGCTCACCGGCGGCGGCGCCCTGCTCAAGGGGCTGGACCAGCTGCTGCGCGAGGAGACCGGCCTGCCCATCACCGTTGTCGACGACCCCCTGTCCACGGTGGTCCTCGGGTCCGGCAAGGCCCTGGACAACCTGGACGTGCTCAAGGAGGTCACCATAGACTAGGATGCGCTCCAAAAAGGGCATTGTCGCCATCCTCCTCCTCGCGCTGTTCCTCTATCTCAGCCTGTACGCGTGGAACGCCCGCACGGGCGTTCTGGACGACATGGCCAGCCGTTCCGGCCTGGAGTTCGTCGGGCTGGTGATCAAACCCGGCCAGTGGGTCGCGGATCAAAGCGTCGCGCTGTGGAAGCGCTACATCTATCTCCTGGACCTGCGCCGGGAGAACGACGCCCTGCGCGCGCACCTGGACGAAATGACCCTGGAGCTGGCGCAAACCCGCGAACAAGCCGCCGAGGTCGAACGCCTGCGGCGGCTTTTGTCCTTCGCGCCCCCGCAGGACTGGGACGGCGTCGGCGCGCGGGTCGTGGCCCACCGCATGGGCCCCAACGCCGTGCTCGACAGCGTGACCATCGACAAGGGCACCCTGGGCGGCGCCGAGGTGAACACCCCGGTGGCCACGCCCGACGGGCTGGTGGGCCGCGTGCTGCGCTCGGGCCTGAGCGTCTCCACCGTGCTGCTCATCACCGACCGCAACAGCAAGGTGCCCGTGCTGGGCCGCACCCACCGCACCTCCGGCGTGCTCACGGGCCTTGGGCCCGGCAGGCCGCTGGAGGTCCGCTATGTGCCGCTCAACGCCCCGGTGGACGTGGGCGAGATCCTGATCACCTCCGGGCTGGCCCAGATCCACCCCAAGGGCCTGCCCGTGGCCCGGGTGGTGGCCGTGGAGCGCTCGGACATCTCCCTGTTCCTGACCGTGCTGGCCGAGCCGCTGGTGAACCTGCCCGATCTGGAGGAGGTGCTGCTGCTCATGCCCGAGGCCGCGGCGGCCCAGGCGCAGGGCGCAGGCACGGCGCCGCCCGCCCCGGGCCCGGACGCCGCCGCGCCCGAGGCGCAGTAGGGGGCGGCCGTGCATGCCTTCCTGTGGTGGCTGGCCTACACCGTGGCCGCGGTCTGGATCCAGCGGGCCCTGCCGGGGCTGGACGCCTTCGGCCCGGCGGTGGTGATCCTGCTCCAGGAGCGCAGGCTGCGCCAGCTCCTGTGGCTTTTGCCGTGCTGGATCCTGCTCCAGGAGGGCATGGGCAGCGCGCCCTTCGGGACCATGATCCTGTGGTACGCGGGCCTGGTGGTCTTCTTCGTCCTCGGGCGCTGGCTTTTCGAGTCGCGCAACGTGCTCTTCGTGTTCTTCATCGGCGTGTTCATGGGCGGCTGGCACTTCCTGCTGCTGAGCGGCATGGCCGTGCTCCAGGGCCTGGCCCTGGACCCGCAGCGCCTGGCCTGGGACAGCGTGCAGCAGGCCGTGGCCTTCCCCCTGGGCTGGGCGGCGCTGTACACGCTCTATGTGCGGCAGGTGCGCAATGTCGTCGCAGTTTGAGCCCGAAGGGCAGGCCCCGCCGGCAACGGGCCTCGTCCTGCTCCAGGCCTGCATCTGGGGCCTGTTCTGCATCTTCGCCCTGCGCTTTTGGTACCTCCAGGTCTACAAGGGCGAACACTTCGCGGCCAAGGCCCGCGACAACCAGCTGCGCCAGGAATCCTCCTTCGCCCCGCGCGGCCTTGTGCGCGACAGGAACGGCGAGCTGGTGGCCGTGAACGAACCGGCCTACGCCCTGGGACTGGTGCGCGAGGACGTGCGCGACCTGGACGCCACCCTGGCCCAGGTCGCCCGGTGGACGGGCATCCCCGAGACCGAGCTGCGCGAGCGCTTCGAGAAGGGGCGCCGCCGGGTCAAGCCCTTCGAGCACCTGATCCTCGTGCCCGACCTGTCCTTCGAGCTTCTGGCGCACATCGAGGCCAACACCCTGTTCTGGCCGGGGCTGGAGATCGTGGTCCGCCCCAAGCGGCGCTACCCGCAGGACGACCTGCTGGCCCACGTTCTCGGCTATGTGGCCGAGGCCAACGAGGAGGAGCTGGAAAAGGACCCCGGGCTGGCCCTGGGCGACAACATGGGCAAGGGCGGGCTGGAGCTGGTGCTCGAAAACCGGCTGCGCGGGGTCAAGGGCCTGAACCAGGTGGAGGTGGACGCCACCGGGCGGCGGCTGAACCAGATGGTGCTGCGCGAGCCCCTGGCGGGCGAGGACATCCGCCTGTCCATCGACCTGAACCTGCAACGGCGCTGCACCGAGCAGATGGCCGGACACGCCGGGGCCCTGGTGGTCATGGACCCCGACACCGGCCGCATCCTGGCCTTCGTGAGCATGCCCTCCTTCGACGCCAACATGTTCGTGGCCGGGCTGTCCACCGAGCAGTGGACCGGGCTGCGCGACCACCCGCGCCACCCGTTGCAGAACCGGGTCATCCAGAGCATGTTCCCGCCGGGTTCGGTGTTCAAGCTGGTGGTGGGCGCCGCCGGGCTGGAGGCGGGCATCAACCCGCGCGAGACCGTCTACTGCAACGGGCAGGTCATGCTGGGCAAGCGCGTCTTCCGCTGCTGGAAAAAGCACGGCCACGGCGCCGTGAACTACCAGCAGGCCCAGGTGCAGTCCTGCGACGTGTATTTCTACAGCCTGGGCGAGCGGCTGCGGGTGGACAAGATGGCCCCCTTCGCCACGGCCTGCGGCTTCGGCCAGCGCACGGGCATCGAGCTGCCCCACGAAAAAGGCGGGCTGGTGCCCACGCCGGACTGGAAACGGCGGCGCTTCGGCGAGCCCTGGGTCGGCGGCGACAACTACAACATGGCCATCGGCCAGGGCTTCAACCTGGTGACCCCGCTCCAGGTCACGCGCTTCCTGGCCGCCCTGCTCAACGGCGGAACCCTGTACAAGCCGCTGCTGCTGGCCGACCAGGAGCCCGAGGCCCAGGGCGCCCTGCCCATGAGCGAAACCACGCGCAAGCTCATCGTGGACGCCATGGTCGAGACCGTCAAATCGGGCACCGCGCGGCGCCTGCAACGCCGCGACGCCGTCATGGGCGGCAAGACCGGCACCGCCCAGGTCATCAAGCTGCGGCTCAAGGACGGCGACAAACGCGAAACCACCGAGGAAATGGCCTACGAGGAGCGCGACCACGCCTGGCTGGCCTCCTTCGGCGAGAAGGACGGCAGGCGCTATGTGGCGGTGTGCATGGTCGAGCACGGCGGCCACGGGGGCGCCGTGGCCGGGCCCATCCTGGCCTCGGTGTACGACTATCTCTTCGGGGAGGCCAGGCGATGAGCCCCATCGACAGACGCATGCTCTACCACATCAACTGGCCGCTGCTGGGGCTGGTGGCGCTGCTGTTCGCCGTGGGCGTGATCAACCTGTACTCGGCCAGCGGCTTTCGCATCGAGACCGGGCAGGCCGTGGGCGCCTTCTACAAGAAGCAGCTCATCTGGGGGCTCATCGGCCTGGGCGGCATGGTGGCCTTCCTGTTCCTGGATTACCGCCACCTGAAGACCCTGGCCTGGCCGCTGTTCGTCGCGGCCGTCCTGCTGCTCGTGTGCGTGCCGCTGTTCGGCAAGACGATCTACGGCGCCAAGCGCTGGCTGGACCTGGGCTTCTTCAACCTCCAGCCCAGCGAGGTGGCCAAGATCAGCATCCTGCTCATCGGGGCCAAGCTGCTCTCGCGCGGGGCGCGGCCCATGGGCTGGGGCGAGCTGCTGCTCGTCCTGCTGGTGGGGCTTGTGCCCGCGGGGCTGATCATCATCCAGCCCGACCTGGGCTCCGGGCTGTCGGTGCTCCTGCTCCTTGGCGGCATGATCCTCTACCGCGGGCTGCGCAAGAACGTCCTGCGCCCGCTGCTGATCCTCGGCCCGCTGGCCCTGCCCCTGTCGTGGTTCTTCCTGCACGACTACCAGAAGCGGCGCATCATGACCTTCCTGGACCCCTCCACCGACCCCCTGGGCTCGGGCTACCACATCAACCAGTCCCAGATCGCCATCGGCTCGGGGCAGATCTGGGGCAAGGGCTACCTGGCGGGCACCCAGAGCCAGCTGCGCTTCCTGCCCGAAAAGCACACCGACTTCGCCATCGCCGTGTTCGGCGAGGAGTGGGGGTTCATCGGCGCCATAATTTTGCTTTCACTTTTCAGCCTGTTTCTGTATCAAATCTTCGTCACGGCGAGTGTGGCCAAGGACCGTTTCGGCAGCTATCTTGCGGCCGGAGTGTTCTTTTATTTCTTCTGGCAGATACTCATCAACATGGGCATGGTCCTCGGACTGATGCCCGTGGTCGGCATTCCGCTGCCCTTCATCAGCTACGGCGGCAGCGCGATGGTCGTGAACCTGTGCCTCATCGGCGTGGTCGTCAACGTGTCCATGCGCCGCTTCGTCTTCAAGCGGTCGTAGCGGCGCGCCCGGCCACCCCGCGCACGGACAAGACGCCTCCCGGCCCGCCCCCCAGGCCCGGACGCGAAAGGAGCAACTCATGGCACGCGACGAGATCAACGCCTTCCTCGGCACCGGGACCACCTATCAGGGCCGGCTGGACTTCCAGGGCTCGGTGCGCATCGACGGCACGTTCAAGGGCGAGGTGGCCTCCCAGGGCACGCTGGTCATCGGCAAGGACGCCAACGTCGACGGCACGGTCAACGTGGGCCAGCTGATCATCAGCGGCAGGCTCCAGGGCGAGATCGTGGCCAAGGACAAGGTCATCCTGCACAAGACCGCCAACGTGGTCGGCAGCCTGAGCACCCCGGTGCTGGTCATCGAGGAGGGCGCGGTCCTGGAGGGCCAGATCACCATGGGCGGCAAGGGCGCCAAGAAGGCGTCGGCGCCCCTGCCGGGAGCCGCGTCCGCAACGGCCTCCGGCGATAGTGAAAACAGTAACAAGCCAACGCAGCCCGCGCCGAAAACCGGGCTTTTCCGTTGATTTTCCCTGCTTTTACAGGCTCCTGAGCCGACCCGTCCACAACCCCCCTGCAGGGAAAAAAACTTTGACAGGGGGGTGGAAATCGGCTAAAGCCCGTTTGACTTTGCTCAATAATTCACAACCTCCGCGAGGGTGAGCATGATTGATCTTAATTACACCTTCTTCGTGCAGTTCGTGAACTTCATCATCACGCTCTTTGTCTTGAACTATCTGCTGGTGTCCCCCATCCGGGAGGTCATCCGCAAGCGCAAGGCCGTGATGGGCGGACTGCTGGGCGACACCGAGAAATTCGTCGAGCAGGCCGAGACGAAGCTCGCCAACTACCGCAAGGCGCTGGACGCGACCCGCGTGGCCGGCGCCGAGCAGCGCGCCAGCCTCAAGGCCCAGGGCGCCGAGCAGGAGAAGGAAATCCTCTCCGTTGCCGGGCAGCAGGCCGCCGAGACCCTCAAGGCCGAACGCGCGGCCGTGGAGGGCGAGGTGCAGGCCGCCAAGTCCGGCCTGCAGGGCCGCATCGACGCCCTCGCGGACAAGGCCATTGCCAAGGTCCTTGGCTAACGCGACGACGGCGGCGCCCACCCCGGGGCCGCCTTCGGATTTTTTCGCTCACCATCTGGTTGGAAAGGAGGGTTTCGCGTTGACAGTCCTGAAACGTCTCTTCCCCGCAGCGCTCCTCGTGCTGGTTCTGGCCCCGGCCGCCCTGGCGTCCGAAGGGGCGGCCCACGAGAGCGCGCTCACGACCGCCCTGCGCGTCGTGAACTTCATCATCTTCGTCGGCATCATCTACAAGTTCGCCGGCAAGAAGATTGCCGAGGCTTTCGGCGGCCGGCGCAAGCAGATCGAGACGCAGCTCTCCGATCTGGAGGCCCGCAAGAAGGACGCCGAACAGAAGCTGGCCGAGGTCGAGCGCGGCATCGCGAACATCGACGCCGAGCGCGAGAAGATCCTCGCCGACTGCGTGGCCCAGGGCGAGGCCCTCAAGGCCGGCATCATCGAGAGCGCCCACAAGGCCGCCGAGCGCATCAAGGAGCAGGCCCGCCTGACCGCCGCCAACGAGCGCAAGGCCGCCCTGAAGAACGTGCGCGCCGAGGTTGCCGACCTGGTGGCCGCCGCCGCCGAGAAGGCCCTGGCCAGTCGGCTCTCCGCCGAAGACCACGACAAGCTCATCAACGACTCCTTAACAAAGGTGGTGCTCAATTGACGGCTGACATCGTTGCACGCAGATACGCCAAGGCACTGTTCGCCATCGGCCAGAGCCGCGGCGAGGCCGAGCTGGAGGCGTACGGCAAGGATTTGGCCGCTTTCGCCGAGGTGCTGACCGGTGATGCGGAACTGCTCAAGTTGTTCCGCAACCCGATTTTCAGCGTCGAGGAGAAAAAGGCCATCACTGGCAGGCTCCTGGACCAGTTGAACCCCTGCCAGACCATCAAGAACTTCTGCTTCCTGCTGGCCGACAAGAAGCGCCTGGCCTGGCTGCCCGAAATCGAGGCGTACTACTCGGTGCTGCTCGACCAGGCCAAGGGTGTGGTGCGCGGCGAGCTGGTCACCGCCGTGGATCTGCCGCAGGCCAGGCAGGAAGCCGTGAAGAAGCAGCTCGCGGCCCAGCTGGGCAAGGAGTTGGTTCTCGATTTCTCCGCCGACGCGGGCATTCTGGGCGGAGTCGTGCTCAAGGTAGGGGACAAGGTCCTGGACGCGAGCTTGCGTGCTCAGCTGAACGCAATGAAAGAACAGATCAAAAGGGGTGAGTAGGCGATGCAGATCAAAGCTGAAGAAATTAGCAAAATCATTGAGGATTCGATCCAAAATTACGAATCCAAGGTGGAGATGTCCGAGACCGGTACGGTGCTCTACGTCGGTGACGGCATCGCCCGCGTCCACGGCGTCGAGAACGTCATGGCCATGGAGCTCCTGGAGTTCCCCGGCGGCCTGATGGGCATGGCCCTCAACCTCGAAGAGGACAACGTCGGCGTGGCCCTGCTGGGCGACGACACCGGCATCAAGGAAGGCGACCCGGTCAAGCGTACCGGCAAGATCTTCTCCGTGCCCGTCGGCGACGCGGTCATGGGCCGCGTCATCAACCCCCTCGGCCAGCCCATCGACGGCCTGGGGCCCATCGAGTCCAAGGATGTCCGCCCCGTGGAGCTCAAGGCTCCCGGCATCATCGCGCGTAAGTCGGTCCACCAGCCCATGTACACGGGCCTGAAGGCCATCGACGCCATGACGCCCATCGGCCGCGGCCAGCGCGAGCTGATCATCGGCGACCGCCAGACCGGCAAGACCGCCGTGTGCATCGACGCCATCCTGGCCCAGAAGGATTCCGACGTTCACTGCATCTACGTCGCCATCGGCCAGAAGAAGGCCTCGGTGGCCCTGGTCGCCGACGTGCTCAAGAAGCACGGCGCCATGGAATACACCACCATCATTTCCGCCACGGCCTCCGAGCCCGCGCCGCTCCAGTTCATCTCGGCGTACACCGGCGCGACCATCGGCGAGTTCTACCGCGACAACGGCAAGCACGCCCTGATCATCTACGACGACCTGTCCAAGCAGGCCACCGCGTACCGCCAGATGTCGCTGCTGCTGCGCCGTCCTCCGGGACGCGAGGCCTTCCCCGGCGACGTGTTCTACCTGCACTCCCGCCTGCTGGAGCGCGCGGCCAAGGTCAACGACTCCCTGGGCGCCGGTTCCCTGACCGCCCTGCCCATCATCGAGACCCAGGCTGGCGACGTGTCGGCGTACATCCCGACCAACGTCATCTCCATCACCGACGGCCAGGTCTACCTGGAGCCCAACCTGTTCAACGCCGGCGTGCGCCCCGCCATCAACGTGGGCCTGTCCGTCTCGCGCGTTGGCGGCGCCGCCCAGATCAAGGCCATGAAGCAGGTCGCGGGCACCATGCGTCTGGACATGGCCCAGTACCGCGAGCTGGCCGCCTTCGCCCAGTTCGGCTCCGACCTGGACAAGGCCACCAAGGCCAAGCTGGACCGCGGCGCGCGCCTGGTGGAGCTGCTCAAGCAGCCCCAGTACCAGCCCCAGCCCGTGCAGGAGCAGGTTGCCTCCATGTTCGCCGCCACCCGCGGCTACATGGACGACGTGGCCCTGGAGAACGTCCGCCGCTTCGAGGCCGAGTTCTTCGAGTTCATGCGCAACGCCAAGGCCGACGTGCTCAAGGACATCAAGGAAAAGGCCGTGATCGACGCGGACGTCGAGGCGCGCCTGCGGGCGGCCATCGAAGAGTTCAAGAAGACCTTCCAGGCCTAACCAACCGCGAAGGAGGATGAACCATGCCTTCGCTGAAGGATGTTCAGTTAAAAATCGTCGGCGTCAAGAAGACCAAGCAGATCACCAAGGCCATGAACATGGTGGCCTCGGCGAAACTGCGCAGCGCCCAGGGCCGCATCGAGCGGTTCCGGCCCTACGCGGACAAGTTCTACGGAATGCTTGGCGATCTGGCCGGACGTGCCGACGGGGATGCCCATCCCCTGCTGGCCGTGCGCGAGGAAATCAAAACCTCGGCCATTGTCCTGGTGACTTCCGACCGCGGCCTGTGCGGCAGCTTCAACGGCAACCTGATCAAGGCCGCCCTGAGGCTGGCCGCCGCCAAGAAGGCCGAAGGCAAGGAAGTCAAGTTCTACTGCGTCGGCAAGAAGGGCCGCGACGCCATCCGCAAGATGGAGTCCTACGAGATCGTGATGCAGAAGGTCGGTGAGTTGAACAACTTCGACTTCACCCTGGCCAACGAGGTGGGCATGGATGTCATCCGCGCCTACCTGGCGGGCGGTCTCGACGAGGTGACCCTGGTGTACGGCGAGTTCGTGAGCATGGCCAAGCAGGAGCCCATCGTCCTGCCCATCCTGCCCATCGCCAAGGATGCCGCCGAGGAGGAAACCGCCCCGGCCGCCGCCAGCAGCGAGTACATATACGAGCCCGGCGTCGAGGGTCTGCTCGCGGAGTTGCTCCCGCGCTTCATCAAGGTCCAGCTCTACCGCGGCATGCTCGACACGTCCGCCTCGGAGCACGCGGCCCGCATGAGCGCCATGGACAACGCGACCAAGGCCTGTGACGACATGGTCGGCGCCCTGACCCTGGTCTTCAACAAGACCCGCCAGGCGGCCATCACCACGGAACTCATGGACATAGTCGGCGGCGCTGAGGCGCTGAAAGGCTAATAAGGGGTAGAAATCAATGACTGCTCAAAATGGCAAATTGGTCCAGGTCATCGGCGCCGTCGTGGACGTCGAGTTCCCGGCCGGTCAGCTGCCCAACATTCTGACCGCCCTCGAGATCTCCAACCCGAACAACACCGACGCCCCCGAGCTGGTGGTCGAAGTGGCGCAGCACCTGGGCAACAACCTGTGCCGCTGCATCGCCATGGACGCCACCGAGGGCCTGGTGCGCGGCATGGAGGTGCGCAACACCGGCAAGCCCATCCTGGTGCCCGCCGGTACCGCCTCCCTGGGCCGGATCATGAACGTCGTGGGTCGCCCCGTGGACGAACTGGGCCCCATCGACTCCGACAAGATGCTGCCCATCCACCGCCCCGCCCCCGAGTTCACCGAGCAGTCGACCAAGATCGAACTGCTTGAGACCGGCATCAAGGTCGTGGACCTGCTCATCCCCTTCCCCAAGGGCGGCAAGATGGGCCTGTTCGGCGGCGCCGGCGTGGGCAAGACCGTTATCCTCATGGAGATGATCAACAACATCGCCAAGCAGCACGGCGGCATCTCCGTGTTCGCCGGCGTGGGTGAGCGCACCCGCGAGGGCAACGACCTCTACCACGAGATGAAGGACGCCGGCGTTCTGGAGAAGGCCGCGCTCATCTACGGCCAGATGAACGAGCCTCCGGGAGCCCGCGCCCGCGTGGCCCTGACCGCCCTGACCTGCGCGGAATACTTCCGCGACGAGGAAGGCCAGGACGTGCTGCTCTTCGTCGACAACATCTTCCGCTTCACCCAGGCGGGTTCGGAAGTGTCGGCGCTGCTCGGCCGCATGCCCTCGGCGGTGGGCTACCAGCCCACCCTGGGCACCGACCTCGGCGGCCTGCAGGAGCGCATCACCTCCACCACCAAGGGCTCCATCACGTCCGTCCAGGCCGTGTACGTCCCCGCGGACGACCTGACCGACCCCGCGCCGGCCACCACCTTCTCGCACCTGGACGGCACCCTGGTGCTCTCGCGCCAGATCGCCGAGCTGGGCATCTACCCCGCGGTGGACCCGCTGGACTCGACCTCGCGCATCCTGGACCCCAACGTCCTTGGCGCCGACCACTACAACACCGCCCGCGAAGTGCAGCAGGTGCTCCAGAAGTACAAGGACCTGCAGGACATCATCGCCATCCTGGGCATGGACGAGCTCTCCGACGAGGACAAGCTCATCGTACACCGCGCGCGGCGCATCCAGCGTTTCCTGTCCCAGCCCTTCCACGTTGCGGAAGTGTTCACCGGCCACCCCGGCCAGTACGTCACCCTCGAGGACACCATCCGCGGCTTCCGCGAGATTCTCGAAGGCAAGCACGACGACCTTGCTGAGAACGACTTCTACATGGTCGGCAACATCGACATGGCCATCGAAAAGGCCAAGAAGTCCGCAGCTTAATCGTCCGGGAGGCTCACAATGGCCCAACTGCAACTTGAGATAGTGACCCCCGACAGGCTCGTGCTCAGCGAACCTGTGGAGTACGTCGGCGCTCCGGGATACGAGGGCGAGTTCGGCATTCTGCCGGGCCACATCCCGTTCCTGTCGGCCCTCCAGGTGGGCAACCTCTACTACAAGGTCGGCGGCAGGACGCACTTCGTCTTCGTCGCCGGCGGCTTCGCCGAGGTCTCCGACGACAAGGTGACCATCCTGGCCGAAGTCGCCGAAAAGGCCACCGAGATCGACGTGGAACGCGCCCGCAAGGCCCGCGAACGCGCCGAGCAGCGGCTGGCCAAACAGCAGGAGAACATCGACCACGCCCGCGTCCAGGCGGCCCTGGCCCGCGCCATGGCCCGCGTGAGCTGCCGCAGCCGCGCCAAGGATGCCGGGACCTGCGAGATGTAATCCCGCCCAGCATCGCCTCTACCCCACGGCAGGCCGCCCCCGGGCGGCCTGCCTTTTTTGCGCCCGGGCCCGGCGCGGTGCCTGGTCCGCCCGCGGCCGCACCCCCGGGTTGCGTCCCCCGGCCCGTTCCCTGGCCCGGACTGCCGTCCCCTTCCGAACATCCGAAGCGCCCCCGCGCCGCCATCCGGGCACGCCCCTTCTCCGGAATTCCGCCCCGTTCTTCCATGCCCCACAGGACCGTTCGAGTCCTCGCCCCTCCCTTTCGCCCCCTTGGAGCCGCCCGAACCGAGATTCAGAAAAACGAGGCCGCCCGGGAAGCGAAAAGATATCCAGCCGCCCGGGCCGCCCCCGCCCGGATGACAAGCCGCAGCCAGCCGCCGCGCCGACGCGGCGCCCGCCTCCGTGCCGCGCTCCCGCCAGGAACGCCTGGGGCTCTCACCGACGCCGCACCGGAAACCCCGGGAACCGGAGTCCCGGCCCCACGCGCCCGCCCGGTGCCCATCCGCCGCCGCGCCCCGCCCGATCCGGGGGCCGGAGGGAAGCGAGGCCGCCCGGAAAACGGCAAGATATCCAGCAGGCCGGGCACCATCCCGACCGGACACAAACCCGCCGTCTGCGCCCGATGCCCGCGCCCCCCGGCGCAACCCCTTGGCAGGCTTGCCGCCGGACTAGCCCCCCGGGGCTCCGCGTCCCGCGTCCCCGCCGCCATCGTCCCCCCGTCCCCGCATCGCCCGTGCCCCTGCGCTCCCCGCTTCCCCTGACACCGCCCCACCCTCCCCGCGCCGCGATCCTGGTATGTGCAACCGGAAGCAGGGGGAACAGTAGCC
>Ga0172382_10009058_pt1 | contig 13685 bp, 11 predicted proteins | sample Leawel138RmetaG_FD_122245 | JGI IMG/M metagenome (GOLD analysis project Ga0172382, IMG submission 122245) | Leachate microbial communities from a municipal landfill in Southern Ontario, Canada - Leachate well 138R metaG | ecosystem: Engineered > Solid waste > Landfill > Unclassified | place...
GTTTTACATCGGCCCCGAGGCGCCGGGGATTGTGGTTGATCCGGGTGGCAGCAACGGACCGGGCCCGAACGGTGGAACTTATCGCGATAGCAAGGCGCGCCTGAAGCGCCAAGCACAGCGATATCGGGTGTACGCCTATGATGAGAATGACAAAGTCGTTGCGGAACTTACGTCGGATTCGGATTTGGTCAAATCCATGCGATGGCGGGTGCATGTCAGAAATATGAAAGCGGCGAATTATGCGTTTCAAGGTCCATATCTGTTTGATCCGGACAAATTGCGCAATCCATCCATCCAACCCGGCAAAAAACCGACCGAACGTGATCAGCTGATCATCGACGCTGGAGTGCATACGATCTCATCCGGGCAAACCGGCCCGGTTGCTATGAAGGGGGACATTTTCACAGGCGTTGGAAAAGTTTCTTTGCCGGGCGAATTGCGTTACGAAGGCTTCACGCCGAAGGATCCTTCAAAGGCTGTTGAAGTCACCTATAAGGGCGCCAAGGATATTGAGCTTGGGCAGCTCCACCTGGACTCCCAAAGTCGTCTGCTGTTCGTTCCCGGGCCTGGAAAATCTGAATGCGTCACGACGCCCAAGGTGGCCCTGTCGAATCCGAGCGCAACCGTCAACCCTCCAAACGGCCCTCAAAATGGTGAGAACCCGCTGACGAACCAGTTCTCCTATTTCAATGTTCCGGGCTGGTGGGATGACACCTGTGGGGGTGAGATCGATGTCACGGTCACTCTCAAGGATGGCACTGTCTTGAGTACGCGTGACGACGTGAGGGTAGAGACGGACGAAGGTACGAGGAATCCGCGCGCGGGGGCGTGGATTGTCACCGCGCCGCCGAAGTTCGCCCCGCACATGTACCACGTGGTGTCCATTCTAGACCGCGTTTATGAGGCTTTCCCGGAGGCTTACCCCTACGCTGGGCAAAAGACGAATTTCTATCGCGATATCTACCCCATTTTTGCCGAGGCGGTAAATTACGGCTGGGTCAGTGCCGAGGCGGCGGGCGTTACGCCCGAGACGAAGGGGGCGGCCCATGGACCGGGGCAAGCTGGCGATTTGCTCAGTGCAGAGTATCTAGCTTCGTTGGCCGATCCACTCGAGAAGAGCAAGCCCATAAGACAAATGATCTATGGATTGATGCGACATGCGCCTGGAAAGCGCGGTCGGCTAGTGGATTCGCTGCTGCCCGCTCCTCCACAACGGCCAACCAGTTGGAAGAGTGAAGAGTTCAAGCGCACCGAGGACGCTTCCAGGATGCCCAAGCTATGGGGTTCGGGGGGGAAACCTTTGCAGAACCAGCAGTTGGGCAACCATCTGCCGGAACAATTCTTGAGCTTGACTGATTGGCAGCTGAATCATCTGAAGAACTGGGCAGACGGAGACTTCGAGGTCGGCGCCCTTCAGGAGCCCGTACCTCTGGAGAAACTGCCATTGGCCGAACAGCCGCATGCACTCGATAGTTCGGCGCTCGAACCGACCATCGGAGGTGGCTTTCACCCGGGTATAGAGTTCCCTTACTTAATTCTCTATCGGGACTATTTCGCCGAAGCGTTTCGCGTGGGCAAAGACAACGCACCCGGTTCGCTGGCCGCCTATATGTCGAGCCCATGGCAAGGTGACTTCTGGTCGTGCAACATGGCATGGTGGCCGGTACAACGGCCGGACGTCGTTTTCGAATATGATGAAAGGAACCACTCCAGGACCTATAAAGAATGGTTCCGTGGATACGACGCTGATGGTGAGCCGCTATCTTCCACTGATGGCTACAACCAGATGGCGTATGCGTGGTCGAAACTGGGGATGGTGCTTCCAGTGAAGACCAAGGACGGCAGTTTTCTGAAAGACGGTGGCGCGACCGTATTCGTCGAGCAAGAACGTGATCCAATACTGAACCGGCCCCCCGCCAAAGGAAGCTGAGCCGTGCCCTCAGCGCAGAACGACCTGACGAGTACAACGTGGGACGTTGTGATCGTCGGCGCCGGGCCTGCCGGGGCAGCTACGGCGAACACGCTGGCCGGATTTGGCCAGCGTGTTTTACTGGTGGACGAACGGGTATCCACCAGCTTCAAGCTGGGCGAGTCGCTGCCGCCTGCGTCTATTGGCCTGGTCACGCGATTCCTGGGGGATCTCGAGCGTCCCGAACAGGATCTGCCGGGACTTTTTAGGACGGCAGGCAATGCTTCCCTGTGGGAGACCGACCAGACGGATGTCTCCGACTTTTTCTTCACCCCGCCCGGCTTCGGGCTGTGCATCGAACGGCTGGCGTTTGATGAGGCGCTGCGGTCAAGGGCGGTCGCGGCCGGTGCGACTTTGCTCAAAGGTACTCGCTTCGAGGGCTGCGCGAGGATCGCGGCCGGCTTCTCAAATTGGCAATTGACCTTAACGTCAGGTATGCAGGCGCGGCAATATCGTGCCCGTTATCTGGTCGACTGTTCCGGTCGGCGGGCGGTCGTGGCCAGAGCGCTAGGTGTCCCGACCATTCATCATCATGATCAGCTGTTTGCCTACGCGCAATGGTACTCCAGTGTCAATAAAGATGATGACCGCTATACACGGATCGAGGCCATGCCGCACGGCTGGTGGTATAGCAATCGCTTGCCGGGCGCTGAACGGGACCAAACCAGGCGACTGGTAATCTTTTTTTCCGACAAGGACCTGCCTGCAGCGAGAATGGCCGCGCGCCCTCAGGGCTTCGACCAGTTGTTGAACGGCTCGACGTTTATCGGGCCATTGCTCCATGCCAGAGGCTTTCACCCTTGTGGGGGAATCCGGGGGGCGCCCGCCAACAGCCAGCGATTACAGGATTTCTGCGGTGAAGCCTGGATGGCGGTGGGCGATGCGGCGCAAGCGTATGATCCCCTGTCGTCGCAAGGCATCGACAAGGCGCTCAGAACGGGTAGCCACGCTGGACACATGGTTCACTATGCATTGACAGACTGTCCGCCAGGTACGGCGGCATTGGGAAGCCGCAATACCTATATCCACGAGTACGCTGCGCAGCAACTGCAACTATGGCAAACATACCTGTCACAACGAGATTATTACTATTGTGCCCAGCCCCGTTGGTCCGATCAGCCTTTCTGGCAACGCCGGCAGCGCCCGGATGACTCCGACCAGGAAAACTTCCGTTAGCGACCGTATCGATGCGTTATGCCAGGTCGCAACGGCATGGGTGGCCACACGTTCCAAAAGGCATTGGTAAAGCTGTTTTTCAAGTCACGGACGAAGATGCCCCCGGGCCCGGAGGCAGTTATCAACTGGGATGCGTGTCAAAGATCCAGCTTCGTGACTTTCGTCCCATTGATGGACACATCGCCCATTAGTCCGGCGTTGGTCAACACGATCACCTGAACAGGTGCAGTAGCCGTCGTCGTATCGACTGCGCCATTTGCGCCGATCTTGACGAGAGCGACCGACGCGCCCGCGCCGGCAGTCCAGCCTTTGGAGTTGTGGAATTCGTCCAGCGCGTCTTTTGTCATGAACAGGAATACGATGGCTTTCGATTGGGCACCTGCCTGCAAGCCGACCGATAGAGATGACAAATTGTAGTAGCTCACTGTGCGCCCATCCACCCGCAATGCCCCATTGCCGGACTGGCCTCCGACAATCAGACCCGCCTGAATCACGTCCGGGAAGATGAGCAGGCCGCGTGATTTCGAGACGAGTTCACGTGAACCCTTAATCGTGGAATACAGGCGGCTGAGAGTGGCGTCGACGCTTGCGTCGATGGCTTTGTTCTTTGACACGTTGATTGACGGAGTATCCGGCTCGTTGGGGGTGGTAGTGCAGCCGGCGAGGGTGAGGCTACTGATCATGAACGCCGCAACAAATCCGGCCGCAAGATTATTTTTCATCGATTTTCCATTTTTAAAAACACATCGGGTCCGCCAAAAATTCGGTTCTTCCAGGCCAAGATGGTTAGACACTGGAGTCCCATGGCTAGAAATAAAAGGATCGATCTGTAACCTCCAGGCGGCCGTCTCAAAGTGCAGCTATGTTCATCCAGCGCTACCGAAGAACCGCAACAGTTTTGGCGTTTCATATAAAGATTGGTGAAAACGATCAGAGCGGCTGAAGCTGGGACTCATAAAACCGCAGCCTATATCTTTACGCAAGAATGCATTTTTCAGAGGTAGGCTTTCACGTTCTTGGTACTCCGCTAACCAGCACTATTCTAGCTGGAGGCTCTCGAAAGGGACGATTGTCAGTGTCCCAAATGAATTGCCAATTTGTCCCATTTCGCCATGTGTTGGCTAGTTCGCTGCATTCCCCCTGGCATAAAGAGACTGCAGAAATGGGATGCGGGGAGACATGCCTAGATAGGCATGGGAAAATGGATTCTCGCCCGGAGGGGGTGCCGTTTATTGGCACTCGAGTCTTTCCTGTCCGATCGGAATGTTCTCCAAACAATACCCAAATGGGACAAATCGTCGGCAAATATGGGACAAAATCGCTTCTCCATCAAACTCGCGGCGATACAATTTCCAATCTGGTCATGCGACGTAATGATCGCTGTAGGTTTCCTATAAGCGTGCTTGGATTTCGCACCCATTCCGAATGACCCGCTTATTTGGATTGCGTATGCAGCAATAGGTGATGAGTGAAAGACAGGCGTACGTTCCATGATCGATAACTTTAAGCAATGAGCCATTCAGCGGAATAATAATGAATGATTTGATCGAGTTGGGTCGATTGGTCACCCTTGGCCTTGTCGTACTGTTGCCATTGGCGAATCCACTGACTTCCATGACGTTGTTGCTATCTCTGGGTGAGAGAATTCCCCACGATGAGCGCCAACGCCAAATCACGCAGGCTGCCTGTTATGTTGTTGGCATTATGCTGGTAGCCTACTACGCGGGGGTTTGGATCATGCACACCTTTGGAATTTCCGTTCCCGGCTTGCGAATCGCCGGAGGCCTAATAGTGACCGGTATTGGTTTCAATATGTTGTTTCCCTCATCGGGAGTAGAAGATATCCCTGAGGCAGATAAAGTGGAAAAGGCGCTTGATCGGAAACAGACGCCAAATATCGCGTTTGTTCCACTGGCTCTGCCTGGAACAGCAGGGCCCGGCACGATCGCGCTGATTATTAGCGCAGCTGCTTCCGCTAAGGGAGTCGTCAATCCGGATGCTTCAGAATGGGTATTGAGCATCGCTCCCATTATTGTTTTTTCTCTACTCGGATTGTTATTCTGGGTTTGCCTGAGTTCCTCTACGGTATTTGTGAGATTGCTTGGTCATGGTGGCGTAGAAGCCTTGTCGCGATTGATGGGCTTTCTGTTGGTATGCATGGGAGTGCAGTTTTTGATTAACGGCGCCCTTGAAATAGTCACTTTGCACGGTGGCGGTCCAGGTCATGTGTAGGCAAGGTTCTACGGACTCCCACGAAATTCAATGGGGAAAAGTTCACCGATTGTGCTGGCGACTCACATGTCTTGTTAGGAAGCCATCTGTCGAGAGCGGTTGTTTGATGGAATGACTAACCACCTGATGGTGTCTACAGCGGCAGGCGTTGCTCACATTCAGTCCGAATTTCCCGGTGATTTTTTCGAAATGGTGGAGCTCCCTTTCCTTGGATATCTAGGAAAACGAGGCTGATAGGTCCGGAATGAAAGTGTTCCCTGATTTGATGATTTGTGAATGTTGCGACAGCGTCTACCGGCGCCCGATGCCGATGGATGGTGGGGTCGCGCACTGCGAGAGATGTGCGTTTGAGCTCTGCCGTGGAGGACGCTTGCGTGCTGATGGGTGGCTGGCTCTGACAATCGCCGCCGGAGTCATGTTCCTGATGGCGAACAGCTATCCAGTACTGCAGATAAATCTCCAGGGAATACGTAACGAAACTACGCTTTGGCAATCGGCAGGTGCATTGGCGCAGGGCCTCGCTGTTCCCATTGCCGTGCCGGCTGCACTTTTCATTATTCTGGTGCCGTTCCTGCAGATTTTCCTGCTCGGATGGGTGCTTTCGTATTCCCGCGTCGGTCGGCGTGCCCCTGGTTTCGTATATGTGATGCACATATTGAGCATCCTGCGCCCCTGGAGCATGGTCGAAGTCGGACTCCTTGGAATTTTGATTGCGGCGATAAAACTATCCAAGCTGGCAGACATTGTCCTAGGGGCTGGGATCTGGGCCATGGCGGCATCAATGATCTTAATGACTATTGTCTCGAAGCGCGATTTGTCCTCTTTGTGGGATATGGGCGAGTATAGCCGCCAGCGTACGCCGGCACGCGCATGAAATCCCTTCCGCCCCGAGCTGAGCAGTTGGGAATAATCCGCTGTCATATTTGTGATCTCGTTTTTCAACCTACTGCGAAGCCGGACAAAGCCGTACGGTGCCCCCGCTGTGAAGCAACCGTGCACCGCCGCCTCCCCAATAGCATTGTCCGGACCTGGGCCTTCTTGATCGCAGGAGTGATTCTCTACATTCCCGCGAATGTATTGCCAATCATGTACACCAGTTTTCTTGGGAATGGTATCGAAAGCACCATTACGGATGGTGTCGTCAGTTTCTGGAATAGCGGTTCTTACGGGATCGCTCTGGTGATTTTTATCGCCAGTATAGCGGTGCCATGCGCCAAATTTCTGATACTTGCCACGTTGCTGATCACTGTGCGCAAACACAGTCGCTGGGCCAGGCTGGAGCGTGCCCGATTGTATCGAATGATCGAGCACATAGGTTATTGGTCCATGCTCGACGTTCTGGTCGTCGCCGTGGTGGTGGCATTAGTGAAGTTCCGTGAGCTGGCTACCATAGAGCCGCGCGTGGGGATTCTTTTTTTTGGCACGGTAGTGATTCTCACAATGCTGTCCGCCATGAGCTTTGACCCTCGTCTGATTTGGGATGATAAAGAATGAATGACGGATCGAATCTCGCATCCGAGCCCCATGAGCTTCGTATAACGCCTCACCGCAGGCGCCCGTCACTTATTTGGCTGGTGCCTGCCACGGCAGTGCTAATTGGTTTGGCTATGCTGATACATACATGGTCGTCGGAAGGTCCAAAGATTGCCATTACCTTTCAGACAGCCGAAGGTCTGACAGCCGGGAAAACCCCCGTAAAGTACAAGGACGTAACCGTTGGCACGGTGTCCTCAATTGATCTGAGCAGCGATGGCACGCACGTGGTTGTCCACGTGTCGTTAATCAAGAGTGCTTATAGCTTGACGCATGAAGGTACCCGGTTCTGGGTCGTCCGGCCTCGTATCGGTATGCATGGCGTGTCTGGAATCGATACGTTACTGTCCGGTGCGTACATCGCGGTGGATAGTGCAAAATCTGGCAAGATGACCACTTCGTTCGTTGGTCTCGAAGACCCGCCCGCCGTGATTACGGGGATGCCGGGAAAATCGTTTCTTCTGCGTACGCAAGATCTGGGATCGTTGGATATCGGATCTCCAGTTTACTACAGGAGGATTCAAGTCGGTCGCGTATCCGCATATAAATTGAGTGATGAAGGCGACAATATTGATATCGGCGTATTCGTCGACTCGCCTTATGAGAACCTGGTCACGACGAGCAGCCGGTTCTGGCAAGCGAGTGGCGTGGATCTATCGGTCAATGCGGAGGGCTTCAGGCTCAAGACGCAATCCCTTGACATCATTCTCGCCGGAGGGATTGCATTCGATTCGCCTAAGCATGACCGAGGGAGTCCTGCGCCTGAGCAGGCTGAATTTGTCTTGGCCAAAGATCAGGAGACGGCATTTGCCCCGCCAGAAGGGCCCGCCTCGTACATCCAGTTAAGATTCGATGAGTCGCTGCGCGGTCTTTCAGTAGGCGCACCAGTACAGTTCGTAGGAATGGATCTCGGGCATGTCGTTTCGCTTGATCTTGATTACGATCCGGCCAGCGAGCGCTTTCCAACGATTGTCAATATCGTGGTGTATCCTCAACGGATTGGGCGAGTGCTGGGCAAATTATCTGATGCCGACGACATTCAGGGGCAAAGTGCCACACCGCATTCGCGGTTCCTGCGCAGCCTTGTTCAGCGTGGCTTGCGAGGACAGGTTAGGACCGGGAACTTATTGACGGGGCAACTCTATATTGCACTCGATTTCATACCGAATGCCCCCGAGGTTGCGTTTGACGCAGAAGCAAGGCCCCTGACGCTACCTACAATTCCCAGTAGTTTCGACCAAATGGGCGACAAACTGGCCGGCATTCTCGCCAAAATAGACAAAATGCCGCTTGAGTCGATCGGGAAAAGGCTCGACGCGTCGCTCTTGAATCTCGAAACGACACTGCGTGAGATAAACGGCCAGGTCCTGCCCGAGGCAACCAAGACGCTCAGACAGACTCGAGACACCCTGCAAGGGATGGAGTATTGGCTATCCGAAGACTCCCCGACGCAGCAGAGTCTGGACGGAACGCTGCTGGAAGTGCAACGTACTTCACGTTCGTTGCGCACGCTGACCGATATGCTCGGCCGCAACCCCGAGGCCTTGCTGCGCGGTTTGCCTTAGATGCTTTATCAGATTTCTTCTGTGACTTTCGGGGAATCAAATCGATGCTTCGCTTCTCTCTCGCGGCCATACTACTGGTCACCACATTGGCACTAGGTGCTTGCGCATCGGCACCGATCCGCTATCACACCTTGGTGGCTCCTCCGTCAGAGGCAGCTTTTCCGGGGCAACGAGCGCCCTTCTTGATTGAGGTCCTGCCAGTTGGTATTCCGGAACAGCTCAATCGTCCCCAGTTCGTAGTGCGTTATGGAGACAACGGTTTGACGGTGCTTGAAACCGAGCGTTGGGCATCGATGCTGGACGACGAAATCCGTCAAGCACTATCTGCGGCATTGACTCAACAACTCGGGTCAAAGGATATCGCGGGGCTGACGCGGTCAGTTCAGGCACCGGTAGTGCGAGTCAAGCTACAAGTGCGGCGGTTCGATGCCTGGTTGGGCACGAAGGTCCATCTGAATGCAGGCTGGAGTCTGGCTGTCGTCGGTAAGGTAAAAGAAGGTGGTTTGACCTGCGGCGGTCAGTTCAGTCTTTCAGCCCCGGGTGGTTATGTGGAATTGGTCCAAGCCCAGCAACAAGCTATCAGTCTGTTGGCCGAACGCATCGCTGCCGATGCGAGAACGATATCCACATTGAAAACTCCGAACACAGACGAGTGTTAGCGTTTGCGGTGTCGCCTTGTCGATTTTTGCGCTATCGAGAATCGGGCTCGCGCCTCCGTCGATCGCCTTTTAGGAACCCTCAGATCAAGTCCCCGCGCCGCGTGCATCTGTGGAATCGGGCGATCTGCTTCGTTGCAAAGATGAGCATGTATTCCAGCGGGATGGGCGTATCAGCCACCTGAGTCAATAACGTAGCTGATTTGGGACAAATTCGTCGTTTTGCTGCCTTGGCAAGATATTTGAGGCAGATAAAATCGTCAAGATTCCCCCAGCCAGAACAAATGGGGCCGCCCCCTCCAACAAAAGCATTGTGCCGACTACGGTCCAGCGAGCATCAATATGACATCTTTGCAAATTTCGCGTCGCTCCTTTCTATACGGCGTAGTGTCTGCCACAACTACAATGATGGTCCCGCGCTTTGCGCGAGCGCAGAATCTGACTTTCCCCGAAGATTTTCTATGGGGAGTCGCAACCTCTGCCCCGGAGTCAGAAAGCCGTGCCGGTCGCGGCCGCAGCAACTGGGACGTATTCATCGACAACATCGGCGGCTCTAAAGACGGAACCACCAATCTACGCAATACAGAATTCGAACGCCGGTATCTGGACGATCTGAAGCTATTACACCCAGCAGGGGTCAAAGCATTTCGGTTCTCCTTTTCCTGGCCCAGGGTTCAACCTGAAACCCCAGGCGCGCCGAATGCCAGGGGCATGGATTACTATGATCGCCTGGTCGACGCAATACTGGAGCACGGGATGGAACCCATGCCCACTCTGTTTCACTGGGATATGCCATTGTGGGCCGGAGATTTTCTTAATCGTGATGTCGCCGATAGAATGGCTGACTATGCCGAAATAATGGCTCGTTTGGTCGGCGACAGAACCAAGACATGGCTGCTATTTAACGAACCGGGCGTGATTCCGATCTTCGGGTACGGTCTCGGCCTGTTTGCACCTGGTTACAAGTCCCTGAAACATCTAGGCCAGGCACTACACCATGTCAATCTGGCGCATGGAAGAGCGTTTCGAGCCATTAGAGATAACGCTCCCGCAGATGTGAAAATATCTTCTGCATTCAATATCATGCCGTTTGAAGCCCCATCTGGCACGAAAGAAGATATAGATTCTGCTAAGTTAATCAATGCTTTGTGGAATGATGCCGTGCCCAGGCCGGCGTATGGCTACGACTATCCGCCTATTGTTCTGCCATTGGTCGAGCAGCATATAAAGACCAACGATATGAAGATCATAGCGGTTACACCGGATTTTTTTGGTCTTAATTTTTATTCACGATCATTTGTCAAAGCCGATCCACAATCCCCTCTGGGCATGCAGTTAGTGCCGCCCCCAAAGGAACTGGAGCCTACAGAAGAGCTACCATATGACCCCGAAACATATTATAAGGTGCTGGTAAAGACCTCTAAGAACTATAACGCACCGGACATCCTGGCAACCGAATTTGGCTTTCCCGTAAAAGAGGACGCCCCAAAAGACGGCTGGGTCAATGATCCCCTAAGAATAAAATATATGCAGGGCTATCTCAGGTCGGCTCACAAGGCATATGCTCAAGGCGTCAAGCTAAAAGGCGTTCTATATTGGTCATCGACTGATAACTGGGAGTGGACCTTGGGCTCGAGCAAACACTTTGGCCTAATACATATAGACCGTCCATCACTCGATCGTATACCCAAGCGTAGCCTTGAGTATTTCGCTAAATGCATCAAATTGAATGGTGTTGCTTAAATGCCTACACACTCGATATCACGGCGAAATTTCATAAAATCAGCCGCTACATATGGGCTTATTGCCAGTGTGCCAGACATTGCCAGCGCCAAAACAATTTATTTCCCTGCAGGCTTCAAATGGGGCGTGGGTTCAGCTGCCGCACAGGTTGAAAGCAGGAATGGCCGTGGCGCCAGTAATTGGGATCAATTTATTGACGCTGGGCATCACGTGCGCGATGGAACCAACAATATCGTAAATACCGACTTCGAAAACCGCTTTATGGAAGATTTCCAGCTTTTGTCAGATGCTGGTGTTCAGTCTTTCCGGTTTTCTCTTGCCTGGCCGCGCATACAGCCAGACGGCCCTGGTGCTCCAAACATAAAGGGCCTGGATCTGTATGACCGCATGATAGATGCAATGCTGAAACTGGGGATCGAGCCATTCGCCACTATGATTCATTGGGATATTCCCGTGTGGGCTGGGGATTTTCGATCGAGAGATATCACATCTTATATGGCCGAGTATGCAAACATCATTACCAGGAGGTTTGGCGACCGTGTAAAGATGTGGGCTTTGCTCAATGAGCCCAACTCTGTAGCCTTCGCAGGCTATGCACTGGGCATGCATGCCCCCGGCCTCGCATCCGCCGAAGCTCTGGGTGGGGCCATACACCACCAGAACCTGGGTCAGGGCCTGATGGCACAAGCAGCTGGCAGCAACCTGGGAGGCGATACCACGCTAACAACCACAATCAATCTCGCACCGATACGTGCCGCAGCGGGTCACGAACCACAAGACGTGGCTGTAACACGTATCGCAGATGATTACTGGAATCGAACCTTTCTGGATCCGCTGTATGGCATGGGCTATCCGTTATCAATTATGCCTACAGTCGATCAATACATCCGGGGGAATGACATGGATGTGATCGCCATAAGGCCAGAGACTCTGGGCATAAACTACTATTCCCGGCTATATGTAAGGGAACATACTGACATCCCGTTGGGGTTTCTTCCCGATTTCGATGGGGCCCCACATGATGTCATTCGTACGGATGATTATTTTTTCGAGCCGGATGGCCTCATCGAAACCCTGTTGCGCGTGCACCATGGTTATGGGCGTCCGCAGCTCTATATAACCGAGACGGGTTTCTCCATCAAAGATGAACAGCCAAAGGCCGATATCCTGGAGGATCCTTTGCGTTCCAGATATATCAAGGCATACCTTGAGGCAGCATACAGCTCAATTCGACAAGGCGCTAAGCTCAAGGGGATTTATTATTGGTCGGCGACGGACAACTTTGAATGGGCGGAAGGGTTTGCCAAGAAATTCGGACTTATTTCGGTTGACACTGATACACTGAAGCGCACGCCGAAGAGCAGCCTTTACTTTTACGGGAAGTGCGCACGTGCCAACGCGATAGTCTGAATATCCACGGATATTTAATCGACAAATATTTTTCCCATGGGTCGGACAAAGAGTAAACGATTGCGGTCCGGGGCAAGCAAGGTTAAGCCGTAACTGCCACCAGGCATAATAAGGGGGGGATTACTTGATGAAGGCTCGCAGCTGCTTTTCAATCGCTGGCGCTATATTTCTGCTGTTGTTTTCGAATCTGGCGGGTGCGCGGGAACAATGGATACAACAAGAGGCCAACGTTTGGTATGAAAAGCAACCTTGGCTTCTAGGGGAGAATTATACGCCTAGCACGGCTGTAAACCAGATAGAAATGTGGCATAAAGATACATTCGATCTCGCCACCATAGATAAAGAACTTGGTATTGCTTCCAGCATAGGAATGAATACGGTTCGGGTTTTCCTGCCCAATCTAATTTGGGAAAATGATAAACAGGGGTTTTTCGAAAGGATAGACAAACTCCTGGAGTCAGGCCACAAACACAACATACAAGTGTTATTTGTATTGTTTGACAGCGATTGGGACCCGAACCCCGTATATGGCAAGCAACAAGCGCCTGTGCCCGGCGTTCACAATTCTCGCTGGGTGCAGTCACCAGGCGAACAGAGACTGAAATCCGAGTCGCAGTATCACAAACTTGAAGAATATGTTAAAGACATAATCGGTAGATACGCTGACGATACACGTGTGATAGGTTGGGATCTCTGGAATGAGCCCAGCAATACCAGTGCGGGCCTGTACGACAGCCTTCCCGATAAGAATAAATATGTAGCGCTATTGCTACCGCCGGTATACGAATGGGCTCGCAGCGCAAATCCGACTCAGCCTTTGACCTCCGGCCTCTGGTCGGGCTTGCATTGGGACGACTTCGAACAGCTCGGGAAGATAGAAAAAATACAAATAAGCGAGTCGGATATCATATCCTTTCACGACTATAGCTGGCCCGAAATTTTCGAGGCTCGAGTGAGGCAATTAGCGAGCTATGGGCGGCCAATCATAGCAACCGAGTATATGGCGCGCGGTAGTGGCTCGACATTTGATGGCACTTTGCCGTTGGGCAAAAAATACAATGTTGGCATGTACAACTGGGGCCTGATAGAGGGTAAGACTCAAATGAGGTTGCCGTGGGACAGCTGGTACCACCCTTATACGTAACACGAACCCATTGTTTGGTTCCACGATATTTTCCGTAGTGATGGCACGCCATATAGGCAGGCGGAAATAGATCTTATCAAGAAACTAAGCGGAAAAGATTGAAAGGTCAACATGGTATTGATCCCCTGAAAAAGGGGTGAAGGTCACCTACCTTGCGCAGGCCGGCCCAAGGATGCTGTTGATTCCTCCGAACGAGTCACAAGTCGCCATGCCGACCGAATCCGTCCATGGAAGGCGCGCAAGAAAGAGCTCTGGAA
>Ga0172382_10009061_pt1 | contig 13683 bp, 13 predicted proteins | sample Leawel138RmetaG_FD_122245 | JGI IMG/M metagenome (GOLD analysis project Ga0172382, IMG submission 122245) | Leachate microbial communities from a municipal landfill in Southern Ontario, Canada - Leachate well 138R metaG | ecosystem: Engineered > Solid waste > Landfill > Unclassified | place...
CAAGAATCGGTGTTAGCAAGATAATGACTCTCAAAGAGGCTAAAAAAGAGACGAAAAAGACTAAAAAAGAGGTAAGAGAGCAGCCTCTTGGAGTTATAAACCTTGCAATTAGATTAGATAGCGATATGACTATTTTAGATGATTTATATAACTTAGTACGCCAAAACCCAGGCAACAGAGAGCTAAAAGTCACCATAATCTCAAAGCTTCAAAATGTAGTAATTGAGTCTGCAATTAGGGTAGATAGCAAGATATTAAGCGCATTAGACGGTAATGAGTTTGTGGATATTTTGAGTGCATGATGGATTTTAAAGAACATCTAAATACAATGCAATCAAAAAAACATTTGCTTTATAGAACTTAAAATAGATATTATTTTTAGCAAAAATTTTGTATAATAGGTAAAATAATATGCAAAATAAAGGGAGTAATTATGGTTGCTTACAATACAAACGAACTCTTTAGTGCAACAGAAGTTGCAAAAAACTTTGCAACAATCACATCTAAGTTGTATAAAAAAGAGTTAGAAAAAATAGGGATTTTAAAAAACAATAAGCTTGATTTTATACTTTTAAAAAGTGAAGATTTTGAAAAAATAGTTGAAAAAGAGGTTCAAAAAGCACTCTTTGAAGAAGATAGAAAATTTGTAGCAATGCAAGCAGAAAAAATTAAAAGCGCTAAGGCTAAGTTTTACTCTCTAGAAGATACAGAGGCAAAGCTAGAAGCGGTTATAAAAGCGTATGAAGATTAGATTTGAAGAGAATTTTATTGATTCCTTAGCATTGAAATTGCAATTCATAGCAAAAGACAAACCTCTTGCAGCTAGAAAATTTAAAGATGAGCTGATTGCGTCATGTAAAGATATTTTGCACATGCCATATAAACATAGAAAATCAATCTACCATGATGATGAAAACATTAGAGATTTAATATTTAAAGGATACACTGTTATTTATATCATTGAGGATGAGTTAATATCTGTTTTCGCACTTATCTATCATGAAAAATATAAAAATAGCCGTGTAGATTAAAAAAAATTAGAAGAGCTATTTTATCAATATTTTAGGAACATCTGTGGCAAAGAGGTATGTTATAAGAAAAGTTGGTAAACCAATTAAAAGTAAGTGTAAAAGCTTCCAATAGGTATGGAGTTTGAGTAAAAAACAAATAGGAGATATTTTAATGAACAAACAAGATTTTAACGAAGGACTTTTAGGGTTTTTAGATGCTTCTCCGACACCTTTTCATGCTACACATAACATGTCAATGATGTTTGAAAATGCCGGATTTATCAAACTTGAGGAGTCAAACAAATGGGAGTTAGAGCATGGTAGAAAATATTATGTTACTCGTAATGACTCCTCTATAATCGCTTTTACATATCCAAAAAGTAAAAATTATGTAATGATTGGTGCACATACTGACTCCCCAAATCTTAAGTTAAAACCAAATGCGACAATAAAAGAGCATGGTGTAGTTAAGTTTGGAGTTGAGAGCTATGGTGGCTTACTTCTTAATCCTTGGTTTGACAGAGACCTCTCTTTAGCCGGAAGAGTCTCTTATCTTGACTCCAATAATGTTATAAAAGATGCTCTTATAAATGTACAAAAACCCATAGCTATTATTCCCTCGCTAGCTATCCACCTCGATGAACAAGCGAATAAAGAGAGAACAATAAACAAGCAGAGTGATATCTGCCCGATTTTAACAACAAATGAAGAGTTTAATTTTGACGAATTTTTAAAATGGCAGCTATCTAAACTTGATATATTAGATGTAAAAAAACTTTATGCAAGTGAGCTTAGTTTTTATGATACGCAAAAGGCCTCTTTTGTTGGGCTAAATGATGATTTTATAGCAAGTGCAAGACTTGATAATCTATTGAGTTGTTATGTGGGTATGCTTAGTATTTGCACTACAAGCGAAGAGAATCCTATGCTCTTTATTGCTAGCGACCATGAAGAAGTAGGCAGTGAAAGTACAAGCGGAGCAAGCGGAAGCTTTTTAGAAAACACACTAAGAAGAGTGTATAGTGATTATGATGATTATATGAATATGATTAGAACTTCTGTTTTGATAAGTGCCGATAACGCACATGCAATACACCCTAACTATCCAGATAAACATGATGAAAAACATGCTCCATATATAAACAGAGGCAGCGTTATTAAAGTTAATGCAAATCAGCGCTATGCTTCAAACTCAAAAACTATTTCAAGATTTATGAATGTGGCTTTCTCGCTGGATGAGCCAATTCAGCACTTTGTTACAAGAAGTGATATGGGCTGCGGTTCAACTATAGGCCCTATAACGGCAACTAGGCTTGGAATTGACACCTTAGATGTTGGACTTCCGACCTTTGCTATGCACTCTATAAGGGAGCTTTGCGGAAGTGATGATGCACACTCTTTATATAAAATTATTTTAGGTTTTTGTGAGTAATGTCAGGCATCACACCAGAGGAGTTAAACCTTTTAATTGAGCAGACTTATAAGGTTGAAAAAGAGTTCAATGAGCTAAAAAATTCTTATGCTCATCTGCAAGATACAGTAGAGAAAGTTGTTGAATTTTTACCAAATGCCATCTGGGTTTTAGATGAAGACGGTACTATCTTTTTACAAAATTCACAGGCAAAATCACTTAGCGAACTACTTGAGCTTTTAGAGTCGAAAAATAGTGACTACGAGGTTACATTTAACTCTCGCTCATATCTAGTTAAGAGCTCAAGATATAAAGACAAAGTGATGCTTAGCGCAACGGATATTACGGAGCAAAAAAGAAAAGAGAATCTTGCTACTATGGGGCAGATGGCTGCACACCTCTCACATGAGATAAGAAACCCTATCGGCTCTATATCGCTTTTGAGCTCAACTCTAAAAAAAAGAGTCTTGCCTGAGAATTTGCCAATTGTTGAAGAGATACAAAAATCAGTTTGTAGGATAGAGAGAATAATAAAAGCCACACTGATGTTTAGTAAAGGTGTTGAAGCAAATAAAAAACCTTTTATGTGGAGCGAGCTTCAAGAGTTGTTAAATATGGCAGTTGGCTATTATGGCTATACAAAAGAGATAACATTTATATTTCCACAGCAAAGATTCATATTAAATGCGGACAAAGATCTGCTTGAGATGCTCTTTTCAAATTTTTTAACTAATGCAATAGACGCAATCGAGCTTGATGATAACGAAGATGGCACCATAGAGATAGTTTATAAGAGTGATGAGGAGTTTCATAAGTTTTACATTTATGACAGCGGCATTATGATTGAAAATACAAAAGAGCTTTTTGAAGCATTTAAAAGTACAAAAGTAAAAGGAAATGGACTCGGACTTGTTCTCTCAAGACAGATAGCCGAGGCTCATGGCGGAAGTGTTGAGCTTCTATCCGGAGAGAAAAAAGGTTTTGAGATAAAACTTGCTTTATGACAATAATTTTTGAGTTTTAAAATGTTAAAATAAACCAAAAAAAGGGGCAAAAAAATGCAAAAAGAGTTAATAGAAGTACCAAGAGCAACACTTGATTTTTACAAATATGAAGAGGATGGACTGACATACTATGAGTATAATGCAACGGGGTGTCAACCGCCTGAGCCTATGGTAAATACAATGGTTGGACTTTCACTGCTAAAGAGTGCAAATGATAGGCTTGTAGGAATATTTTTTCACGAACCGTTTCCTCTTTATGACAGAATTCCTCTTACGATTTCACATGAGGCTAAAGAGCTTGAGAGTGGAGATTTTAGAATAACTTTCAAATTAGAAGAATAAGCTCTAATGTTAAACTTTGTTATCTATATTTAACTAAAATATCCTTTTTAAACAAGGATATATATGAAACAATTTCTATCACTAATTAGTTCTATGAAGACTATGGCTGTTTTAATGCTTATATTTGCAGCAGCCATAGGTTATGCAACATTTATCGAGAATGACTACGGAACTATAACGGCAAAAGCAGAAATCTACAATGCTTTTTGGTTTGAAGTATTGATGGCAATCTTAGCAATCAATCTGACGATAAATATCTTTAAATACAAGATGTTTAGTGTAAAAAAAGCTCCTATATTTATTTTTCATCTATCATTTCTTATCATACTTTTTGGTGCGGCAGTAACTAGATTTATAGGCTTTGAGGGTACTATGCATATTCGTGAAGGCGAAACTGCAAACACTATGCTTAGCATGGATACATACTTTAGTGTAGGTGCAGAAGTAGATGGTAAAAAAGTAGAGAGTCAAAAGAGTGTCTATCTCTCTAAAAGAAGTAGCAACTCCCTTTCATCATCTCTAAGCATAGAAGGAAAAGATGTAAAAGTAGAACTCTTAGAGTATATTCCTGATGTAGTGGCGAGCTATGTTGAAGCCCAGGAGGGCGGCTTTGAAATGGTTGACATGATGATTACTAGCAATGAAGGAAGTGAGCCTATTCAGCTTCGCAGAGGCGAATATTATGAAAATGGGAATATAGCTATAGATTTTGATTCCAAAAAGATGTTTTTAAGTCCTGTTATCTCTCTGTACACTGAGGGTGATGAACTCTTTATGAAACATGATTTTGGGCTTAAAGCTATGAAGATGGTAGATGGATCTGAGAGAGAGATTGCACCAAGTGAGAAAAGCAGAGTAGAGCTTAGAACTCTTTTTGGTGCAGAGGAAAGCAATTTTGTTGTTAGAAATTTCTACAAACATGCAGCGACTAGGCTTGTCTCAAACCCAAATGCGTCTCCTATGTCACCGGAACAGGATGCTCTGGTTCTAAATGTTGAAGTTGCTGATGTCTCAAAGAGCGTCACTCTATTTGCGCAAGCAGGAGTAAGAGCAAAAGAGGTTCATGAGAGAGTAAACGGTGTTGATGTTTATATATCATACGGCTCAAAGAGACTTGAACTTCCTTTTGGAATTAAGCTTATAGATTTTCAACTAGATAGATATCCAGGGTCAATGTCTCCTGCATCTTATGCAAGTGAAGTTGAACTTGTGGATAATGAGAAAAATATATACATGCCTTATAGGATATATATGAACAATATTTTAGAGCATCGTGGATATAGATTTTTTCAATCCTCGTACGATCAAGACGAGAAGGGAACTATCTTATCTGTAAATAACGACCCTGGAACACTCCCCTCTTATATAGGTTATTTTCTTTTAGGTTTAGGTATGTTTTGGTCTCTTTTTTCAAAGGGAAATAGATTTGCGCAACTCTCAGATAGGGCTAAAAAAGCAAGCCAGAAGAAGGCTCTTGGTGCTTTAGTCTCAATGGCCCTTCTATTTAGTGTAGCACCGACTTATGCAGATGAAGTAGATCCGGTAATAAAAACAGTTCTCTCAGTTGATAGAGAACATGCTAAGAAGTTTGGGGAGTTGGTTGTTCAAGATAGTGCAGGAAGAATGAAGCCGCTTGATACACTCTCAAATGAGATATTGGCAAAGATATATAGAGACTCTAAGCTAAAGGTCGGCAAAGAGAGTCTAAGTGCAAATCAGGTTATCTTAGGAATGATGTCAAAGCCTGATGCGTATAAAAAGTTGAAGATAATTAGAACAAAAAATGAGGAGATAAATAAAATTATCGGAGTAAAAAGTGATGCAACTCACGCCTCTTTTATACAATTTTTTTCAGACCCTGCAGATCTTGGAACTTATAAGCTAATTGAGCAGGTTGATAGTGCTGCTAGAAAAGAGCCTAAAAGCAGAGATCTATTTGATAAGGCAGTATTAGAAGTTGATGAGAGAGTTAATATTTCATTTTCTGTTTATACGGGTGATTTGGTAAGAATTTGGCCAAAACCAAACGATATAAATAATAAATGGTATGCAACAATAGAAGCACTCCAGACATTTTCACAAGATAATGCTCTTAAAATCAGAGAGATTGCATTTGAGTACTTTTCGGCTTTAGATAGCGCAATAAATAGTGGAGATTTCAAAGATGCAGATAGTGTCATAGAGAAAATATCTCAGTACCAGAAGTTTTATGGGGTCTCTGTTATGCCATCTGAGAACAGAATTAGAGCAGAGATGCTCTACAACTATGCAAATATATTTGAAAGACTATATCCTCTTTATTTAGTAATTGGTTTTATACTTTTAATAGCAAGTTTTATAAAGATACTAAAACCGGCACTTAACATCAAAGTGTTGGAGAAGAGCTCTCTGTGGTTATTGACGGTTCTCTTTGTTGCGCATACTTTTGGGCTTGGACTTAGATGGTATGTTGCAGGTCATGCGCCATGGTCTGATGGTTATGAGTCTATGATATATATTAGCTGGGCAACTATCTTAGCAGGTCTTTTCTTCTCAAAACGCTCCTCCATGACTATGGCTTCTACTGCCGTCTTAACGGGGCTTATTCTTTTTGTTGCACACCTAAACTGGATGAATCCGCAGGTTACAAATCTTGTCCCTGTTCTTAACTCATACTGGTTAAGCATACATGTCGCAATCATCACTGCAAGTTACGGTTTTTTAGGGCTTGGCGCACTTTTGGGCTTTATAACTATTCTTCTGTTTGTATTTAAAACAAAAAACAATGAAAAACATATATCACTCTCCATAAAAGAGTTAAACTCTATTAATGAGATGAGTCTAATGATAGGATTGGCACTCTTAACACTTGGAAACTTTATAGGCGGTGTCTGGGCAAATGAGTCTTGGGGTAGATATTGGGGTTGGGATCCAAAAGAGACATGGGCACTTGTGACAATTCTTATCTACGCAGTAGTAGTTCACTTGAGATTTATCAAGTCAATTTATAGTGAATTTAACTTTAGTGTAATATCTTTACTCTCATTTACATCTGTATTAATGACTTATTTTGGAGTAAACTATTACCTTGCCGGAATGCACTCATATGCAAAGGGCGATCCTGTTCCGATTCCGGACTTTGTGCCTGTGACATATACGATTTTATTTATTGTAATAGTTGTCGCTTTTAGAAATAGAAAGCTAGCTTAAATACAAAGATGGTAGAATATAGAGTGTTAATTCACTATATAAAAACATTAGGAGTAAGTCATGAAAAAATATGTATGTACGGTATGCGGTTATATTTATGATCCTGCGATTGGTGATCCTGATTCTGGAGTTGAGCCGGGAACGGCTTTTGAGGATATTCCTGATGATTGGAGATGTCCGGAGTGTGGCGTTACTAAAGATGATTTTGAAGAGATTTAACTAGATATGGACTTTAATATAAAGGGCAACATTTATCATGTCGGTAATGTTGACTGGGAAATAGAGCATTATCAAGGTTATAGATACTCTACTCACAAAGGTTCTTCATATAATGCGTATCTAATTAAAGAAGAGAAAAATGTTCTTATAGATACCGTAAATGATGCCTTTAGTGAGGTCTTTATCAAAAATCTTAAAAATAAGATAGATTTAAAAGATATTGACTACATTGTTATAAACCATGGAGAAAAAGATCATACCGGAGCGCTGGTCGAGTTAATGAGCCTGATACCTGATACGCCTATTTACTGCAGTAAAAACTGTGTTAAATCACTAAAGGGTCAGTATCATAAAGATTGGAATTTTCATATTGTAAAAACCGGTGATAAGCTTAGTTTAGGCGATAAGGAGTTGATTTTTATTGAGATGCCGATGCTCCATTGGCCAGATAGCATGGCATGTTATTTAACGCAGGACAATATTTTGTTTAGTAACGATGCTTTTGGGCAGCACTATGCAAGCTCTGCGATTTATAATGACTTAGTAGATCAGTCCGAACTCCATATTGAGTGTTTGAAATATTATGCAAATATACTTACACCTTACAGCCCTATGCTTATAAGAAAGATAGAAGAGATTTTATCGCTCAATCTCCCTTTTGATATGATTTGTACATCTCATGGAGTAATCTGGAGAGATAATCCTAAACAGGTAATCGATCTTTATCTTAAGTGGGCTAAAGATTATCAAGAGAATCAGATTACAATTATTTACGACACAATGTGGGATGCTACTAGAGTAATGGCAGAGTTAATTGCCAAAGGGATTATGCAAGCAGATAGTGAAGTAGTGGTAAAACTTCTGCATCTTAGCAAAAAAGATAAAAATGATGTAATGTCTGAGGTTTTTAAATCCAAAGCGATTTTAGTCGGCTCTCCTACAGTAAATAGAGGAGTGCTAACCTCTGTAGCGGCTGCCTTTGAGCTTATAAAGGCTTTGAAGTTTAAAAACAAAAAAGCCTCCTCTTTTGGCTCTTACGGCTGGAGCGGAGAGTCTGTGAAAGTTTTAAACGAGAGATTAGTTGATAGTGGATTTGAGCTAGTAAACGATGGTTTAAAAATGGAGTGGATGCCTGATGAAGAGGGCACGAAGTTGTGTATTGATTTTGGAGAAGAGTTTGCAAAAGAGACTAAAATATAAGAGGCCTTGTCATAGAGTTTAATGGATTTAAAGGTGCGATTGCTTTTTTAAGAGCTATCCGCAAAAATAACAATAAAGAGTGGTTTGAAGCACACAGAAGTGAGTATGAGAAAGTTATCTTAAATCCTTCACGCGCTTTTGCTGTTGAGATGGGTGAACATCTCATGGCGCTTGAGCCGACAATTGATTTTGAGCCGAAAATAAACAAAGCACTCTTTAGAATATTTCGCGATACTCGCAGAATGGGCGCAAATAAAGCACCCCTAAAATCAAGAATCGGAATTATTTTCACTCAAGGCAGCAGTGGGGGCAGACTGCAAAAATCCTCTTTTTATCTCCACTTCTCACCCGATGAGCTTTTTGTCTCTGTCGGTGTAAGATGGTTTGAAAAACCTATGCTAGATGCTTACCGTGAATATATAAAAGATGATAAAAGAAGAGTTGCTCTAGATAGGCTTTTAAAACTCCTTGAATCAAAGGGGTATAAAACAATTGAAAAAGAGTACAAAAGATATCCGCGAGGTTTTAGTGCTGAGATGTCAAGTGTGGAGTTGAGTCTATACAAAGGGATGGCAACCTATAAAATTTTAGAACCAAACCTCATAGAAGAGGGCGATAGACTGATTGATACGCTATATAAAATATATGAAGATATGCTACCATTGCAGCGCATTGTATATGAGATAAGTTTAAGAGCTAAAGAGGATTAGTAATGAAAAAAGAAGCGATTGTTTTACTAAATATGGGCGGTCCAAACAATCTGGAAGAGGTCGAACTTTTTTTGACCAATATGTTTAACGATAAAAATATAATAACAGTAAAGAGTTCGCTTCTAAGGAGGTTTATCGCTACCATGATTACCTTTAGCAGAACAGAAAAATCACAAGATATATATAGACAAATAGGCGGTAAATCACCTCTTGTAGGACATACACAAAAATTAGTTCAAAAGCTTCAATCACGATTTGGAGATGATGTTGTTGTTGATTTTGCTATGCGCTATACACCTCCTTTTGCCTCTGAAGTTATAGAGAGATTAAACAGCAAAGAGATAGAAAAAATTTATCTCATTCCACTCTATCCACAGTTCTCAACTACTACGACTAAGTCATCTTTAGAGGATTTTGAGGAGCAGTACCACATAAACGGCAAAAATGCCGTTTTAGTAGAGATTAAGCACTTCTTTGAAAACGAGAACTACAACAAAGCGATATTGCAAAGGATTGAGGAGCGTATTAGTGCTCATGAGTGTAGCGATTTTGACCTAATATTTTCAGCTCACGGACTTCCTGTAAAAGTGATAGAGCGAGGCGATGTCTATGAAAAACATATAAATAGACATGTAGATATACTAAAAAATATACTCAAAAACGCGGGTATGAACTTTAACGCGGTGCATCTTGCATATCAGTCAAAAGTAGGACCCATGGAGTGGCTAAAGCCTTCGCTTGAGGATAAGCTAAAAGAGGTTAAGGCTAAGTGTGTGCTTATATTTCCTCTGGCATTTACTATTGATAACTCTGAAACAGACTTTGAGCTAGAGATTGAGTACCGTGAAGTTGCACAAGAGCTAGGTTTTAAAGATTATAGAGTTTGCAAATGTCCAAATGATAGTGAGTTTTTTGTTGATGCGCTTGTTGAGATATATGAGAAGATGAGATAGCCACAGAGAGATGAAGATAGTTATATTTGACATGGACGGTACTTTGCTTGATTCTAAAAAAGATATTACCATCTCTGTCAATCATGTAAGGCAGCAGCATCATAATTTAGCTCCGCTTAGTGAAGAGTTTATAGTCGAGGCTATAAATATGGAAGTAAGAAATCTCTCACAGCTCTTTTATGAGACTGAGATTTACAACCCAAAAGATAGAGATCTTTTTGAGAGCCACTATGAGGAGCAGTGCATAAAAAACGTCTATCTTTATGATGGAGTCCAAGAGATGTTGACAAAGCTTGTAGAGTCGGGTGTTAAAATATCCGTTGCAACAAATGCTCCTACCCAGTTTGCTTTTAGAATGTTAGAGCACTTGGGAGTAAAGCCCCTTTTTAACGTCATAATCGGAGCAGATAGAGTCTCTGCTTCTAAACCAAGTCCTGAAATGCTCCACTATATTTTAGACCACTACGGCTATGATGGAAAAAGACATAAAGCATGGATGGTCGGCGATAACAGCAAAGATATACTCAGTGCAAAAAGTGCTGCAATTGATTCTATTTTTGCAACTTGGGGGTTTAGCTCAAGTGGTAATGCAAAATTAATTGTAGAGAGACCATTAGAGATATTAGATATTGTTTTATAAAACTTTATGCTAGAATAGCTAGAAACTATTTTAAGGACACAAGGTGTTTGATACTGATTTTTTGATAGCTTTTGCATTAATGGCACTGCTTTTTCTTAGACAAATATCTATACTTAAAAAGCCAAATAAGATTAATTATGCACCGCTTATGCTAGGCGTTGGTGCTATTAGTGCAGTTGTTCATTTTATAATCCACCCTGACTCTATGGATATGTTTATGGCATTAAAAGAGAGCTTTATCCCCATTATGGTTTCATTGATTTTGTATATTATTATGAATATCTTACATCAGACGCAACAATCTGAGCAGGCAAAAACTCAGAATAAATTTACTCAAGCATTAATCCAGCAGCTCGAAGAACTAAAAGAGTTTAGTTCCCAGCTTGATAGAAAGATGATTTTAAATCAAAATCAAGACAAAGAGGCGCATGAGCAAAGTAGAGAGAGATTCAAACATGATATAAAAGCACTTGACTCAATACTAATAAATCAAAATAGATTTTTAGAAAAATTTGAGGAGCTGCGCTCTTGGCATGATGATGTTAAAAACTCTTTTGAAAATTTTACTGAGGTTCAGCTTCCTTCACTCGACAATGTCGTGCATAAGCATATAGACATACTAAGAGTTGCGGAGCAGGATCACTTCAACAAAGTAAAAGCCACGCTTACAAAGGCGGTTGAGAGTAGGGGCGACATAGTAGATGAGATTGAAGATATAAAAGAGAATCTACAGGGTCTGAGTAATATCTCACAAACAGTAGCAAATACAATCATAAAAGAGACTTCTGAGAAGCTCTTGGATATTATGAAGCCTTTTGAAAAAGAGGTATTATCGCTTAAGTCACACACAGAGGGGATAAATACATCTCTTTATGAGAGCGACAATAGACTAGGCAGCATAAAAGAGAAGAGCGAAATAATTATGAAACAGATGATTTTATCTTCAAATAAAATGAGCGAACTCCAAACCCAAAACAGCTCCTTGCATGACATCTATGCCACCATGAGAGATTTGATGAAAGATATAGAAGTTATAAAGTCAGAGTATGTAAAATCTCAATCGCAACTAAGCATGATTATCAAAGAGTTTAAAGATGCAAAAGAGAGTGAAGCAAGAAGTTCAAAAGAGCAGATTGAAGCTCTAGGCAATACGCTTAACGCAAAAATTGATAGCTCTTTAGAGAAGCTGCATAAAGATTATCATATAGCTAGTGAAGATATATCTCAGAGTGTAAAGTTTTTATCCAAACAAGCACAGTTAAAAAACAGATACGCGGATTTAGATAGCTAATATAATCAGCACAGGATAAAGCAATAACCCGATATACGGCAAAAAACTGTTTATGGGCGCTAGAAGAATAAGACTTAACTCTTGGGTGAGTTCTCTTTTTTTAAAAACCTGTTCTAAAAGAAGTATCTTTGTCGCTACGTCAACCGTCTTTAAAAATAGTAAGATAATTGCATAGATGTTAAAATTCGTAAGCATAGCAAACCCAATACTGAAGTAAAAAGTAGGTTGCATGATTAAAAACAGAAATATACTCTTTGAGTAGTACTTGTTCATTCTTATCAGCATACCCATAATGCTGGGTGCTTTCTGCCAAGAAACCTCATACAGCTCAAGAAATACAAAAATAAGTACATAGTTTAGGACTAAATCATTTATCATTCTTGAATTTTACTATAAATATTTTAAATATAACTCTTTATGTGTTAATATTCTCGCAGTCAATGAATAGGTGGAATTTAAAAATGAAAATCAGAGTCTATTACGAAAACTCTTACTTTCTATAAATTTCCGTAAAAGTACCTTATAAACAGGGCTTTCTGATTTTCTATTTCGTAAAAAAAGTTAAATTTTGAGAACTTTTTGGAGCGAATTTGGAGCGATTTTTAAGCCTAAAATGACCGTTCTTGAGTGCCATTTTTTCAATGACTTATCCGAAAGAAAAAGCACTTATCTGAAAATAAACTCTTCTCCCTTAATAACCATGAATAGGACTTATCCGAGCTAAAATGACTTATCTGACTTATCTTAGTATGTGTTAATATAATCAATTCTATACATGTTTTAAGTATAATTAAGAAAAATATGAGGAGTATTTATGATTCAACCATCTGAAGCAGTTGTACATTTATCAATTTATAGAGATGATATAAAACTTGCAGTTGGAACAGGTGTGTTTTATAAAAAAAATAATAAAAGCTATATTATAACTGCTTGGCACAATGTGTCAGGTAGACATTCTGAAACACTAGAAAGCTTGAGTACGAACTTATCTGTACCAAATAAAATCATTGCAACATTTTCTCAACAAGTTTCTCAAGGTGAGTTTAATGGAAGTGTAAAAATGAGTATATCCTTGCCCTTAGAAAAAGATGGTAAACCAACTTATTTAATACATCCTCAAGGATGGCCAAAAGTAGATGTTGTGGCTATACCTATTGACTTGACACAAGAGTATTTATCCGAAGGTTCACTTATTGATGGCAAAAAGATCAATCTAGCTACAATATTAAAACATCAGAATTCTGTAGGCTTAAGTACAAATATAGTTCATGTACAAGATTTAGAGCTGAGATATAAAGATATAGAGGATTATTCTGATTATTTATATGCAAGTGAAGATATATTTATTATAGGTTATCCAAAAGGAATTACTGATTATACAGGACAACCTATTTGGAAGCGTGCAACAGTTGCTTCAAATCCTCATTTGGGATGGGATGGGCAAGAACAATTTTTAGTAGATTGTGCATCTAAAGAAGGTATGTCTGGTGCACCTACATTCTTTTATAATCGTAAGGGAGCAATTATGTTAGGGAATACACAATTAAGGACAAGTTCTCCTATAACAATTTTTCATGGAATATATGTTGGTAGAATAGGAGCTACATCTGAATTTGAAGCACAAATAGGAAGAGTCTGGAAAAAAAAGGTTATTGAAGAGATAATAGATAATGACCAATTTGATTATTCTCCTGATGAGCTTATACTTTTTAAA
>Ga0172382_10009062_pt1 | contig 13681 bp, 10 predicted proteins | sample Leawel138RmetaG_FD_122245 | JGI IMG/M metagenome (GOLD analysis project Ga0172382, IMG submission 122245) | Leachate microbial communities from a municipal landfill in Southern Ontario, Canada - Leachate well 138R metaG | ecosystem: Engineered > Solid waste > Landfill > Unclassified | place...
CAAAAAAAAGCCGAAACAACGGCAGACGATCAGCAAACTGTCCGGGTTGAGGAAGTGGCAGTTGACAACACATTGACCAGCAAGGAAAAAGAAGACGGCTGGGTATTACTGTTTAACGGCCAGGATGCCGAGGGATGGCGTGGCGTTAATAAAACAATTGTTCCAGGTGCATGGAAAGTCGAAAACGGGACTTTAATGTGCCAGGGATCAGGAAGAGGTGAAGCGGGAGCTGACAATGGCGGCGATATCCTGTATGACAAAAAATTCAAGAATTTCCACCTCAAACTGGAATGGAAGATTTCTGAAGGCGGAAATTCGGGGATCTTCTATCTTGGACAGGAAGTGGCCGATTGGCCCATTTACAAGACTGCACCCGAAATGCAGGTGCTGGATAATGAACGTCATCCGGATGCGTTGCTGGGGAAAGACGGAAACCGCCAGGCAGGGTCATTGTATGACATGATTCCTGCAAAGCCTCAGAATGCGAAACCCGCAGGCGAATGGAACAGTGTTGAAATCATTTGCTATAAGGGCACTGTTGTTCATAAGCAAAACGGCGAAACCGTCGTTGAATATCATCTGTGGACCGACGACTGGAAGGCGATGGTCGCCGACAGTAAATTCCCGGCATTGAACGAGAATTTTGCGAACGTCGCTGAAGAAGGGTATATTGCCCTGCAGGATCATGGGGACGATGTTTTCTATAAAAGCATCAAGATAAAAGAACTACAATGACCTTTTCTTTTGAAAAGGGGAAAAGGGCTGTGCAGACAGCCCTTTTTTTCGTCCTGACTGAAACGGTTTGCTCATCGCATTCCGCCGGAGCTGCATTTTTAGGCTGATCTGCACGGGCAAATGCAACGCGTATTCACAGTTTTTGTACCTTTACCGTCCGATTAACCAAAGACACTTGCAGTTCCCATGCAAAGGAAAAAGTTCGACACCATCATTGCCGGCAGTGGCCTGGCAGGTCTCACCGCCGCCTACTATGCGTCAAGATTTGGCTCAGTGGCCCTGATCACCAAATCTGAGCTGGATACCAGCAATTCTTATTATGCCCAGGGTGGCATTGCAGGAGTCATCGGAGAGGATGATTCAACGGCGCTGCATATTGAAGATACGCTGGTTGCGGGACGTGGTCTGTGTGAAAAGGAAGCGGTAGAAATCCTCGTGCGTGAAGGTCGCGACCGGATCCTCGAACTCATTGGGATGGGGATGCAGTTTGACAAGGTAAACGGGAAACTGGTGCTTGGGCTGGAAGGCGGTCACAGCAAGAGAAGAATTTTGCACGCCGGCGGCGATGCCACAGGCAAAGAGCTTACCTGTTTCATGCTGAAGAACGTTCTTGAACAAAAAAACATCACCGTATTTGAATTCACCGCAATTACCAGGCTGATCATCCAGGACGGGGTCTGCGCGGGCGCACAGGCCCTGGATTTCACAACCGGCGACAACCTTATTTTTGAAGCGCCCGCCTGTATCCTGGCTACCGGGGGGCTCTCGCGGATTTTCAGCAGGACAACCAATCCCCATACCGCTACCGGTGACGGAATTGCCCTGGCCTACGAAGCGGGGGCGCAGTTGGAAGATATGGAATTCATCCAGTTCCACCCGTCGGCCCTTTGCATCGAGAATCAGGACGCCTTTCTGATCAGTGAAGCCGTGCGGGGTGAAGGCGCGTGGTTGCTGAATAGAAAAGGCGAACGTTTTATGAAGGAAATACATCCGTTGGCAGAACTGGCCCCCCGGGATGTCGTGGCTTTCTCCATTTATCAGCAAATGAAGAAAGACCGCTGTCCGTTTGTGTTTCTCTCTCTCCGGCACCTGAATCCGGAAACCATCAGGAACCGGTTCTCCAATATCAGCAAAAAGCTGGCCGAATTTGGCTACGACATGACCACCGACCTGTTGCCAATCGCCCCGGCGGCCCACTATATGGTCGGAGGGATCAAGACAGACCTGAACGGGGAAACGAACGTCCCCGGATTATTCGCTTGCGGCGAAGTGGCATCCACAGGCGTGATGGGCGCAAACCGACTGGCCAGCAATTCATTGCTCGAATGTCTCGTGTTCGGGAAGCGGGCAAGCGGGAAAGCGGCTTCCTGTACGGCAACGCATGCCGCGGTGCCCGCTCAGACCGTGATGACAAACCTCAAGGAATACGAAGCGTTTTTTCTCCGGATCAAAAATGAAATCGCCGACCTCATGTCGTCCAAGGTTGGCATTGTTAGAAATGGGCAGGACCTGCAGGATGCGTTAACCCGGCTGAAGGAAATCGAATCGAAGACCAACCCCGGCATCCCTGATTATAACCTGCTTAAATGCAAACAGGTGACCCGGATATGCGAGCTGATCATCCAATCTGCTCTTTTGAGAAAAGAAAGCAGGGGCGGCCACATCCGCGAAGAGTACAAGCAGGAAGAGCCTGAATACCGGTTACACATTGTTTTGCAGAAAGATCAAGACCCTGAATTTATACCTATAAAAGAATGAACGGTAAGGAAATCGAAGCAGCGGAAAAACTGATCAACCTGGCCATGGAAGAGGACATCGCCACAGGCGACGTGACGACAGACAATCTGGTCCCTCCCGAGATCAGGAGAAAAGCGACGATGGTTGCCAAGGCCGGAGGTGTCGTGGCAGGCCTCGAGGTGGCTGAAATGGTTTTCAGGAGGCTGGACCCGGCGTTGGTGTGGGAGCCGCGGGTCCGCGACGGAGACCACGTGAATAAAGGGGACATCCTGGTTTGTTTTGAGGCCGGATACCGCGCGTTGCTCACCGGCGAACGGACCGCCCTCAATTTTCTTCAGCGGATGTCGGGCATCGCCACGCTTTCAGCAACGTGCGCCCGGGCCGTGGCAGACTACAAAACGGTCATTCTTGACACCCGCAAAACCGCGCCCGGATTCCGGCTGCTCGATAAATACGCCGTAAAAACGGGTGGTGCGACCAACCACCGGACAGGATTGTTTGATATGGTCATGATCAAAGACAACCACATCGAGGTGGCGGGAGGGATCCCGGCAGCGATCGAACAAATCAGAAAAAAGGTCACGCCCGGCATCCGGATAGAAGTGGAAACCACCACACTGGAGCAGGTGCAACAAGCCCTTGATGCCGGCGCCGACATCATTATGCTCGACAACATGAGCATCGAAACCATGGCGCGGGCTGTCAAACTGATTCGCGGACAGGCAAAAGTTGAGGCGTCCGGGAATATGACCCTTGATCGTTTGAAAGACGTGGCAGCAACCGGAGTGGATTATATCTCCATCGGGGCGCTGACCCATTCCGTGAAGGCACTGGACATCAGTCAGCGGATCGAACCATGAACCTGGTCATTGACATCGGAAATACCCGCATAAAGCTGGCCCTCTTTCATAACCATGACCTGATGCTTCAAGTCCCGCTTGATGAACTGAAAACAGATCCGTTAAAGCTATTGCTGGACGATTACCCGCAGCTTCATCAGGCGATCCTTTCATCAGTCCGCGATTATCCCGTGGAAATCAGGGATTTCCTGCGCAATTCGTTTGCACGGTTTATTGAATTTGATCATCATACCCCTGTTCCAATCATCAACCTTTACCGGACTCCCGAAACCCTCGGTCACGACAGACTGGCCGCAGCCATAGGCGCTTCATGCCTCTTTCCCGGCAAAGATCTGCTGGTCATCGATGCCGGCACCGCGATCACCTATGACCTGGTAACAAAAAATAACGAATACCTGGGGGGAAATATCTCTCCGGGACTGGAAATGCGCTTTAAATCGCTGCATCATTTCACGGGGAAACTGCCGTTAATCTGCGCCAATCCGAAGTTTCAGCGTTTAGGGAAGGATACGGAATCAGCTATAAGGGCAGGTGTTCAGCAAGGATTCATTTTTGAAGTCGAACAGACCATTGACTATTTTAACACGGTTTACCAAAATTTAAGCGTTATTTTAACAGGCGGCGATACGGTATTCTTGGATAAAAATGTAAAAAGAACCATCTTTGCACAATTCAACCTGGCGTTGTTCGGTTTAAACAAAGTTCTGGAGTATAACGGTTAAATTGGCATGTATTTTGAGTTTAAACCTCTGCGAAGACTTTTCTTTGAAAATATTTACAAAAGCCTGGCAGCGAAGTTGTCATTGATCGAATTTTTCGTATTATTTATTCGGAATTTAAATTACTTTTGACAGCTTGAATGATTAAGTCAAAAAACTAAAAAATAAGATAAGATGAATTCTTTGCTATCAAAAACAAGACTATTTACATTGGTTCTGGTTGTGCTGGTGGGCGTGTCCGCTTACGCACAAAGGGTAATCACGGGAACTGTTTACAGGGAGGGTAAAGTTGCAGCCGGAGTGACCGTCGAAGCGCACAAGTCTTCAGACGTATTTATGACCAGCTTTGACGGGAAATACAAAATAACGGCCGATGCTAAAAGTAAATACCTGAAATTTACCTTCATCGATGACTCGCGGAAGCTTGACATCGAAAATAATTCCGGCGATGTCATTGATTTCAGTTTTGACGGCGAATTGCCGGAACCCCGGACGGAAGAGCCAAGTGAAGCAGGTGTTGACACGAGGACGAGCGAACAACTGGTGAAAGCGAAGGTCACCGGGTTCATGAGCAGTTACACGATGTACGACCAGGCATACAAACAGAAAGATTACAAATCGGCGATGGGCCCGTGGAGACTGGTATTCCTGAAATATCCGAAATCCTCTATCAACATATACATTCATGGTGCAAACATGTATTCCACCTTTATCGAGTCGTCTTCGGACCAGGCCACGAAAGACGCATATACCGATTCGTTGATGATGGTCTACGACCGGAGGATCAAATATTTTGACCAGAAAGGATTCGTGCTGGGAAGGAAAGCAACTGACTACCTGAAATATAAGTTGGAGAATCAGGAACTGACCGATGACGAGCTGAAGGCGGTTTTGAAAACGGGGTACAATGACCTGAAACAGGCGATTGACCTGGAAAAGAATGAAACGGAAATGGCCGTTCTGGTTTTTTTCATGCAGGTAACAAGACGCCTTTTCAGCATGGAAGAACTAAAGAAGGAAGATGTCAGCAGCAATTACGCGTTGGTTTCCGCAATTGTGGACACAGGTTTGGCAAAAGAGCCTGAAAGTGAAAAGTATACCACCGCGAAAACAGAAATCGACAGGTTATTCCAAACCAGTGGGGCGGCCGACTGTGAAGCGTTGATCGCGCTGTATGAACCGAAGTTTGAAGAGATCTCGAAAGACGTCGATGCACTGAAGAATATGCTCCGTGTTTTGGGCAAACAGGAGTGCACCGGCAGCGACCTGTGGGCCCGCGCGTCGGAACAACTCTACGCACTCGACCCGTCACCCGAAGCAGCCTTTAACATGGCACGCCTGTTCATGCGGCGCGACGAATTCAATAAAGCCAAGGAATACTATCAAAATGCTGTTGCCTCCGAAACAGACAAGGAATTGCTCGCCAAGTGCTATTACGAGCTCGGGGTCCTCACCTTCGCGAAGGAGAATAATTTTCAACAGGCACGCGCGTATGCCCGAAAAGCACTGGAAAACAACCCCAATCATGGGAAGGCGCTGATCCTGATTGGTGATATTTACGCCCATTACAGCAAAAACTACGGGAAAGAAGAGTTCGATCACCTTTCACTGTACTGGCTTGCGGTTGATTATTATGAAAAAGCCAAACGGGTAGACCCGGAGGTCTTTTCGGAGGCCAACAACAAAATCAACACCTACCGGGTTTACTTCCCCGATAAGGAGACGTTGTTCTTCGGAGGATACCAGGATGGACAAACCATTACCTTCGGTAGCTGGATTAATGAATCAAGCAGGATACGTGCAAGAAGATAACACATACAGGCCACGGATATTTTTCTGTAAAAGCATTGCATTTCTTCTGGGAATTGCAGTGCTTTTCTTTTCGTGTGAGAATAAAATTGAGCGGATCAAGGAATTGTCGGCCAGCGACAGGCTGCCTGGGATGGAAGCCGAAAATTTCGAAGCCATTTATTCGGACTCCGGGGTCATTCAATCCAAACTCATCACACCGCTGATGATCCAATACAATGAAGAAGACGGAGAACCCTTTACCGAGTTTCCCCAGGGGGTAAAAATTGAACGCTTCGGGCCAAACAGGCAGGTCGATTCCCGGATCACTTCCGATTATGCCCGGTATCTTGACAAACAGGAGAAGTGGATTGCAAAAAACAACGTGGTGGTCGTCAACCAGGACGGGGACACGCTCAAAACCGAAGAACTGAACTGGGAACGGAAGACGGGGAAGATATACTCGGACAAATTTGTGAAGATCATCCGTGCAGATCAAATCATTAACGGAATCGGATTTGAATCGGATGCAAACATGGCGAACTGGCAGGTTAAGAAAGTCAGGGGTGTCCTGTATCTGGAGGTAACGGAGTAAACATGGGAACGCTCATCATCATCCTGATTTCGATTGTTTTCGCTGCCTTTTTTTCCGGAATGGAGATTGCCTTCGCATCGGCCGCTAAGCTGGGTCTCGTGCCCGACAAAAATCTGCATCCGGCCACTTCGCGCATGCGCTCATTTCTTGCCAGGGCCCCCGGGCAATATCACGCAACGATGCGGATGGGATATCTGATTTCGCTGGTTGTTTTCGGGGTATTCTTCTCCCTCTTGCTTGAACCCGCTTTTTATCGCATTCTTGGTAACGACCTGGCCGTGCTTGCCGCACAAACCATCGTTGCCACACTGGTTATCCTGATCACTTCAGAGATGCTCTCCGATATCCTGTTCCGGTTTAACCCGGCACTGGTCTTAAGGTTCTTCGCGACTCCGCTCCTGCTGTTTTATGTTCTGTTTTATCCGGTGACAAACCTATTCATCCGGATTTCCGGAAGCTTCCCTGCCCCCACACCGCAGGAACACCAGCGCATAAACGGAGCAGGCGACGGACGCCGCGTCCCCGAAAAAGAGGAACCCCTTTTCGTTCATAACGAAACCAACACCAGCGGCGTGAAACTTTTCCGCAATGCCCTGGGTTTTTCAAAAGTCAAGTTACGCGAAATCATGGTTCCCCGCACCGAGATGGCCGCTCTCGACATTCATTCCGGGCTGGAGGATTTGAGACGGAAATTCATTGAAACAGGCTACTCCAGGATTCTCTTTTACCAGGACGATATTGACCACGTGGTCGGTTATGTCCATCATTCGGCCATTTTTTCAAAGCCGCAGTCCATCCACTCGGCCATGAAAGACGTTCTCATGGTCCCTGAGACCATGACGGCCGGCAGGTTGTTGCATATTTTCATCCAGCAACACCGGAGTATCGCGATCGTCGTAGACGAATTTGGGGGAACTTCGGGGATGGTAACCAGCGAAGACATCCTGGAAGAAATTTTTGGGGAGATTGAAGATGAACATGACACGGTTGACTGGATTGAAAAGCAGATCAGTGCCGGTGAATACATTTTTTCGGCACGCATCGACCTGGATCTGATCAACGAAAAATACCATCTTGGATTTCCACCGGACGAAAATTATGAAACGCTGGCCGGGTATATCCTTTTTCACCGCGAAAGTATCCCAAAGATCAATACGCTGGTCACAATTGGCCCGTATCGTTTTAAAATATTAAAAGCAACCAATACCAGAATTGAATTGGTTCATTTAAAATTATTATCTTCGTAGCGCAAAAATTAAAAAAAACATTCAATTAATTTTCGTTAAATGGCTACCTTACAGAGAATACGAAATCGTGCTGGTATATTAGTAGCAGTTGTTATTGGTCTGGCATTAGTTGCTTTCATCCTGGGTGACATGTTAAACGCCGGGAGTTCATTAATGAAGCCTTCCCAAATGGAAGTGGCTGAGATTAACGGAACATCGATCCAATATCCTGATTTTCAGAGAAGAATTGAGGAGACTGCCGAGATTTACAAGATGAACAGCGGACGAACCCAACTTGACGACAAGGCCTGGATGCAGGTCCGGGAGCAGGTTTGGCAGGAAGTTGTCCGGGAAGCTGTGATGGGTGATCTTTATGACGAGCTGGGATTGACCGTAAGCTCGGAAGAATTATTTGACATGATCCAGGGTTCAAATATTCATCCCATTATCCAGCAGCTTTTCACCAATTCCCAAACCGGACAGATCGACAAGTCGGCAATCCTGCAGTTTCTGAAATCGCTGGACAGCCATGCCACTCCCGAACAGAAAGCTTACTGGCTTTATATTGAAGACCAGATCAAAAAAGAAAGGACACTGACCAAGTACAACAATCTGATCCGCCAGGGACTCTATGTGACCAATGCCGATGCCGCCTTCGAATTAAAGTTAAAAAATAAATCCGCGAATATCCGGTATATCCAAATACCATATTCTTCCATGCCCGACAGCGCCGTTAAGGTAAGCGACAGAGAGTTGGGCGAATACTATAAGGCTCATCAGGATGAATACAAGCATACGGCATCGCGGACCATCGAATACCTTGTTTTTCCTGTTACTGCCACGCCGGAAGATGATCAAAATACGAGGAAATGGATGGAAGATATCAAGAGCGAATTTGCATCGGTCCAGAACAATGAAGAATATATAAATGTCAACTCGGATGTCCGGTTTGAGAACACCTATCAGAAAAAAGAAGAGCTGACCCCCGAACTTGCCGAACTTGCCTTTCAAGGAAAAGCCGGCGAAGTATACGGACCGTACCGGGAAGGGGAAGCTTATAAACTGGCGAAAGTGGATGATCTTAGCGATCTTCCGGATTCCGTACAGGCCCGCCACATCCTGCTTAAACCCGAGACTGCAGGAAGTTATGAAAAAGCGTTGGCCTTGGCTGACAGTCTGAAACTGTTGATTGAAAAAGGGGCCGGCTTTGCCAGTCTCGCTGCCCGGTATTCAGAGGACCCCGGTTCTGCGGCCAAAGGGGGTGAGTTGGGATGGTTCAGACGGAACCAGATGGTAAAACCATTCGAAGAGGCCTGTTTTAACGGACAAATAAACAAGCTTGATGTGGTGACGAGTCCATTTGGCGTTCACCTCGTTCAACCGACGAAAAAAGGAAAAGAAGTAAAACAGGTCAGGCTGGCCATTCTCACCCGCAATATTGAACCCAGCACCCAGACTTACCAGAAAGTCTACGCGCAGGCCAGTAAGTTCGCCAGCGAAAGTCAGTCAGGCCAGGCTTTCCAGGAAGCAGTCAAAGCCCAGAAGCTTTCGAAGAAAGTGGCCCGCGTCGAAGAAAATGACCCGGAGATCATGGGGCTGCCGCAATCCCGCGCATTGGTCCGCGCCGCTTACTCGGCCGATGTGAATGACCTGCTTGAAAATAATGAAGGATCGACGATCTTTGAGTTTGGTGACAACTTCGTGATTGCCGCACTCGTGGCAATCACCAAAGAAGGAGTGGCTCCCTTCGAAGAAGTCAGACCAAGGGTGGAACTGGCTGTAAGAAGGGAGCTTAAAGCGAAGGCGCTGCTTGCAAAAGTGAAGGAAGCCGCAGCCGGTGATGATCTGGAGGCCATCGCCCGGAAGCTAAATACCGAAGTGAAAGATGCCAATGGAATCAATTTCAACATGTTTACCATCCCGGCGCTGGGTGTGGAACCGGGCATCACCGGGGCGGTCACTACGCTTGAAAAAGATCAGTTATCTTCGCCGATCAAGGGAAACAGCGGTATTTACGTGGTTCAGGTGGTCTCTTTCACCGAAACTCCTGACGAAGACGTACAGGCAGAACAACAGCGTTTAACGCAGGCACTTGGCTACAGGGCGAACTTCCAGGCGTATGAGGCTCAACGCAAGGCCGCGAAAATTGAAGATAAAAGATCCAAATTCTATTAGCCGGAATCCGGTCATAGAGATAACCCGAATGGGAAAGCAGGTCTTGCAGGCCTGCTTTTTTTTGCACGATATCAGAGATAATTGCTAAATTTGGGTAAATCAACCGGCAAATGAAAACAAAAGCATTACTGTCCTACTTTTTACTAGCCTTATTTGCGTCTTGTCAAAGCCCCGAAGGCCAGGTTTACCTGTTTTCATACTTCAAGGATAACGGACAGGATGGACTTCACCTGGCGTTTAGTCGCGATGGCTATCACTGGAATGCCCTAAAGAATGACCAGTCTTTTTTGGTCCCCGAACTTTCAAAAGACAAACTGATGCGTGATCCATGCATCGTGATCGGGCCGGACAAAAAGTTCCATCTGGTATGGACCGTCAGTTGGAACGCAAAAGGTATTGGCTATGCGTCTTCCAAAGACCTCATTCATTGGTCGGAACAACAATACATCCCGGTGATGGAACAGGAGGCGGAAGCGTTGAATTGCTGGGCTCCGGAAATCATTTACGACAGAAAACTGGACGGTTACATGATTTACTGGTCCACGACCATTCCAGGCCGGTTTTCCGTGGAAGACACGACCCGTGACGAAAAATACGACCACCGGATCTATTATACCATCACCAGGGACTTCAAAACCTTCAGCCCGGCAGAATTGCTTTATGATGAAGGCTTTAATGTGATTGATGCCACCATCCGCAAAATTGACGGGGATTATTTCATGTTTTTGAAAGATGAAACCAGGCACCCTGTCAGGAAGCACATCCGGATCGCCAGGAGCAACGCCCTGACAGGCGGTTATAAACTTATGAGCATGCCCATTTCGCCGGACTGGGCAGAGGGCCCTACCGTGGCAAAGGTGGACGGCTATTGGGTGGTGTATTATGATGAATATACGCGTCATCATATAGGTGCCGTGCGTTCCAAAGATCTCCGGGACTGGGAGATCATCACAAATTCCCTGAGCTTTCCCCAGGGAGCCCGTCACGGAACCGTCTTTAAAGCGAAGGAAAGCATCCTGGAGAAATTGCTGAAAGAGTGAGACAGCCCGTCTGCTCAAATGCCGTTGCCGGAGGGAAGGCGCATTTACGGTCGGCGGCTTCTTCCTTTGCGGAAAGAAGAGCGTCGTTTCGTCTCGTGGAAAGCACCTTTGAATTCAGGGTCTTCAAGCCTCCTTTGCCTGTCTATTTCCCGCAGTTGTTGCTGGCGCTCTGATTTCATCGTCGTTTCTATGACCACTTCGCCGGGAATCTGATGTTCCGTGACCGGCATCCGGATTAACTCCTGGATTTTCTGCCAATGGTATTCTTCAGCAGGATCGATCAGGGAAATCGCTTCACCGGTATTGTTGGCCCTCGCCGTGCGTCCAATCCGGTGGACGTAATCTTCGTAACGCAAAGGCAAATCAAAATTGATGACGTGCGACACCAGGGGCACATCCAGTCCGCGCGCCGACACATCGGTTGAGATCAAAATACGAACTTCGCCGCTCTTGAACGCGTTAATGGCGTTGAGCCGGCTATTCTGACCTTTATTCGAATGAAGAATACGTTTTTCCCCCTCTGCCTTTCTCCGAATAACCTGGTAAACCTGATCCGCATGTTCTTTGGTCGTAACAAAGATCAGTACCCGGTTAAACGTTTCCTCATCCTTCAGCAAATCACGAATCAGGTTAAGCTTCGTCCTGTAGTTCGGTACTTTATAGTAGGATTGCCCGACCAGCAACGCGGGCGTGGCTGAAGGGGCGACTTCAATGCGTTCGGGAAAGGCAAGAAATTCGCGGGTTATCCCCTCCACCTTCCCGTTAAAGGTCGCCGAAAAAAGAAGGTTTTGCCGTTTGGGCGGGATCACTTCCAGTAGTTGCCTGATCTGCGGAATAAACCCCATATCAAGCATGCGGTCTGCCTCATCAATGACCAATGTTTTAATCTTCTTCAGCGACACAGCCCCGGCCTTGTACAAATCCCATAGCCTTCCGGGAGTCGCGACGAGAATATCAACACCCGGTTTCAGGCGTTCAGCATGTTTGGTCCAGCCAATGCCGCCATAAACCGCCACATGCCGCAAATTATGGTAGGCGGTCAGCTTCCCGATGTCCTCTCCAACCTGAATGGACAACTCGCGGGTAGGGACCAGGATCAATGCCCGGGGGTCGCTGCCTTCGGCCTTCACCAGCTTCATCAGCAGCGGAACAAGGTACGCGGCCGTTTTTCCGGTTCCGGTCTGGGCAATCCCTATCACATCGGCTCCCGAACGGATCACAGGAATTGCTTTCTCCTGAATCGGAGTAGCCTGTTCAAAACCGGCCTCCTTCAGCGCTTTTAAAACGGATTTACTAACCTTTAATTCTTCAAACGTGATCATCGGGCAAAGATAGAAAGAAGTCATGAGTCGTGAGCCATGAGTCGTGAGAATTCAGACAGGTATCAAGACACAAATCAAGTCCGTGTTCCGGCCACCGCCATGCTCTTTTCAATTTGCCGGCTTTTTAAAACCTGAGCTTATACACTTTCCCGGGCAGACTAATAACAACCCCCTGAAATTCAAGGCCAAGTAACAGCGAGGAAACCAACCCTGCAGGCATCATGGACGATTGACAGATTTCATCGATCGACAGCGCTTTTTCACCAAGGGCATTCACGATACTTTGCTCGTCGGGAGCCAGTTCCGTGAACAGCCGGGGTTGAACGGCCGGTACATGATCGACCTCCGGCTGCCAGGACATAAAGTACTCCAGATCATCGAGATTCTCGATCAGGCTGGCCTTATTGCGCTTGATCAGCTCATTGCAACCCTTTGAATAAAGATCGCTTGTCCGCCCGGGAACAGCAAAGACATCCCGGTTATAGGAACCGGCGATGTCTGCTGTCACCAAGGCTCCGCCCCGGGCAGCCGACTCGACGATGACCACCGCGTCAGCCAGGCCGGCGATGATCCGGTTGCGCTGCAAAAAGTTCTGCCGTTCGATATCCGTGTGACTTATGAAGTCGGTCACCAGACAACCGTTTTTTAACATCTTCTCCGCGACCGGCCTGTGTAGTGACGGATAAATCTGATCAAGTCCATGACCCAGCACCCCGATTGTTTTCACGCCATGCTTCAGGCATGCTTTATGGGCGGCAACATCAATTCCGTAGGCGAGCCCGCTGATGACACAATAATCACCATGTCGCGCCATTCCTTCCACCAACTCATCGCAAAATCGCCGGCCATGCTCCGTCGCCTTTCGCGTGCCCACGATGGCCACCATTTTCCCGGAGAAGGGGTTTACTTCCCCTTTTGCAAAAAGGATCAGGGGTGCATCCTCACATTGCCTGAGACGAGAAGGATAATCCTCATCCTGGTAGAAAAAGGTGCGGATCCGGTGCCGCCTGATAAAACCAACTTCCGCTTCGGCCCTTGAAAGGACCTGCTGGTGAACGATGTTCCCCGCAAGGACGCTGCCAACCCCGGGGACCTTCATCAAGGTCTGTTCTTTCGCTTTGAAAATCGCACGCGCGCTGCCAAACCAGGCCAGCAGGTTCTTCGCGGTCACAAACCCCACCCCGGGAACCAGCGATAAGGCAATCCGGAAACAAAGATCATCAGAAGTGTCCATTCTTAGTTTTCTTTTTTATGATAAACTTAGCCAATTCTTTTTAAAAAAACAATGGGTGCAAGATGATCGGGCATGGGGCGTGGGGCATGGGGCGTCGTTCAAGTCCAACAGTGTCTTGTGTCTTGCGTCTTAATTATTAACTTTGCAGCAATAAGAAACGAACGTCTCCTTGCGCTATGAATTCAACCGTTATTTTTTCACAGCAGATCGAAACAGAACTTAAAAGAATCATCGGCCGGTTTCCCCCCGG
>Ga0172382_10009063_pt1 | contig 13677 bp, 17 predicted proteins | sample Leawel138RmetaG_FD_122245 | JGI IMG/M metagenome (GOLD analysis project Ga0172382, IMG submission 122245) | Leachate microbial communities from a municipal landfill in Southern Ontario, Canada - Leachate well 138R metaG | ecosystem: Engineered > Solid waste > Landfill > Unclassified | place...
GCTGGGGACGATGAGGATGAGTTGGCGTAAGGTATTAGTTCAACTCAGGAATTAGTTTGGGGGGCCCGAGTCGGGCCCCCCAAACTATTTCACCACTTGTTCTTGCGACCAGGAGGCCCTTATCCGTCGTATGCGCGCATTAATAACCGGTCGCCGATAATCATTTGGGGGCACGCTTGCCTTTGCATACTCCCAAACCTCTAGATCATCGTTTAATTGCGTACCAAGCTGAATGAGGTGGTCCGGATCGCCGCTCTCAATCACAGCCGATCTAATTACTTCATCAATATGCTCACGCCACTCTTCCACTAGTGGTGACTCTGAACCCGGAAGAAGCGGCCCACTATATAGGTTCAAGGCCCGTTGCAGCTCTCCTTCCGTAACGAGTTGGAGCAATTGCGCGAAGTCAGCGCGGAACGTGGCATCGATTCGGTAAGGGCTGGACGCGATTGGTATCACGTCCCTAAGCCTCGAAATGCTCGCTTTTAAAGTAGATCTAGGGAAGGGAGCGTCTCCATATACATGTGAATGCAACTGCTCGCCAGAGAGTCCCGAAGAATGGACGACGAGTGACGTGAGAATTTCGGCGGACCTAAGGCCAAGTTCGATGTCCTCCGTACCTGTTCTTACCTTTCGCACACCAAGAAACTTGAACTCGTACTCGAATTCGGACGCAGTCCACAATTCTCTGATTGTGTCTGTCTCTGGGTGGCACGCTAGGATTAGGCGCCATCCGGATGCGCGGAGTTCTCTAAGCCCTGAAGACCCGATTTTCAGCGCTTGAACAGCGCTCTTGCGGTTTCCTCTCTTAAGTCGAACCAACGCCAACCATGCCGCGGCTTGAGCAACATGAAATTCGGCAGTTAGTCCCTCAAGCGCAGCAATCAAGTGGTGCTCCGCTTTGACAGGTTCCATCTCGCTGGCTGCGATACCCGCTATAAGGTCTCCGAGCGATCGTTCGTAGATTGACGAAGTCCTACTAACTGCGTGGGCTCGATCTGATAACCGTCGAGCGGCCCACCAATCCCCCCTGGCAATGTGTACGGTCAGCACGTTTAGGGCTGTAAAGCAGAATACTTCGAGCGGGGCGTTCTCGTGGATGCTTGCATAGAGCGCTTGAGCCCTGTCAAATTCCTTGTTGATCAGAGCCAAATCGGCGAGCGTGGAAATGATCCCCTCATACCCGGGAACATCGATGTAGGAATCCCCCACGTTTAGGTCCTCGAGCAACTGCCTCGATCTAATCTCGTCTCCGAGAAGTAGGAGAGCAAATGCCAGTGTTGCAACAGCCGACTTGCGCCGCAAGGTTTCGTTTAGACCCCGCCTGTGGTACTCAGCAAGGGCCCATTCTGCCCATTCGGCCCCACTCTTGTAATTCCCATGCCTAATCTCCACTTCGGAGATGTCCACGCCGCAAGCAACTACTAGATGTTCAGCTCCCTCACGTTCCGCCAACCGCATTGCCTCTCGAAATAGGGCAATCGGTTCATCGCGCTTACCCTCCCAGGCAAGCGCAAATCCATAAGCTCGCAAAGTAGCAGTGGACCTACGTGACTGCAGCGCCCGTAACGTTTCAGAAAGCATTTCGCTGGTCGGTGCAACTACGGCTGTAGAGGCTCGAACCTCTGGCGCATCCGACTTCCGTAACACTACGTCCATATGCCGTCCAATCTCACGTTGCCGGCTAGTTGCCAAAGCTACAGCGACTAGCCAATAGGCGACCTTCTCATTGCTCCTTACGTCTGGGGGAAGCGACTTCAAACGTGACCAAAAATACGAGTATGACCCCGTATTGAAGTAATAACTGCCAGCTTCGTCGATGAACTCAGCAAGTCGCTCCGCCGCCCGCGCGCAAGCAAGTTCAAATGCGTCCGCCCACCGTTCACGTTGAATCAGCACATCTAGGACGCCATCAATAGAAACCGTGTCATCGACGGACCACGGATCCGCAATCAGAAAACTAGCGGATTCAGCCCCTAGCTCGCGCAGCAACTCTGCACGGAACAGTGAATACCGACCAAGGGACGCATTAAACAGTTCCTGGGCCCTATCATCAGAAATGGCACCCCGCGTCTCGCTGATTGCCTCTTCGAACCTCATGTCTAGGAACTCACCTTCTACGGTGGAGAGTCCTGGAACCTCACTTAATCCGCCATCCCTATCGGCAATAACCAAGAGCCTAGAGTCTGAAGTCACGCAGTCAGCAAGAATACCTAAGAGGTCTACTGCTCTTTCAGCCCAACCAACAACTATCGTTATCGGTCCCAACACTCTTTGGTATTCAGCCATCACTTGAAGCAGTTGAGTGAGTTTGGGTTGCTTACCGAGGAGGGAGGAGCCCAATCCCGCTGCGATTGCCTCCGACAGCACATCTTCCAACTTCACGCCTTTGCTTTGATTGTCTACCCAAATCACAACTCGTGGCTGTTCCACACCGTGGAGCCTATGAATTGCGACCTCAATACCGGACTCACGCCTACAACGCAATAGTGTTCGTTTGGGAAGCTTCAGCAATTCTGTATTTATGCGTTCAAACCACGGCCGCCGATACATTACATACCCCCTTAGAACGACCAGCCCGCCACCTTGTTACCAACTCGAAAAGCGTGAAACGTGCGGCACGTTCTGGCTTATACAAGTCGTACAGGTAGACTGGCAATGTTGCCTAATTCACCATTGCACACGTAGGCCGAGACAGCGCAACCTTCTAGGCACAAGCCTAAGGAGTGGCATCTAGGGCAAGCGAAATAGTGTATAGGGCGCCTGTTGGAGGCTCTAACAATGTCTCAGCAGGTGAACGTAGCCGTGCGGCTGTCTTTATCGCTAGTAAAATCCACCGAGGCCGAAAGTACGTTTACCTGCCTCGCAAGCAATACCGCTTCGAGCGCTGCAATGATCCTCAACTCACAGCCTGAAGACGTTGCCATCTTCCGCAATACGACCAATGCCTGATCGATTCGCAGCGGTTCCTTAGCGTTATAGCCGACAGTTAGAAACCCGAACTCCTCAAGCAACTCGCCTACTCTCTGCTTGATGTCCACGGGGAGAGCTGTCTGACCAGCAGTTTGAGACCGCCATTCAAGCTCCAAGAAGACGTCGCGAGCCAGATGAAGTCCCAATACATCTAAGGGCGCACTGGAGCCAGCTATAGGCAAAATGGACCCAGGCGGCGTCTCTGCCACTTGGACACGGGTCCTATCAAAGTGGTTGTCAAGTTGCGTTGAACCACGCGTCTGGCGCGAAACTGCGAAGAGCGGAACACAGAAGCTTCCACCTATGAGAATCGTGATCGCGAAGGGTAGCCAACCGATTATCAGCGCCTGACGAGCAACAACTACATTCAGCGCAATAAGCAAGGCAACACAAACTAATCCAGCGAGGCGCCCTTTGTACCCCTTGAATACTGTAATAATTGCAATTTCGTGGCCAGAACTGGTGCGAGCGTTCGCCATTGAAAGCGGAACTCGATCGGATACCTCAGTCATGCATGCTCACCTCAATCGACCTCTTTTCAGATGTTATTGAGGCGGCACTTATTAATCGTATATACGCTGACGCACACGACAAAACGGGACCTGCAAGAGCAGGTCCCGCATGCTTTCTAAACTTGTTAACTTAGCGCTGCGAAGCAGTCATTCCTGCCGAGACAAGAACCGGCATTGCAACGATGATGGCGAAAAGTACAGAGGCGAAGATGCGCTTTCCAGTGTTCTTCATAAGTCCCATTCCTTCCGAATCTGCTCTATTCCAAGAGCTAGCCCCCTGGTGCAATCCCAGATCCCAGGCGAGCAACTACGGGTCTCCCAACCCGACTAGCCCAGAAATTGGGCTATTAGAAACTTAAGGGGGAAGTATGAGCGAACACGAATCACTCTAAACTCCTCCCAGCCTCTTCCGAATCGCTACGCTCCCACGTGGCGAATCGAAGGGTCTCCCAACCCTTGCGATTGCGGTCAATCTAGCAGGTTGTTTCTCCGAAATCAAGGCTACTGACAGGGTCCAGAATCACATATTTGGCGCATAATGCCCCTGTAGGACGCATGCCTAAGCGCTTTCAAGATTGGCTTTCTTGGAATTGGCGCTGGACACATATATCCGGCTCTAAACAACCTTTATTTACGACTGTGACAACGCTTATACGCACTCCAGGGCTTCAATGGGCTATCCTTACGACTGAAGTGGCTGACGTTTGGGACCTTGTCCAGGAAACCTTCCCCGGCGTGCGCTTAGAAAGTCCTATTCAGGGATGGGCGTTCTTGGAGCGATTCGAGGAAGGAATAGAGGCTTATAGCTCTCTATCTAGTCCCAGCCCCAAAGATGACCGCTGGGTGGGAGTCTGCTATTTTCAACTCTTACGAGATCTTGAGGCTCTTGAAGTACTCTATCGGGCCGCCAATCGCGGTGAGGAAGGTGCGCACGTATACCTTGCTCATGTACTGCCATTCGTGGACCGAGGGGCAGAAGCAACCGAAGAGCTACTCAAGACAGATATTGAGCAACTCACCGCCTATGACAAAGCCCTATATCACAGGGTCTTGAGCATCCGGGAAGAAACTAACGGAAACTTACGAGAAGCGCTCCGAGCAGCAGAGGAGGCCTGGCGTCGGATTCAAGGCGTGCCTGAGTATGCCGTCTTGGCTCCTTCAATACTCGCTCAGCTGGCTGTACTTCATGGTCGTATTGGGCGGTCTCAAAGAGCCCTTTGGTTCCTTGAGCGGGGTCTTGTGAGCACCACAGGTGGTGAACTCCTAAAAATGCGCCTTCGAAGAGCCACGGTACTTGTCAATCTGGGACGGTACCGAGAGGCGCTTGTGGAATTGGACGCGTTAGAGCTTGAAAAGGACATGGAAAGGTACGAACCAGAGAGGCTATGGTTGCTCGGCCAAATCGCAATGGCGAATAGTAGCCTACCGTTGGCAATACAGCGGTTTTCTCAATCTGTAGAAGGCGCAACCAAACTACAGTTCAGCTACGAGGAACTAATAAGTCATCTGGCGCTAGTTGGCGCTCTAGGTGTCCGCGGTGATTTCGCGCGGGCGCTAGAGCATTTGACACGTGCTCAATCACTCATTTCAGATAAGTCTGACCGCCTGCAGTTTCGGTTCCGAGAGGTCTTACTAAACTTCTGGATGCAGCGATATACCGATACTCACGCACTGCAAGAGCTCGAAGGTCTCGTGCTGGCTTTTGGGGAAATGGGATTACTTCAGGAACAGGCCTTAGTGAAGTTGCATCGGGCCGAACTTTTACGCTCGTTAGGTACCGACCTGTGGCAACGCGAGTTAGATGACCTTCAAGCACTTAGCATCTCCCTTCAAAACCCTGCCCTACTTGCACGGGAGTGGGCCCTTCTAGCCACACCAGATCTGAGAGAGGCCGCCTTCAAGACACATGCCAGAATTGCAGGTGAGGCACCAGTGGTACTCGAGGTGCACACATTAGGCAACGAGCGGCTAGTGATTGATGGCAGGCCAGTCCATATTCCACTTAGACGGGGCGTAGAAGTGCTTGCCTACTTCCTTGAAAATAAGGCTGTCTCGTTGAGGCGAATCATGTCAGATGTTTTCCCGGACGAGAAACCATCTGCTGCAAAATCGTACTTCCATCAATTTCGCCATCAGCTTCGCGAGAACTTGGACGGAGTCGAAATTGAATACGACTCAGAGGCAAAGTTATATCGATTGAAGAGCGAAATAGATATTCTCTGGGACGTCGGTGAGTTACGCGCAGGACGAGTAATTGGCGAAACCGGTGTTTTTCTACCCAGTTCCGGAAACGAATGGGTTAGCATTCTCGATAGCGAACTAGACACGTTTCGCACCAAATTGGAGAACTAGAAACACAGACGACAAGCCCTCGCTTAGGATCGAAGTTTTTGTAACACTTCGAATACCTTTCCAGATACGAAACCGCAAACACACATTCACAAATCTGCCCCAAAGAATCGGTGCAGTGACACCTGGGCTCAACTGCAATAGTGCTTCCAGCTAACGCGTATTGGCACTTAGCTCCGGGTAAGCCTCCTCCATAATGGTCGGCACGCTGGCAAGGTCCCACCCCTCAAACGTCGCCTACTGACGCAACTCGGCGGTTGTCGTGGAGGTATCCCCAGCGGAGTTCGCCTGCCCAGAGGTACCAGTGTCCCAGTAGGACTGGTCGTTAGTAGTTCCAAGATGCGCGCCGCCGACCGAGCCGCCTACGTCGCTCGTTCCAATCACTAAACCCGTACTGTAGGCGTTCTCGATGGAGCCGCTGTTGTTGTGGCCGACCAACCCGCCCACCATTGCTTCGCCAGTTACCCGGCTGAGGCTATACGAATCTATGACCCAGTCACTGCTCGTATTACTGCCTACCGAGCCGCCTACCTGCTAGTGCCCAGTAACCGTGCCTGTGCCATAGGAAGCCCGGATGGGAGCACTGTTGCTCAACCCCACCAACCCGCCCTCCCCCGCTGCCGGTAACGTCGACGGTGGCGTACGAGCTGCTCACAGGGCCGTAGCCATGCACACCCACCAGACCACCGGCCCATGTTTTGCCCGAAAATGTGGCGCTGATAAACGTCTCCTCAATGCTGCCCCAGTTGTCCACATAACCCACCAAACCGCCTGCACGACCGTTCGCCGCCGTGACATAACTGGACCTTCTGATGGTTGCGTCGTCGGCCGGCGTAGAGACCAGGTAACCGAACAGCCCCCCACGCTGCCTGCGCCCTGGGGCTACATAACCGCCCACGAATTCTCCAGCGCACTCGTAGGCCGGCAGCTGCTGCCAACCAGTCAACCTGTGAAGTAGTCAGTTCCCCTCACTGCGCCCGATACGCACAGACGGTTTATGGCGCCACCTTGGTTATCGCTACTCAAAGTGCCCCTGTCGCGCACGCAGCAAGCTCGAACAGTAGCGCGGTAAAGAGAATGGCGGTAGTTGTCTTGCGCAGCTACTCTCGCGCCACCAACGGTCCAGAAGCGGGTGCCTCCGACGGTCGAGTAGCTCGGTTCGACCCCGTGAACCTTCTGTGCGGCATCAACGGTTATCACCGTGCCCGCTCGCGTGAACGAGGAATATCTACACTCCGGTGACCGACGCGGCTGCTACAGTTCCACTCAGCGTTAATATCTGGTCACTAGCTTCCCCTTAGTCCTATCTCCGGTACAGGAAGGGTTCTCATATGAGGTCGCTGCGGCACCACGTTCTCTACTACGTCATCCCTCTGCTCATGTTGATCTCGTGGGTAAGCGCCCACAACGGCTCCCGTAATGCTGCATTGTCGCTGCCCACCACGGCCACATCGGTCGAACTCTCCCCGCAGTGGATCGTGGACGCCACGTACACATAAGAGTTTGACGACATCACGACGTTGACCGATAAGGGCTGGTTACTCGAGAACCGGAGCGAGCCTGTAGGAATTAACTCCTGGTTTCAAGGCACCGCGAGCGTTTTTCCAGCGCACGAGGGTGAGCCAACTGCGTATATGGGAGCCAACTACAACAGCGTGAGCGGTTCGGGGACCACTAATATGTGGGCCTTCCTACCCGAGTGGTCATTACGCAACGGCGACGAGTTCTCGTTCTACACACGCCAAGCTACTAACGATTTCGCTGACCGCCTGGAGGTACGGTTAAGCGCGTCAGGTTCGTCAACCTTCACTGGCGTGGGCCCTGAAGGCACTGGCGACTTCGATGTTCTCCTGCTTAGCATCAACGAGGTGCTGGACCCGATTGGCTACCCCCGCGAATGGACGGAGTATCAGTTCTTCCTGTCCGGGCTGCCGGACGCCGGTCCTGTGGACGGTCGGCTAGCTTTCAGGTATTTCGTCACGGACGCCGGGCCTGGCGGTTCCAACAGCGACTACATCGGCATCGACAGCCTCTCTTACTTCTCGTACCGGCCGGGAATCGAGGTCGCTTCCACCGTCGGAGCCACGCCCGCATGCGAAGCCGGAGGCGCAGGCAGGTTAGATGACACCGATGAGTTCTACCTGTGCCATACGATCACCAACGAAGGCAACGTTGCGCTGACCGGTGTCGCCTGGGAGGACAGCCTAGGCTCTACTGGCGACTTGAGTACGCTGAAGCCATCCCAAACGGCCCTGGCAGCGGGTGATGCCGTCACGTAGGTTACGGGTCCGCATATGGTCGGTACGGCGGGGCGTGAGCTGACCCTCACCGCCGACTGGCTAGCTTCCAACGACGAACGTTCGGCCGATCGGCAAGTCGCCGCTAGCTCCGCACGCATCGAGGCGTTGCGGCAGCTTTCGGTGGCACCAGTGGCGCTTGATGCCGCAACTGTCGCCGCTGGCACCAGCACAGACATCATCTCTTTCGGCCTCAGTTCCACGAGATTGGCGCAAGTGAACGTGACCGGTCTTGAGATGGCTATGAACCCGACTTCAGGCGGCAGTTCTCCGGTGAGCGCACAGGCGCCGCTCAACGTCGTCAGCGTTTTGGCCGACGGCCAAGTAGTTGGAGCCACCCCAAGCTTCACTGACGACGGTATCTCGATCGCGCTGGCGGCGCCGCTCGCGCTTGCCCCTGGCGAGAGCGTCATGGTCACGGTTCGAGCGTCCACCCGTACTGCGCTCGCTCCGACGATGGCAGCGGGTCTCTTGGCGTTCGCTGGGCTGGGAGTTGCTCTGCGCTCCCGGCGGAGGCAACTCCTCGCAGTTTCGGTGGTGCTGCTTATGGTCCTCGCGGCATGCACACCAACCGGAGCGACCCCTAAGGACGTCAAGCTCATGGCCACATTGGTCGAGGTGCAGTCCGACGCGCACGAACTGCCGGCCGGCCTCCCGGCTAGCGGCCCGGACATCACCGTCAAGTACTGACGAAGGTCTCCTCAACCCACTTACAAACAGTCTGCCCCGGACCCTTGCCGGGGCAGAGTTCTGTTTAGCGTTCCCGCAATAAGGTGAGGTCAGTGTTCCCCGCCCGCCTTTACACCTTGCACCGCCAGCGAGTATGCTGTTTAGTCGCAGCAGCGTCTGTTAACAGGCGCTTCCGGAGGGATCATGAAACTTGAAGCAACCAAGCGGGAGCCGGGTAAGTCCGGCGATCTGCGCCGTTCCGGCCGCATCCCCGCTGTCATTTACAACCAGGAAGTCAACGAGTCGATCAGCATCGAGATGCGCGCTTTCGATAAGGCGTTCCGCTCGCAGGGCACCGCCAGCCTCATCGACCTAGATGTTGATGGCACCGTGTACCCCGTGCTCGTGAAGCAGGTGCAGATGAACAAGCGCCGCCGCGAGCCCATGCACGTGGACTTCTACGCCGTGACCGCTAACCAGCCGGTTGAAGTGAACGTGCCCGTCGAGATCGTGGGTACGCCCGTTGGCGTTAAGGATCACGCCGGCCTGCTCGACGTTCAGCGTCGCGAGGTCCGCATCTCCATCCTCCCCCGCCTCATCCCCTCCCACGTGGAGCTGGACGTTAGCGCCCTGAACATCGGCGATAGCCTCCACGTCGGCTCCGTGGTGAGTAACCTCCCCGCCGAGGCCACCGTGCTGGACGACCTCGAGCTGGCGCTCGTGGCCGTGGTGCCGCCCCGCCTGGCCGAGGAAGAGACCACTGACGAAGCCGAAGCCGGCGCCGAGCCCGAACTCGTGGGTGGCGAAGCCGAAGGCGAAGCAGAGGCCGCAGCCGAGGAGTAAACCCGTTGTTCCGGCGCAGAGCCGCTCAGAACCACAACGCACCAAACGTGCGCATGATAGTTGGGCTCGGCAACCCCGGGCCCAAGTACACCAACACCCGGCACAACGCCGGGTTTTTGGTTGTGGACGAACTGTGCCGCCGCCTGGGCGTAAGCATGCGCAGCGAGCGCCAGGCCGAACACGGGCGCGTGGCGGCCGCGCAGGCGCCGGGCGGCACGGAGCTACTACTGCTCAAGCCCCTCACGTTCATGAACCTGTCCGGCAAGGCGGTGCAGGCGGCCATGGCCCGCACGCGCGCCAAGCCGGAGAGCATGTTGGTCATACACGACGACATAGACCTGCCGCTCGGCCGCCTGCGCTTCAAGCAGGGTGGCGGCGCGGGCGGGCAGCGTGGGGTGGCCAGCATCATGGGCGCCATCGGCCCCAGCTTCTTGCGCCTTAAGGTGGGTGTGGATCGCCCGCCCGCGCAGTGGAGCACCGAGAACTGGGTGCTCAGCAAGTTCCGGCCAGACGAGGAGCAGCTGCTGGCCGAGGTGGTGCACGCAGCTGCGGACGCTGTTGAGTTGTACTTGAGGGAAGACCTGGATACCGCCATGAACCAGGTGAACGGTGTGGACCTCGCAAAATAAGGGTGCCGCTCGCCCCCGCAGCCGGCACTGAGAAGAGGTCTTAGGTCGGCAGCTTAGGCTCCGGCGCTGGCTGCCATGCACGCAATTTATTGATCCCCTGTCAGGTGCACGTCAGGGACTTAGAACTCCACCCACCTGTATTGCCGGACGACGTCTCCGATCGTTGGATACTCGGCCTGTGGGTCGCCATCGTTGAGGGGGGCCGTAGAAGCGAACGCCGAGACCGCTATCCACGTGTCGCGTGGACCGACTATGGCATGACCCTCCGGCGTACTCCAGCTTGAGCGCGTGCCAGGCGGCACCTCATCTACCATCACCGATGGCTTGTAGAGAAGCAGTGGCTGCCACACATCCTGGACCATCACGTTGTCTGCGTTCTGCATTAGGAACGTCCAGCTACCGACTTCGGAAGGCATGGGAACGCACATTTCGGAGCGACCGTGGTCACTTCCGAACGTGACCAGTGCCCGGTTACCAGCCCCGCACTCGGTCGATGCGAGGGCAGTGTGAAGGAACCCCACCCCCAAGGGTATCGACACACGTTGGTTTGGCCGCAGGTCCGGGTATCGGTGCTCCAGGTTGGTTCCTGACAGGGTGGCACCGTCTTCACCAAGTGTGATGGCGATATGGAGCGCCTTCGTTCGCTTTGGCAGCGTCAACTGCAGCATTTGGAAGTCGCCTATGAACGGGATCAGCTCCTCAGCCTTAACGGCTACATTCTTGACAGTAGGCGCCGGCGCGAAGAGGTAGTTACCGGCCAGCCAACCGCCCGAGGCCACTACCAGCAGTCCGAGCACCACCCAACCCACCCGCGGCGTGAACACGTGCCCCAGGAACCTACGGTTAACGGGCTCGGCCGGGCCCATCTGCTCGACCGCCAAGTGCTCCGCCTCGGCGCGGTCGAAGCCCTGGGCCACGTACTGCGTTATGCGTTCGTTCAGGTGCACGCGCAGTTCAGCCGCGGTGTCCAGCCTGGTGCGGTTGGGCAGGCCGGTGGTGGCGCGCCTAATGTACTGATCTACGGGGCTCACTGCGCGCCCCTCAGGTTAAGGAAGACCTCCATGGCGTCCCTCACGCTGCGCCACTCCTGCCGCTTGGCCTCAAGCGCGCGGCGACCGTCGTCGGTCAGCTCGTAGTACTTACGGGGCGCTCCCCCACTGTCGCTCTCCTCCCACCTGGTGTTCACCCAGCCCTGCTTCACTAGGCGGTGTAGCGCTGGGTACAGGCTGCCCTCCTTGAAGGTCAACGAGCCGTTAGTGGCGCGTTGCACCTCCGTCAGGATCTCGAGCCCGTACCGGTCCTGGTGCTCGAGCGTGGCGAGGATCGCCAGGTCGATGGTGCCGCGTTTAGCGTCGGTTGAAGCGTTTGCCATGCGCCCTACCCCCTTATAATCTGCAACTATCTTACATGACTATATAGGAACGCAAGTAAGTGAAAAGCCTGTCGTGCTTCGCACCCTGCGCGCAACCGGCAACCACGAGGATGAACGTGAGCGGAGGCTCAGCCAGCCGCAAACCCCACTACGTCAGTTGCGGGCCGGGGCGGCAGCCGGCGCGCGCTCACCAACAACCAAACCAGCAACACGACCTCGCCCACGAAAGTGAAAGCGCCGACGCCGAAAGCGGCGCCGGGCGCCACCAGGCTGGTGAACGCGTCTGCCACGTATCCCACACCAGCCACGCCAACCAGAGCCCCCAACCAGGTAGGCGCGAACCGGCTGCGCATGAGCAACGCTGCCAGCAGTAGCAGGTGCGCTCCGAACAGCCCCAGGCCCGCGCTCCAGACGGAGTCGAACAGCGTGAAGGCTAGGCCGGCGGGTACGTCCGACACGCCACCGACCAGCGCCCCCAGAACCCCGATCGCCACAAGGAACACAGCCGCGTAAACTACCCAAAGCCAGGCTGTTAGTCCTGAGAGCGCGAGGTTTCCCTCCCCGAACACCAGGTGCAGGCCCCAGGCCACCACCACGTCCAGGAACACCACCACCATGAGGGCCGCAACGGCCAGCCCGAAACCTACGGGCTGCAGGGCAGCGAAGCCAGGTAGGTCAGCGGCGTTCGGTTGCACCACTCCGAAGTTGGCGGCGGCGGCCAGCACGGCCATTAGAAGCAGCGAGGCTCCGGTTACGTAAGCGGCGCTAGTCCGCGAAATGACGCTGTGTGAGTCCATGAACCTCTCCTTGAGGCTCTATTTGCAGGCACTGACTTTGCACCGTAGTTTCCGTTTTCCAGAAAGCGGAAACCCGCGCCCCCTACCCCTCGTACTGAAACACCCGCTCCAGCGGCACGTCGAACACCTTGGCTATCCTGAACGCCACCTCCAGCGTGGGCGAGTAACGGCCCTGCTCTATGGCTATCACCGTTTGGCGCGTTACCCCGATGGCTTCAGCCAGTTGTGCCTGGGTCATCTCGCCGTTCATGAACCTAAGCGTGCGGATGTCGTTAGTGACCTTGGTGGCCTTGCGCGTCATGCGAACCCGAAACCGCGCCGGTAACCCACCAGGCGGGTGATCGAGCTAACGATGGACGAAGCGAAGAAGCCGGCGAATATGGAGTTGGCTATCCAGAAGTGTGGCTGGTCGAACATGGCAAGCAGCAAGCCCAGCAGTGCGCCAGAGGAAAACGGGAACATACCCACCCAGTCGCCGAACTTGCTTATCTGACGGTCGCGCTGATCCTCCTGCGTGTCCTTGCTGCCGGAAAGAACGGCGTAAACGATGTGGAGGATGATGGTGGCCACCACCGAGATCAGGATGGCGTAGAACATCGGGTCCCTGAACGCCACCTCCGTCAGGGGCGCTTCCAGCTGCAGCCTGTAGATGTCCAACACGTACTTGGCAAACACGCCTACCGCCACGATGAGGTCGATGTAGGTGCCCCGCTCCTTGTAACCCATTTCATACTTCATGTAATGAAACTTTGACATGCCTGAATGTAAAGCACGGACTACATCATGTCAAGAGTTCTTTACATCCCGCGACTGGGGTGACCGCTAATCGTGCACTAGCTAGGGGCCCCCAAAAGGAGTGCCCCGTACCCGCCCCTCACCTGAATCTGGCATGACCTACTACCGGCTAAACTGCATCGTGAAAAAGTTGCTTAGCAGACTCACTCTGTTCCTGGCCGCCCTGCTGGTGGCCGCCTCCTCGTTCGCCCAGGACGCCATCTTCATAAACGTAGCCGACACCCACTCGGCCTACGACGCCTACCCCAAGATCATCTCCGCCGTGTGGGGCATAGTGACCACCAACCCGCAGGCCGACACCTACGTGGTGTTCAACGGCGACGTGTTCGAGCTCGGCAACACCCTCGCCTCACGCAACGCCGGCGAGCTCGATTGGGAGTTCCTGGTGCGCCTCAACGCCATAGCGCCAGTGATCTTCAACATCGGCAACCACGAGTTCGA
>Ga0172382_10009064_pt1 | contig 13676 bp, 11 predicted proteins | sample Leawel138RmetaG_FD_122245 | JGI IMG/M metagenome (GOLD analysis project Ga0172382, IMG submission 122245) | Leachate microbial communities from a municipal landfill in Southern Ontario, Canada - Leachate well 138R metaG | ecosystem: Engineered > Solid waste > Landfill > Unclassified | place...
CCCAGGGTGGAGGTGTCACGGTCGGCGTCGGACTTTGTTGCGCTGTTGCGGGATACGTTTCTTGCCGTTTTGGCGCCGGTGTTTGTGATAAGCGGTGTGGTCTTTGGGTTTGTTACTCTGGTCGAGGTTGCGGCGCTTTCCAATGTCTACATTCTGTTCTTGAGTCTGGTGGTGTACCGGACGATGAAGATTCGGGATATTTTTCCGGTGTTTCGGCAGACTGCGGTATTCTCAGCTTCTATTATGGCGATTTTTGCGGTTGTCGGGCTGTACCAGTACGTGGTGGCTTCTGAGCAGCTGGGTGACAAGATGCTGGATCTGGTGATGGGGCTGAATCTGGGTCGGAACGGGTTTTTGATTTTTACGACGGTCTTTTTTCTCTTGATGGGCTGTATTCTGGACGCTATTCCGGTGATGTTGATCTTTTTTCCGGTCCTGCTGCCGATCGCCATAACGCTGGGCATCGATCCGACCCATTTTGGTGTTATTACGGTTCTTAATCTCATGATCGGGTTGTTGACGCCGCCGATTGGTGCGCTCTTGTTTGTACAGACCAAGATTTCCGGTATGGAGTTTGGTGATCTGGTGCGCGCGTTGTGGCCGTATACGATGGCGCTGTTTGGGGTGTTGATTCTCATTACCTGGGTACCGGAGTTGGTGTTGTGGGTGCCGAACCTGCTCTTCTGAGGGTGTGGGGCTGAGTGTCTGCGGTGTGGAGGAACGTGATGGAGGAACGTGATGCGGCGGGTTCTTGATGGTCTTGAAATGGCGTTGGGTGTCTTGACCGGGGTACTTTTCAGCGCTGTCTTTGTTCTGACTCTCACCAACATTGTGAGTCGTAATCTGGGTGGAGTGGCCATCAGATGGGTTCCCGGAATGATACGGATGACCTTTATCTGGTCGGTCCTTCTGGCGGCGGTGATTTTGTATCGTCGGGACGACCACCTGATGGTGGACTTTTTTATCCGGAAAATGAGTGTACCCGTGCGGCGGATTGTCCAGATGAGTATGGATATTCTGACGGTACCGTTTTTTACGCTGGTGGTCATTCACGGGGTGCGAATCAGCCGGGTTAGGATGAAGATATCCTACGAGACGTGGAAATTTCCGACGGGATACGCCTATCTTGCCCTGCCCGTTGCGGCGGCCCTGATGCTTGTTATCAATATCGAACGGCTGAAAGAAACGATTACTTCAAGACAGATCACTTCAAGACAACAGAGAGGAATGTAACGATGCATGACCATTTTCAACAGTACAGTGGTGCTGTTCTGGAAGCGTACGAAAAAATCATGGGTGAGCGGCCCGCAATTGAGGCGGCGGCGCGGCCGATAGCCAAAGCAATTTCTGAAGATAAAATTGTCCATGTGATCGGTCCCGGGGGGCACTCCAATATGGCGGCAGAGGAAGTGCTGTGGCGGGCCGGAGGACTTGCGGCGATTAACCCTATTCTGGACGCCGGGACAAATCTCATCCATGGGGCAAAGCGTTCCAACTTTGTAGAACGGACGCCGGGGTACGCCCAAAGTGTACTGAAGGCGTATCGGGTGGGGCGGAAACCGGGGGAGGTCATCGTTATTGTGAACGCCTACGGCATTAACGCAATGGTCATAGATACGGCCGTTTTTGCCCGTGAACTGGGGATGACCACAGTTGGTATTACCTCCCGGGATTTCGCGGATCGTCTGGCCGGGGATCACCCGTCCCGCCACCCCAGCGGGAAAAACCTGTACCAGGAGGTTGATCACTTTATCGACTGTCATCTTCCCTATGGTGATGCGGTGGTTGAAATTGAAGGGTCGCCTCAGAAAACGGGTCCAACTGCTACGCTGGTGAATGTTTTTGCGATCAACCTGTTGATGGTTGAGGTGGTGAAGCAGTTGGTAGATATGGGGGTAGAGCCTCCGCTCTGGATGAGCGCCAACCTTCCCGGCGGCGATGAGGCAAACCGGAAACATGAAGAACGGTATATTCCGCGGATTCGGCATTTGGGATGATGGAGATGGAGAAACCGGAATCAACGGAATCGGGTCTGTGCCGACAGTCCCTTCAGGCGGGAAAAACCAGGGTTTGTGTGACTGAGAACGAGACCGCTATGGGGCAGGCGGCTCAGGGGGTGGTTCGGGACCGGGCCAAGAAGGCGTCCGATGAGGGGAAACACGTTGTGTTCTGGGTCATGGCCGCCCCAAGTGGTTTTGCCTGGTACGATGCGTTTATCCGGGACTGTGAGCAGGACGCAGAGTTTGCCGAAATTGTGGGCAGGTCGGAGTTTTTTCAGTTTGATGACTATCCGATTGCCCGGAACGACAGGCGGTTTCCGGTGACTTTCCGGAACCTTCTGGAACGGCGACTGTACGGGAGGTTGGGGACGGCTGCTCCGTCTGCTGATCACATCCATCGTCTGGAACTGGACGGCACCGCCGCAGATGATGTACTGCTTCGGCGATACGGGGAATCCCTGCTTCGACTCCTGGACGATCCTGGTGTCCACGTTATTGAGGTCAAAGGTATAGGGATGGACGGTCATTGGGGATTTCACGGTCGGGAGACGCCGCTGGATCATCCTGCGGAGATGCTCTGGGTACCGATCAACCGGCAGAATCGAATTCAGCAGACGGTTGACTGGCCGGAGTACTTTCCCGACGTGGAGGCTGTACCCGATTCAGCTGCGACGGCTGCGGTTGGAATGTTTCTGAAGGCCCAGACGATAGTAGACCTGGTGCCGCAGCGGTCAAAGCTCTTTTCGGTTCTGGCGGCGTACGGTACCGATGAGGTTCTTGGGGATATTCCGTCCAGTGCCTTGAAGGGTCACAACGACTCCCACTCCTTTCTGACTGAAGCTGCCGCTGAAGCGCTGGTTGAGTTCCGCAGTAAGGGCAGCCTGAGCGCAGCAACGCGCGAGGCCCTGGATGGAATCTGGAAGGACGATGGGGAGTCCCGGGAGTGGGCGCGATCGGTGCTGGAGAAGGGCAGAATGGTTGTCCCCTGAAGAGAGTCGGTTTTGAGCAGTGGCGCGACCTGACGGTAGCCGACGAGGATCGGATGTATGGCTCTGGCGATTGACACCAATATTTTTGTCTATGCCCTGAACACGGATAGAATGTCGACGACTTTTCCGACCTTGGTCTGTTTCGTGTGTTTGATCCGCTCATAACTGGGTAATACCTCAAAATATATACCCCGTGAATTTAGGGCACAAAGAAAAAACTCCCTTTAATAGTGACGAAATACTGGAAATGCGTGAAAAAAACTGCATAACTCCATAGTGTTTCGGCGGTATAGTGATTTTTCAGAGAAAAAATTACATCGTTACACGAATTACTGTTGACGATGTTTTTGTCGCTGTATAACGTATACTATTGAAAAGGGGTTTAACTATGAACAAAAATTTAATGCGGAGTTTTGTACTTGTCGGTACATTGTTTATGCTGGTTGCCGGATTTGCGATGGCGGCCGGGCAGGGCGAGTCCGGTGAGGACACCACAACGGTTGTCTTTGCCGACGCTTCCTGGGACAGTATTCTGGTACATAACCGGATCGTCGCTTTTATTCTCGAGAACGGATACGGCGGTTATAAGGCGGAGTCTATTCCGGGAGATACCATTCCGCTCTTTAACGGTCTGGCGAAGGGTGACATCGATGTGAACATGGAGTCCTGGCACTCCAACTTCCCTGAGGCGTATGCCGAGGAGAAAGAAAAAGGGACATTTGTCAATCTGGGTGAAAATTTGCCTGACGGGCCGCAGGGCTGGTGGGTACCGCGGTACATGATTGAGGGCGATCCTGCCCGTGGTATTGAGGCCATGGCACCGGACCTTGAGTCCATTGACGATCTTCTGAAGTACTCTCATCTCTTTCCGGATCCGGAAAACCCCGGTAAGGGGCGTATTCTGGTCGGCCCTCCCGGTTGGGCTGTAACGGAAGCAAGTCAAGAGATGATGGAGGAGCACGGTCTGTACGAGAAGTACACGGCATTTCTTCCGGGGTCCGGAGCGGCTCTTGCGGCATCCATGAAGGGCGCCTATGATGCCGGTGAGCCTTGGGTCGGGTACTACTGGGAACCGACGGCGATTATGTACAAACTTGACATGGTACGCCTGAAAGGTACGGAGTTTCCTGTAGCTGATGTCGATATCCTCATGAACGCAGAAAGTGCTGAGAAAATGCCGGAGGTACGGGAGTTTCTCTCCAGGTACAGTACCAGCGTTGCCATGAACAACGAGTTTCTCAACGTCCTTGATACGGAGGTGGAGAGTGCTGAAGAGGCTGCCGTGTGGTTTCTGAAAAATCGGGAGGACGTGTGGACCGAGTGGGTTTCTGAAGAGATCGCCGCCAACGTGCGCGCGGCGCTGCAATAAGGAGCCCGGTAGTGTCAGACCCATTAGATAACGGTCCATCAGATAGTACATCAAGTGATCCGGACAACACGATCGCCGCCGCAGCCTCATCTGAGGCGGGCGGCGATCTTGCTATATCGGTACGGAATCTCTGGAAGATTTTTGGCCGCAATCCCGAGCGTGTCCTGAAATCTGACCTCAGAGATCTTTCAAAGGCGGATCTCCAGGCTCGGACTGGTAACATCGTAGGTTTAAGGGATGTGAGTTTTGGGGTGCGTCCGGGTGAGCTTTTTGTGCTTATGGGCCTTTCCGGAAGCGGGAAGTCTACCCTGATCAGGACGTTGATCCGTCTTATCGAGCCTACTTCCGGTTCGCTCTGGGTGGGCGGCAGTGATCTGTCGGCCATGGATACTCGGGAACTTCTTGAGTTTCGCCGGAAGTCGATCAGCATGGTCTTCCAGAATTACGGGCTTCTACCCCACCAGACGGTGCTTCAGAACGCCGCCTACGGTCTTAAACTGCGGGGTGATGAGCGGGAGGCGCGGGAGGAACGTGCGATATCTGCTCTTTCGAAGGTTGGTCTGACCGGCTGGGAGGGCTATTACCCTGATTCGCTTTCGGGGGGTATGCAGCAGCGGGTAGGGCTTGCCCGGGCGCTTGCCACGGACCCGGATTTTCTCCTGATGGACGAACCGTTCAGTGGGCTGGATCCGCTCATTCGCCGTGAGCTGCAGGATGAGTTTATCGATCTTCAGGACCAGCTTGGCAAGACGATAGTCTTTGTGACCCATGATCTCCACGAGGCGCTCAAACTGGGTGACCGGATTGCAATTATGCGGGACGGGGAGATTGTGCAAATAGCGGAGCCGGAAGAGATTCTCAGCAATCCCCATGACGACTACGTTCGTGCGTTTACCCAGGATGCTTCGGCGGCGAGGGTGTTCAGTGCGGCTACAGTTATGGACGACCCGGAAGTACTGCTTTACCGATGGCAGGGGCCCCGGGCGGCGCAGGTGGCGCTGGAACACTCGAAGCGGGAGTGGGCGTTTATGGTGGACAAGAAGCACCACTACCTGGGTATTTGTACTCGGGATCTGGTGGACACGCTGATAAAGAAGAAGGAAAAGGTGATAGATACGGCGGACCTCATCCGGCCTGAGCCGGTGGCGCCGACTGTGATTATAGAGGACCTTTTTGGTCTGGTCAGTGCCGAGAGCTACCCCCTTCCGGTAACTGATGAAGGGGGCACTCTTCTTGGGGTGATCAGACCGCGGGCCATTATAGAAACGCTGTACAATCCCACCGAGGAGGAAGAAGATGTTTGATTTTCCCGAATGGCTGCGGATACCTCTCGCCTCCTGGGTGGACATTATGATGGACTGGGTGATCGCAAATCTGGGTGGCTTTTTCGACTGGATCGGAGGGGTTGGGTTGCAGATATTGATTAACGTTGAACGTATTCTGGTCTTTATTCCATGGTTTGTCCTTGTTCTGATTGTGGGTTGGGCGGCGTGGAAACTGCTTGGAAAGTGGACCGCCGCACTCACGATGATGCTGATGCTCGTTGCTATTGGGGCGTTCGACTACTGGGAGGAGGCGATGACAACTCTCTCCGTCGTGATTGTGTCTGTGGCGGTCTCTATCATCATTGGAATCCCGACGGGTATTCTCATGGCGTGGTACGATCCGTTCAAGAGGATACTGACTCCTATTCTCGACGCTATGCAGACGATGCCTTCTTTCGTCTATCTCATTCCCGCTTTGATGCTCTTTGGTCTTGGCCGGGTACCTGCCACGTTTGCGACGCTCATCTATGCAATTCCGCCGGTGATTCGGCTTACGGATATCGGGATACGCGAGGTTCCTGTGACAACGATAGAGGCGGCTCGTGCGTTTGGCGCAAGTCGGTGGAATCTGTTGTTTGATGTACAGCTTCCGCTGGCCCGGCCATCAATTATGGTGGGTGTTAATCAGACGACGATGATGGCTCTCGCTATGGTGGTCATCGGCTCGATGATCGGAAATCGCGGTCTTGGTATGGAGGTTCTGCTCTCGATCAACCGGGTTGATATCGGCAAGGGGTTTGAGGCGGGGCTGGCAATTGTCTTCATGGCTATAATCATCGATCGGATTACCAACGCTCTGGCCCGCTCTCGACGGCAGAACGCGGCGCTTCAGCAGGAACAGGCGGGGTCCGGTACCGGCGGAGACGAGGCGACTTCGGCTGCGGCTGTGTAGTTAGATTCCGGTTTCTCTGTTGTAAAGTGGTGCGGGACGGTACAATGCGCTCATGAAGCCGACCCGGACGGAAGATCTCCGTCAAGAAAAGACGTTTACCATTCTCAATCTCTTTATGGAACGAGGGGAGTGGACTCGTCGGGAGCTGCAGGACGCGACAAGAATAAGTTACGGAACAATTGCCATTGTTCTGGGAGGTCTGAAGCGGGCCGGTATTATTGAGTTGGAAAGTCTGGACGAGTCGAACGGGGGCCGTCGGGCCGGTCGGTATCGACTGGTAGCCCGTTACGGTCTCTTTGCTCAGATTGAAGTGCGGACCGAAGGGTTTGCCTGGTCTGTCCGGGATATTTCTGGAAGCGAGCTTGCCGGTGGCGAAATCTCTGATGATGAGGAACGGTCGATTAACGTCTGTCTGGAAACGACGGTAACTACGATCATGGAGATTATTGAGCGGACTGGTGGAGATGACGAGAGCACAGACAGAAAGAAGCTGTTGGGTATCGGGGTCTCTCTACCGGGTCACTACCAGCATAAAAGTGATCTGGTGCTCGTTCCATCTACGCCGAGAATTGGTGAAATCCGGGTGATGGCGACGATTCGACGTCACTTTGCGGGACCCGTATCGGTTGAGTCCGACGTGAACGCGGCGGCTCTGTACGATCTGGAACGGGTTATCGGTGTCCGAGCGGTGAATGGTACGATTTTATACCTGACGGTGACGTCCGACGGCGTGGGATCGACGTTATTGCTGGACGGGGGTATTCACTACGGTGCTAACGGCCATGCCGGTGAGGTTCATATGCTGCCGGTGCGTACAGCCAACGGGTATAGTACATTGGGTGAGGTTATTGACCCTGATGTTTCGGTGCTTCGAGTTGGCGGGGCTATCGGTCGAGAACCGTCGTTTCACCAATTTCGGGAGATGATCAGCACGGGGCATTCGGCCACGGAAGCGCTGTACCCGGATATCGTGGAGGCCTTTACCCAGGCGGTGTTTCTACTGGACAATGTACTGGATCCGGACTGTATTGTTATTGCCGGGGTGTACTGTCGTTACGGTCCCCGCTTGGCTCGGGATGTAGCTCGTGGGTTGGCGGGAACGGCGGTGGCGATGGAAAAGGTACCGGTGCTACAGTCCGACGGCAGTGACGGGCTGGTCCGGGCCGGCTTATGGCGGCTGCAGGCCCGGGATTGGGCTCGATCAGTCAGGCTTTAGGGCGCCGGCGGATTTTCCTGTAGGGTATCGCCGCGGTAGGTGACCCGGTTTTCCCCTGTCGTGACGTGGACCGTGGCGACGCTGTCTTCTACTTCATTGACGCCTTTTATGTAGGACGATGTGATGGTGTCGCCCTGGATTCGCAGGGCGCCGCACACTTTTCCACCGGCCGTTATTTCTATCTTTGTTGTATCCACGCTGATTGTCTGTTGAGTTGATCCGTCATATCCAAAAAAGAAAATTATCGTGTCCTTTGCGCTACTTAGGTTTGCTTGGTTTTCGGCTATATCAAATACGAATGCCCGGGAGCCGGGGGTGACGGTCGCCCGGGGTGTGACGTTGTACCGACGGAGGACGGCGAGGATTTCCTCGACGGTTGGGGGAAGAGGTACAAACTGGTCCGGAAAGTTTTTCTGGGTATCTATAAGAACTGTGCACGGGGTGTCGTCCCAGTCTCGGTCGGGGAGTACGCCCAGGTAGTAAAGGGTTCCCCCGCTGGTTGTGTAGTGAGCAAGTGATTTCTGGGTTGATCTATCCATCCAGTGCCAGAGTTTTACCGCCAGGGCGGGATGGGTTTCTGGGGAAATTGGGTTGTCGGACCCGACAGACCCAGCAGGATCGGTGGGATCAGTAGGATCGACGAGGCCTTCCATGCCGGTCCATGCGGGAACATACCCGTATTCCTGGAGGGCATTGCTCAGTTCTTCCAGTCCATCGGTACCCTGGAAGGGGTTTGGGTGGTCTTCCGGCCACGTATCGATCCATGACGAGACGGCGGCATATTGTGGGTATACCGCAAATGATATGTCATGGTGGCGTCTGGCTTGGGTGAGGTCGTCGCCGTTCGTGGTAAGCCACCGGTTGAGTTGGTTCATGGCGGTGTACATCGGCGTGAGTTGTCCATCCGGACCTATGGGCGCGTCCGAGGGAAAGGCGTCGTTCTGGAGTTTTGTGATTCGGTCAAGTGAGGTGTCCCAATGGATATGACTGACCGCACAAAAAACGACGTATCCAGTAGCCCCGCCTGCTATTGAGACCAGGCTTTGGAAGACCGGTACAAATGGCGCCCGGGAATAGGGGTGGTAGAGAGTGGCAAAACCCCAGTTTTCCTCCATGTTGACGCCCCGTGACCTGGTGGCCGTGTTGATGTACCTGCTAAACACCGTGTTGGGTACTACGGGGTTGGTGATATCTACCGTTTTGGGGTCGCTGATGTTGTAGGGAGTGACGCCGAGCCAGCTGATGAATCCGTAGTGATAGATTTCCCGGTCCGCTTCTATCGGGTTGTGGGCAAACCACCACTCTGCGTAGCGTCGGTTAAGGGGCTCAAAGAGGTTGTCCGGGCCATGAAAGGTCAAAGCGTCCCGGTCAGGTACATTTTCCTCTATTGGGGGGGTGACACCGGCGTGATTGGAGAGATAGGGCAAATCTACGTTCAAGGCGTCACGGTAGCGACGATAAGTCTCGGTCCGAATCCACGACTGGTAGCGGCCCCAGGAAATGAGTGGTTGGGCCTCGGTGAGGGTTATTGGACCCGACAGAGGTGTCCGGGGAGGATTTTTCGGCAATTGTAGCGGGGGAGGCGCGACATGGCATTGTCGCGACGATGTTTCGTAACCTGCTGTCCAGGGTGGTGCATTAGAGAGACAGTAGAGGGTTTCGTCGTTGACCTGGATTCCGATAATCGGCCCGTCTGGATAGACAAAGGGACGGATGACTTCACCGACCGCTGCAAGCCACACATTGGCGGCGGACTCAAACTTTGGATCAAACGGGGCCGGGAGGATGCTGTTGTCGTACTCCCAGATAAGGGAGGTGCCGTCCCATTTCTGCATTGGTTCTATGTCCGGGTTGTACCCTGGGCTGACCGCATCAGGCAGGCCGCCGATGTTAAGCTCGGAATGGACGAATGGGCCGGGTTTGACAATTGCCCAGGCTCTACTGTCGGCCACGAGTTTCAGAAACCCGAGAAGATCGCGCGCCGGCGCGGACGAACCGGTGAAGTCAAAGGACGGGTCGTTGGTGGTAGTTGAGGCGACGGCATGGTGGCGCCAGGGTATATAACAGGTAATGGTATTCACACCGGCGTTGACAATTTGATTGAGACGCTCGGCCCAGTGTTCAGGCAGATCGCGATAGTACTGGTATTCGGCTCCACGGATAAACTTTGGGTTGCCGTCAATAATGAATGTTCCTGCCGCGTAGCGGACTCTATTTCTTTGTTTGGGCATATTGATACTTATTATTAGTCTTAAAATAAGTATTGACAAGTGGGAAATGGTCACGTACCCTGAATTAAGATTCTATAAAAGGGGGAACCGATGAGAAGGTTATGTTATGTCGTTGCAGTTTTGCTGATTGCGACTGGTGTTCTCTTTGCCGGGGGTAAACAGGAAGGCACCGGCGAGCCTGGTGATACCGTCTTGAGGATTGCGTCGGCAATTCAAGGTCCGGAGGAAATCCGGATATACAATGATCTGGTAGCCGAATTTGAAGCTAACCATCCCGGTACTCGAGTGGAATGGGATCGGTCTACTGGTGATGACTACCAGTTTACGGGGCTACCGTCACTGTTGGAAAGCGATACCCCTCCGGACATCTACTTTGAATGGGGCGGAAACAGGGTTGCCGAATGGGCTGCGGACGGGTATGCCCTTGATATCACCGATCTTGCGGATGAACTGCGACCTATAATTAACGAATCAGCGTGGGCCGGTTCTGAGCATGAAGGTGCTACCTATTTGATTCCGGACAACCAGGACATCACGATTATGATGTGGTACAACGTGGACCTGTTTAACCGGTACGGATTAGCCGCTCCCGATACATGGGACGAATTCCTTGCTGTCGGAGAGGTTCTTCTGGAAAATGGTGTAACCCCGATCGTCATGGGAAATGCCGACGCCTGGGTGGCCGGTAACTTTATCGGCGTGTTCCTGTCCCGCTGGGCCGGTGACGACTACACCCATCGTGTACTGAGTCTTGAACCGGGTACTGCCTTGAACAACCCCCGTTTTATCGAGGCGTTGCAGTTTGCCTATGAACTTGGCCGGCGAGGGTTTATCAACTCCGATGTGAATACCCTGGGTTATGAGGACAGTTTTGCCCGTCTATTCAATGAATCGGCGGCTATTTATCCTCTGGGAACGTGGTTTACCGACGAAGTGGTGAACGCCTTTGCAGAAGATCCGGAAAAGGCCAATTTTGATTACTTTGATGTACCGTCCTTTGCCGGAGGAGCTGGAGATCCCGATTCGGTCATGGGGTTGAACACGGGTTGGCTGGTCAACGCAAATACAGAAAACCGAAATCTGGCCTATGATTTTCTCAGGTTGTTGCTGAGTGAGAAATACCAGTCCCGTTTTATCGACATCGGCCGGATTTCAACGAATACAACTGCAATGAACGGAAGTGATGATCCGTACATCAGGCAGGTTGCCCGGACGCTGGACAGTACACCGGTGCTTATTTCGCCGCCTGATACGGGCTACGATCTGGAAATGGCCTCTGCGCTGTACGAAGCTATAGCAAAGGTTATTGAAGGGATTGATCCAGCAACCGCGCTTGCGGAAGCAGAAAACAAGGTCCAATTTCTGCGTTAAGAAAGTGGTTATCGAGATCTGACAACCGAGATCTGTTAAACGAGACGCAACTATGGGTGGGGGCATGATACGACAACGTGGTGGAACAACAGGCTGGCTCTATGCGGTTCCAGCACTCCTGCTTTTTCTTCTGGTTATTGTGATTCCCACCCTTTTTACCGTGACCTTCAGTGTTGCCGACTGGCAGCGGTTCCAACTGAAGGGTATTGGTACCATGAAGCACTACATGCGTCTTCCCCTGGATATCACTCTGGGGAAAGCGTTCCGAAACACATTTCTCTATATGAGCTATACGGTGGTTTTTGAGATTGGAACAGGGCTTTTCCTGGCCGCTATAGCCATTCGGCTCCGACGATCATTGCTGTTCCGCAGTCTTATATTCGCTCCGGTCGTGCTGCCGTCTATCGTCACCGGCGTCCTCTGGCAGCAGGCTTTTGCCATGGAGGCGGGGTTGTTGAACAGGCTGCTAGCTGTTTTTGGCGTTGAGAGTGTCCGGTGGCTTGCACCGCCGCTGACGATCTTTTCCATATCCCTGGTCAGCGGGTGGGTCTGGGCAGGTTTTTTTATGACCATTTTCTATGCCGGACTGGTCAGGATACCTGAGTCTATCAGCGAATCGGCGGTGTTGGACGGGGCGTCACCGATAACAATTTTCTTCAAGATCCAGTTGCCACTGATCCGTAATTTGCTGGTGTTGGCGTTGCTTATTGTAACTACCGGTGCATTCAAGGGGTTTGATCTTTTCAAGGTCATGCTGCGGCGAGACCCCCTGGAATCGGGAGTCGTCTTTCCGACCTACCTGGTTCGTACATTTTTTGAAAACCGTAATATCGGATACGGATCGGCAATTTCCGTCCTGTTGACCGTTGTGGTTCTCATGATCATGGGAATTGTCGCTGTTATTCGTCGCGTTTACGTTGGTGACATGGAGGAGTACTGACGTGGGAGCGACTAAACGAAAAACGGTAGTGATGTGGTCCCGGATTCTGACGGTTCTCATTATGCTGTTTTATGCCCTGCCGATAGTCTGGATGTACCTCTCCGCCATGCGGACTGATCCGGACTTTCTTGCCCGGCCTTTAGGAATACCCAAGGCTCTTAATTTCGAGAACTTTGTGACGGCCTACCGGATGGCCGATATGACCCGCCATTTCCTTGTGTCTATTCTGGTGACCGCAGTTGGGACGATAATTGTGTTGTTTGCCGCTTCCCTGGCTGCATTCAGTTTTTCCCGACTTCGATATCGGGGACGGGACACTCTGTTTGCCCTGTTTTTTCTGGGGCTTATTTTACCGGTACAGAGTTTTATCGTCGGACTGTTTGTCCTGTTTCGGTCGATCGGATGGCTCAACACCATTGCCGCTATGGTCATTCCGACTGCTGGTATGGGTATTCCCATCGCTATTGTCATCATGAAGTACTATTTTGATGCCCTACCGTCGTCACTTGAAGAGAGTGCCTATATCGATGGGGCCGGTACATTTTTGGTGTACCGCGCGATTGTGTTACCCATATCGACGGCCATCATCATGACGGTGGCAATTTTTACGGCCATTAATATCTGGAATGAGTTTCTGATTCCCTTTGTCATGGTCCAAAGCGAACGGATTCGTCCGTTGACCACCAGTCTGTACGTGTTTTCAACCCGTCATTCCGCGCGCATTACCCTGCAGATGGCGGCCCTTTCGATCATCGTGACCCCCATGTTCCTGCTCTATGCGGTCTTTCAGAAGCAGGTACAGCGGGGTATTACTGCCGGCGCACTTAAAGAGTAAGGGGAATCCCATATGAACAGCATACAAATACACACCGAAAGTTCCCTGGATTTACCGGACCTGACAACGTTCAGGACGATTTTATCGGTACAGCCGCACCCGGATGATACGGATATTGCCCTTGGGGCGACCGTTGCGGCCCTGGCCGCGGAAGGGGTTCGGATAATCTACCTTTCGGTGACCGACGACGCCGCAGGGCTACGGTGGGAAAACGCGGGGTTATCCTATCCTGAGCGAGTTGCTTTACGTCGGCAGGAACAGCACCAGGCCGCCGAACTTCTCGGTGTTTCTGCAGTTGAAGAACTCGGTTTATCTGACGCCGGTGGCTGGTCGGAATACGACGCCCGGCAGCGTATCGTAGATGTGATCAGGCGGATTCAGCCTGACCTGGTACTGACCTGCGATCCCTGGCTGGCCTATGAAGCTCACGGTGATCACCGGAAGACGGGGCTGGCCACGGCAGAAGCCGTACTTCTGTGCGAGTTTGAGGCCGTGGGAACGGTGCCGG
>Ga0172382_10009065_pt1 | contig 13676 bp, 15 predicted proteins | sample Leawel138RmetaG_FD_122245 | JGI IMG/M metagenome (GOLD analysis project Ga0172382, IMG submission 122245) | Leachate microbial communities from a municipal landfill in Southern Ontario, Canada - Leachate well 138R metaG | ecosystem: Engineered > Solid waste > Landfill > Unclassified | place...
CTCTTCCAAGTAGCTCTTAAGCTCAGGAGTTGCCCCTGCTCCATCTGCTATATATATAGTCTCTACAAATTTACTATCATATTTTGAATCTTTGTAAAATGTATTTAGGGCACTCTGTATTAATGAAAATCTCTGGTAATCTTCATTAAACCCACTGCTTGAGATATCAATATCTTGCTCTACGCTCTCCTTGATTTCCTCTATCTCCGAAAACTCTTCCATATCATCATTGCTGTCTAAATCTTCAATATTTGTAAAATCATCAAAGCCTGTAGAGTCATCATCGATGCTCATATCTTCTAAGTCTATACCTTCAATGTCATCTTCATCCTCTAGAGTTGTATCCAAGAGCATATCCTCATCATCTTCATGACGCTGCATATCTAAATGCTCTGCATATAGTAGTTTGGAGTTCTCAAAGATGCTAAAAGAGATATAGCTATCCTCAATTAAGACAAACATTGCCAATGTACTCTCTATCTTATCTTTAAAAAAGGTAGCCATTATCGTAAAAGGTGAGAATATAAAATCAACACCAATACTTCTATACTCATGTTTTATAGCTTCTAGGTCATACTCCGACGTATAAAAAGCCCAGTCATCTGAGAAGCAGATATATTCTGATGAGTTAATATCACAATATTTATCCATCTCAGACGTCAAACATGTTGGAATTGCACCTTGATTTGAGGATTTGTCTAAAACAGATATATAACAAAACGGTGTCTCTTTAAAAAATGAGCGGACAAACTCATACATCTTAGTATTTATTGTAGTAGTTTCAAATACTTTATGCGTACTCTGTACAACATTTTTTTTGGCACACACCTCAACATATACAACTGTCTGCAGATTTTCAACAATAATATTGATAAAAACTTTTGTATATAAAGTTTCTAAAAATTTACCAATCATGACTTATCAGCTCCGCAAAGAGGATGAGCCGAGTTGTAATTTTTTTGTTTCAATGCACTGCCCAATTTTGTATATATTTGTGTTGTTGCCATAGATGAGTGTCCCAACAACTCGCTCACATCAGCAATAGGAGCCTTCGAGTTTAAAAGGCTGGTTGCATAAGAGTGACGAAGCTGGTGAGGAGTTACCTTTAATCCAACTCTTCTAAAGACATTCATAACTATATATCTTAGACTGTTTTGGCTTAATTTTTCGCCATTTTTTTCAAAAATAAACTTTTTTTGCGTTGTTGTACTCAAATACTCATCCAGTAACTCTTTTGCGTTTGCCAAAAGCGGAATATCTCTTTGTTTATTACCTTTTCCTATAACTCTTACCCATTTATCTGAAATATCTTTAACAGTTAAAGAGGCTAATTCAGATATTCTCAACCCAAGAGTATAAAGAAGTACAACGACAAGTTTTTCTTTTATCTCACACTCTTTTAGTGCTTTTACTATATGCTCATGTGATATGGGTTTTGGCAAAGTTTTTGCAATTTTAACGCTCTCATCAGAGTTTAAAAGAACTCTCATCTGATTGTCGTTTAAGTAGTTTACAAAGGAGTGGATTGCGCTTAGTTTTTTGCTTATTGTCTTTGGATTAAGTGATGCGATTTTTATACGGTACGGCATAAGATTAAAAAGAATACTCTCCTCCTCTTGAACTATTTCAATATGCAAAAATGCCTCTCTTAGAGACTCTGCATAGCTCTTTATAGTCAAATCGGAGTAGCCCCTATTTTCTTCAAGATATAGTAAAAAATCTCTTTTTTTAGCTTCTATTAATTTTTTCAAGTAACTTCTCAAATTTACTATGATACTCAGCTGAGAGCTTTACAAGTTCATCATCTGTTACAACACTTGGTGCTAGTTTAATATAAGCACTACGCATAATCTCGCATATCATTTTTATTTTTGCCTTATCAGCATCGGAGATACTCTCTTGAAGTGCAATCTCATCTATAACTTTCATATATTTTTTAGCATCTTCAATATATGAAACATACTTCAAAGATGTTTGTGACTGCGTCATAATTGTTGCTGCCATTCGATTGTAGAGGTCTAAACTAAACGCCTCTTTAGCCAAAGAGTAAGCCTCTTTATACTCTCCTATTTCATAGTAGTATTTTGCTCTTAATGATTTTTCGTATGATGGATTAATTAAAAAATAAGCAACCATAGCAAAAAGCAAAAAAAGAGCAGTCAGCGGAATAAAAATTTTAGATTTCATGTTTTAATAACCCCTCTTTCATCATAATCTTCGCCTCTTGCATATCCATTGAACTAACATCAATGGGCGATGTTGAGTAGTAATTTAAAGTACCAAAGGGCTTGGGAATAGTAAACTTATCCCAACTATTTAATTGCCAATACTTCGTGGGCTTTATCTCAACCAAAACTATTTTAGCCTTCGCCTTTTGCGCCATGGCTATTATACCATCTGCAACCTCATGTCTTGGACCTTTTGGACCATCCGGAGTGATCCCGATATCGTAGCCATCTTTAAGTGCTCTTATTCCGTGCATTAAAACTCTTGTAGCGTTTCTATTGCTTGAACCCTCTATTGTACCAAGTCCGAAATATTTTATAGTCTTTGAAATCAACATACCGTCAAAATGGCTTGAGATTAGAACTTTTGCATGAGGTATTTTTCTATATTTTGCGTATAAATAAGGAAGCATTAAAAGCTCTCCATGCCAACAAGCAAAGATTGTCGGCTCATCTGGGATAGAATCAGGAGAGTGGAATTTTTTTTTGTTTGTCATGTAGATTAGCCTAATGAATATTGATGCGACAAAAGGCACAATAATTAGTGCTAAAGCACGAAATAACTTTTTACCCAACAACTTCTCCGCTTAAGATAGTTCTTCCTATTTGAGTGATTTTAACATCTCTAAACTTACCCAAAAGTTCATCAGAACCTTTTACTTTTATGACTATGTTGTTATCGCTTCTGCCACTAACATGATACTCTCTGTTTAAATCTTCAAAATAGACGTTATATATCTTACCCAAATGAGTCTTATTTTTTTCATCTAAAATCTCTGTATGGAGATTTTGAAGTGTTGTAAGTCTCTGCGATGCCACATCTTCGTCAATTACATCTGTAAAGTGCTCAGCTTCTGTCTCTGGGCGAGGAGAGTACTTAAATGAAAAAATTTGATCAAATCCCACTCTCCTCATGACATCCAAAGTATCTTCAAAATCTTCATCGCTCTCGCCTGGAAAAGCTACAATAATATCAGTGCTTATACTTACCTCAGGACAGACGCTTCTTAGCTTTTCAACACGGTTTAAAAACCACTCTTTTGTATAGCCGCGCTTCATATCTTTTAGTACTTTACTAGAGCCGCTTTGAAGTGGCATATGCATTGATTTGCATATTTTAGGGTTTTTTGCAAACTCCTCTATAAACTCATCATCCATATGAAAAGGGTGCGGAGAGGTAAAACGAATTCTCTTTAAATCATCAATTTTGCTAAGACGACGAAGAAGCTCTGTAAAATTGACCTTCTCATGCTCTGCTGAAAATCGGCGTCCGTAATTATTTACGTTTTGTCCTAAAAGAAAAAGCTCTTTAGCACCTGAGTCAACTGCCCTTTGCGCTTCACGCAAAATAAGTTCTGTAGGGATAGATATCTCATCACCTCGAGTTTTTGGGACAATACAATAAGTACATGACTTATCACACCCTATAGATATATTTATATAAGCTTTATAGGGCGATGTTCGAAAATCATCAAAGGCAAATTCACTCTCATCATAGTTAATATCTACCTCAACAGCCCTCTCTCTATGAAGAACTTCAGTTATCTTAGATACGTTTCTAGCACCAAGAACAAAACTTACATAAGGAGCTCTTTTTATTATCTCTTCCCCGAGATGTGATGCGGTACAGCCACAAACACCTATCTTTGCGCCCTCTTTTTTCTTTTTGTTAAAAACTCCAAGTTCTGAAAAGAGCTTGGATACGGGTTTTTCTCTGACTGAACAGGTATTAATTAAGATAAGATCCGCAATCTTTAGATTATCGGTAGTCTCGTACCCCTCTTTCTCTCTTAGTGCTGCAATTATATGCTCAGAATCTCGAGAATTCATAGCACAACCTAATGTTTGGATAAATAACTTTTTTGACATTACAAAATCTTAGTTTATAATGTGAACTTGATACATGTACTCATTATCGGCAAGTCCGTACTTAACTTCATTCATATAAAAACTTTTACCTTTAGCCTCAAAAAAATCTTGAAGTGCTAGGAGATCTTTGTGTGAGTTTTCTCTATCAAAATAAAAAATCGCGCTCTCTTGCTTCTCAAGCGTAGCCTCTATCTTCTCTAATTCAGCCTTTTTAGGCTTTGTCGTAACATCAGTTCTTGCAAACTTTAAATCCATGCTATCTCCCTACTTTTTAAATACTATATTTTCTTGCATTATAGTAAAACTCTACTAAAAATCGTATTAAAGCTATTTTTATGACTAATTTTGGTATAATATCATCCTTCATAAGAAATCCCAAAAAATATTTTTTAGCACTGTTTTTTTATGAGATAACCTTGTACCAGGAAATAATAATGGAAAAAATTCTAGATATAGTTGAAGCAATCGCACATGAAAAAAGTCTTAGACCTGAAAATGTAAAAGAGGCCCTAAAAACGGCATTTATTCAGACTGCTAAAAGGGTAATTAACCAAAAATTTGCTTTTGAAGCAGTAATAAACAAAGAGACAAAAACTCTTGATATTATTCAAACAATAACAGTTGTCGCGGATGACGATGAAAAACTACAAGATGAAGATTTAGCTCCTGCCTATATCTCAATTACGGAGGCTAGGGAGTATGATGATCAGGTAGAGCTTGGTGATCAGCTTCAGATTCCACATGATTTAGAAGAGTATGGAAGAACTGCAGCTTCATCACTTCACCGTGAGATTGAGTACCACATTCAAAGACTTGTTGAAGATGAAATTTTTAATAAATATAAAGCTAAAATAGGAACACTTGTTACAGGTAGAGTTACAAGAGTTGATGACAATAATGCTACATATATAGATGTTGATGAAGTTCGTGCCGTATTACCTATGAAAAGTCGTATAAAAGGAGAGGTATTCAAAGTTGGAGACCACCTAAAAGCCGTTGTTCGCCGTGTAAATATGGATAAAGAAAGTGGCATTCAAATTGAACTCTCACGTACATCTCCAAAATTTTTAGAGGAACTCTTAGCTCTTGAGGTCCCTGAAATTGCAGATGGAACCGTAGTGGTTGAAAAAAGTGCTCGTATTCCGGGCGAGAGAGCAAAAGTAGCACTTGTTAGTATGCACCCTCAAGTTGACGCAGTAGGCGCTACAGTAGGCGTCAAAGGTGTTCGTATCAATGCAGTAAGCCAAGAGCTAATTGGAGAAAATATAGACTGTATCGAGTACACAACAATTCCTGAGCTTTTCTTATCAAGAATTATGAGTCCTGCTATAATATCTAGCGTTGAGATTGTAAAAGATGAAAACAATGAAGCCCAGAAGGCAATTGTCACCCTCTCCCCTGATCAAAAATCAAAAGCGATAGGTAAGAACGGGATAAATATTCGCCTTGCCTCAATGTTGAGCGGATTAGAGATAGAGTTAGTTGAAAATGATGATAAATCTGACAAAAGTAGTGAAGATGGTGAGCAAAAAGAGAGCGTTGACGCTCTACAAGCACTATTTTCATAACACAAATCAACTTCGCTTCATATAGGGATTTAATTTTAATAGAATTAAATCCGCCGTCATATTCCCAAGCAGTGTTAAAAATGCCGTTATCATCAAAGTTCCCATTATAATCGGATAATCACGGCTAAGTGCACTCATGTAAAACAACTGCCCCATCCCCTCTATACCAAAAATAGACTCCAATATTACACTTCCGCCAATCAAACCAGGTAAAGATAGCCCTAAAAGCGTAACAATAGGTGGAAGCAAGTTTGGAAGTATATAGTAACGAAGAAGCACCTTTTTACTCAAACCGCGAGAGAGTGCAAAGTAGTAGTAGTCGCTCTTTAGTATCTCTAGAGTTAGGGAGCGTATATAGATAATCATGCTACCCACTCCTACAAATATCATAACTCCTACAGGCAAAACCAAGTGCCAAGCCATATCAAGATAGTAGGCAAACCCCTCTTTTGGCTCTACAGAGTGAAGTCCTGAAATCGGAAACAACCCTAGTGTCAAGGAGAAAAAAATTATAAAAAGAAGTGCTAAGTAAAACGAAGGCATAGAAAAAGAGATTAAAGATATTTGGCGAATTATGTAGTCACTCTTTTTTTCATAATTTAGAGCTGATTTTATTCCCAAGTATAGCGATATGATAAATACTGCGACAAGTGCCGTTATATTCATAATAAGAGTTATCGGGAGTCGCTTCAATATCTCGGCACTTACATCCTGCCCACTTACAAAAGAGATACCGAAATTTAAGCTAAATATATTTACGACCCAATCTATATACTGCTCAAAGAGCGGTTTATCTAGTCCATAGACAGCCTTTAGTGCGGCTATTGCCTCGTCGGTCATGTTTGGATTTAACTCACCTGCTGCAAAAAAGCTGTTTGGTGCGGCATGAATTGCCAAAAAAGAGATAACAGAAATAAGAATCAACATAAAGAGTATGTAGAGTATTTTTTTTATTAGCTTTTTCATTGAAAAAATTATATCTAAAAAAGTTGAAATAAGCCCTCCTTATCTCCTCACAAAACAGGAAAAGAGGAGATAAGGAGGGCTTATCTCCTCGGAAGGAGGACAAGGAGATAAGCTTATAAAAGGGTATAGGGACTAATTAGAAATTGTATGTCAAATAAACTTGAAGGTGGGTAGCGTCAAAATCTTTTGTGTGATTTTTATTATCTTCATACTCGTCTAAAATAATTGCTAAAGAGGTGTCTAGTGGTCCAAATGATTTAGATGCCACTAAAGCAATTTCTGTCATTTTCTCATCTGCATCTGCTTTTGTTGTTGAAGTAGCAGCAGAGTCTATATCTACATTATAGTAACCTAGTAGTAAATCAACACCGACAACAGTAGTCTCAGCAGTTATAGCAAAAGAGTCGGCACCGGTTTTTGATACTGCACCGTACTTCCACCACATTTCAGTATATAGTTTAGACTGAGCATCGGAGCCGTTCCTAGAGGTTACAACATTAGAGCCTGTTGCAACATTAGCTACACCGATAGTACCCTCATTATCAACAGAAGAGTATGCAACTTTTACTGTAGCTATATCTTTAGCTTCATAACCAAGCATTACAGCGTATGCCTCATCTTCTTTTGCACCGGATAAATATTTGTCCGTGTCTATTTCAGTATATTGAGCACCAGCTAAAATACCATCTATATTTAAGTCAGCTTGCACCCAGAGAGCTTCTGCCATTTGCTGTAGACCGTAGTACCATGCTTGAACAGTTAATGGCTTAAAAGAGTTATTTATTAAACCGGCTACATATACACCATCTTGAGCAAAAGTATTAAACTTTCCGCCTTCTGCCACATAGCCTGCTCGTGCAGCGGTAATATCATTTATAGTAAGATTTGTAGTAACGTCATCAGCAGAGCCGTTTGACTTACCTACATATGCACCTACTAAAGTAGTATCAGGAATGCTTTGATTAATTACAACAGCGGCTTCAAAAGTATTTTGATCGATTCCCCAAGTCTCAGTAAACGCTAAAGGAGTATCAAGTGCCTGACGACCTACTTTTAGAGTTGTATCAAATGCAGAGCCTGCAATCCATAACTCACCAATATACATTGCGTCATCTAGTTGATAACCTTGTCCAGCGTTATTTGAGAAACCACCATCATCATTTTCTGTAACACCGTGAACATTTGACCAAGTATTACTTACAAGATTATTCTCTAGACCCAATGTAGTTACAAAAGTACCTTTTACACCGCCAGACACACCTTTAGTAAGATCTGTAGTCAACTCTAAATTAACGGCAGCATTACCATAAGCACCATCAGCATCAAAAAATGATGTTTTACCGTCAACTGGCTGTGATGCAGCATTGGTTTGACCCGCAGTATTATCACTATCCATTGTTCCATAAAATAGTTTTACGTCACCAGAGACTTTTGTATTTTCAATTGCAAAAGCAGTTGAACCTATTAGCATTGCTGCTATTAAACTTAATTTTGTTAATTTCATCTCATTTCTCCTAGTTTTAATATTGTCAACATATTGTCAATATATTGTTACCATAATGTCATATTTATCTTTAAATTAAGTTTAACTTATGGAAATTAATTAATAATTTTCACTTAAATGTTATTTATTTTATGTATACTTACATTATGAAAAACATAATTATGACAATATTGGCGGTTACAATCTTTAGTGCATGTAGTAAGATAGATGGAGTAAATCCATCTCAGAACAAGGCGCTAAAGAGTGTTGCCGGTAAAACAGAAAAAGAGAAGAGTGGCTATATGCAGCAAGTACTGGACAATTGGCTAAAAAATGAGTGGGAACCGGTTATAGCAGGAGTGGAGACTCCTACGGGAGATACCAAAGTTGAAATTATTCCAAATAAAGATGGCTCTGCAAAACTTATAGAGTCTAAAACAGGTGCAGTTTTAAAAGAGCTCACTGTTGAGCAGGTAGAGAGACAAAAAGAGGTACAATCCAAATATAAACAAGAGGATAGAGCATTTACCCTACAAGAGTATGTAGACAAAATGTCTGTTTACAACGCTAATCATATAACAGATGAAGAGAACTCTCATGTAAAGAAGATAGGCACTATGCCTGTAATTGGCAAGACGAAATAAAATCTATTAAAAGATAAGCCTCCCTATTAAGGGAGGAGCTTAAGCTATATTATTATTTTTTAGCCAAATCCCAAGATAGAACAGTTTTTCCATCTTCATTCTCCTCGGCGGCAGCCATTCCCATAATATTATATCCTGCATCCACATAGTGAACTTCGCCTGTTACTCCGGATGATAAATCACTCAAGAGATACATAGCAGAGTTACCAACCTGCTCTATTGTGACATTTCTCTTTAGTGGGGCATTGATTTCATTCCAGTTAAGAATCTGCTTAAAGTCACCGATACCGGCTGCAGCTAAAGTTCTGATAGGTCCAGCACTGATTGCGTTTACTCTTTGACCCCTTTTGCCTAAATCTACAGCCATATATCTTACAGTTGACTCAAGTGCTGCTTTTGCAACACCCATAACATTATAGTTTACTATATATTTTGGTCCACCTAAGTAAGAGAGAGTTAATATAGAAGCATCATCAGCTAAAACAGACTCTAATCGGTTCGTTAAATCAATCAAAGAGTAAACCGAGATATCCATAGCGATAGCAAAGGCTTGTTTTGTCGTTTTCATAAATGGCTCGCTTAGAGCCTCTTTTGGTGCAAAAGCGACAGAGTGAACCAAAAAGTCAATCTTTCCAAAATCTTTTTCAACCAGTGAAGCAATATTTGACATATGCTCTTCATTAGAGACATCAAGTTCATACACTTTGTCACTACCAAAAGAAGCAGCCAACGGCTCTACTCTCTTTTTTAATGCATCGTTTAGATATGTAAATGCTAGCTCTGCTCCTTGTTCATGACATGACTTTGCTATTCCGTAAGCTATTGACTTATCGTTTGCCAAACCTACTATTAAGCCTCTCTTGCCCTTCATTACCATTATGCTCTCTCCTATAGTTTTATTTATTTAATGATTGCGCATATTCGCACATCGTACAAAAATGTTCCGCATAAAGAGCGGCACTGCCTACTAAAACACCGTCAACACCTTCAAGAGCCAAAACTTCTTTAGCATTTGTTACCTTAACACTTCCGCCATAAAGAAGAGGAGCCAAAGATTTTTTCTTCAGTTCACCGTGTATAGCCACTATATCCTCAGAAGTAGGGGTAAGCCCTGTTCCTATAGCCCAAACCGGCTCATAAGCTATAATGAGATTTTCATATGATGTATCTATCCCTTCATACTGCTTGGAAATATACTCCATCATATTTTCAAATCCTGCTTCTCTGACCTCTAAAGGCTCTCCTACGCAGTAAACAATCTTAAAACCAAGCTCTTTATAAAAATCAAACTTTTTTACAAGCTCCTCTTGCGTCTCGCCTATTACATGTCTTCGTTCACTATGACCTATTAAAATTGTTTTTATACCAAACTCTTCTAACTGCTCATAACCGATTTCTCCGGTAAATGCTCCCTTAATCGTAGGATATGCATTTTGAGCACCGATTGTTACTGCTCCGGAGTGTGCTATCAGACTTGATGTTGCAGGAAAGACTAAAACTTCCTCAGAAATATTTTTTTCTCTTAAAAAACTCTCCACTTCACTTATATATTTGTTAGTTTTTTCTCTTGTAAGGTTTGTTTTTAAATTTGCCGCAATAATCATAATTAGCCCTCTTTAATTGTTAAGGATGCTACACCCGGCAATATTTTTCCCTCTAGTAGTTCCAAAGAGGCTCCTCCGCCTGTTGAGATGTAAGTTATCTCATCATCGACGCCTATTCTTTGAGCTAAGTCTGCCGTATCTCCACCGCCAACAACGGTAGTTGCATAACTGTCAGCTACAAAATGCGCTATCTCGTTAGAACCGCGAGCAAACTTCTCTATCTCATAAACGCCCATAGGACCGTTCCATAAAACAGTTTGGACATCCCTTAGAACCTCCTTGTAAAGTCTAACTGTAGCAGGCCCTATATCTAGCCCCATCCATCCATCTGGAATCTCCTGAACAGATGTTATTTTTATGATAGAATCCTCGGTAAATTTTTCTGCTGCAACGACATCAACGGGAAGATAAAATTTAACACCAAGTTTTTTAGCCTCTTGCATTATGTGCCCTGCATCTTCAAGTAAATCATCCTCTGCAAGGGAAGCGCCAATGTCATGTCCGAGCTTTTTTAAAAAAGTAAATGCCATGCCTCCACCGATTAAGACCTTATCGACTCTAGGTAAAAGATTGATTAAAGCTTCTAATTTGCCTGAGACTTTTGAACCACCTATAATAGCGGCAAAAGGGCGAACAGGATTTTGTATCAACTTGCCAAAAAACTGTATCTCTTTTTGAAGCAAAAATCCGGCAGCTTTATGCTCAGAGTCAAAAAAATGGGTTATCCCCTCAACAGATGAGTGGGCGCGATGACTTACTCCAAATGCATCATTTACATAAAAATCAGCCATTGATGCCAACTGCTTAGATAACTCTTTGTCATTTTTTGTCTCACCTGCTTCATAACGAAGATTCTCTAGAAGCAAGACCTCTCCTGATTTTAGCTCTGATGCTCTTAGTAGAGCATCTTTGCCAACTACATCTTTTGCTAGAGTAACTTCTCTTTTTAGAAGATGCTGAATTCTTCTAGCAACGGGAATTAGTGAGTATTTCTCAACTACTTGCCCATCTGGACGCCCAAGATGAGAAGCGAGTACAACTGCACAATCTTGATCAAGACAGTAGTTTATAGTAGTCAAAGCAGAGCGGATACGACGATCATCAGATATATTTCCAAACTCATCCATCGGTACATTAAAGTCACATCTGATAAAAACTTTTTTACCGGCAAGGTCTAAATTTTTAATATTTAAAAGTTCCATATTTTGCCTATTTGCTAATATGAAGAGCCATATCTATAAGTCTTGTAGAGTACCCCCACTCATTATCATACCAAGCCATAATTTTTACCATATCATCAGCCATTACTTGCGTTAAATCCTCTGCAACTATAGCGCTGTATGTACTCCCGATAAAATCTTGAGATACTCTCATCTCCTTATCCATTAAAAGAAGCCCTTTTAGATTTGTATCTGCCATTTGGTTAAATACGGCAGTCACTTCTTCTTTTGTAGTTTTTCTTTTAACAATTACGTTCAAATCAACCATAGATACATCTGGCGTCGGTACACGCACGCTCTGTCCGTGAAGTTTTCCAACTAGTTGAGGAAGGACTAAACCGATGGCTTTAGCAGCTCCCGTTGTTGTAGGAATCATATTGATAGCACCTGCTCTTGCGCGACGCTTGTCTTTTGAATGTTTGACATCTAAAATATTTTGATCATTTGTGTAAGCGTGTATAGTAGTCATAAGACCTTTTTCAATCCCAAAAGCGTCATCTAGAACTTTTGCTATAGGACCGAGACAATTTGTAGTACAAGATGCATTTGAGACTATTTTTTGTCCATCATAAAGATTTTCATTTACACCCATAACGAAAGTCGCTGTCTCTGAGTCTTTTGACGGGGCAGAGAAAAGGACTTTTTCAACACCGTTATCAATGTGCACTTGAGCTGATTTTTGAGTTAAAAAAACACCCGAACACTCTAAAACCATCTCTGCACCGCACTCAGCAAATTTGAGGTTTTTTGGATCACGATCACTAAAAACTCTAATCTTTTTGCCGTCAATTGTAATGTTCTCATCATCAATTTGCACTACTTCACTGCCAAATCTTCCATGAACGGAGTCATTTTTGAGAAGATAGAGCATCATATCCATGCTTGCCATGTCATTTATAGCTACAATCTCTACATCATCTCTTGTTGCAGCAATTCGAGCTACGCAGCGGCCGATTCTACCAAATCCATTAATTGCTATCTTTAGTGCCATGCTATTTCCTAATTAAAATAAAATTGGGTAATTTTACCTAAACTTAGTTATAATTCGCTTTAAATATGGATACAATCGCACTTTTTGGCGGCTCTTTTGACCCGCCGCACATCGGTCATGAGGCAATTGTTAAGGCTTTGAGAAATTTCAAAGATATTGACAAAGTTATAATAATGCCAACATTTTTAAGTCCGTTTAAATCAAAATTTCACGCTCCTGCATCTCTTAGAGTGGCGTGGTTAAAAAAGGTTTTTGGCAAATATAAAAATGTTGAAGTCTCGGACTATGAAGTTCTTCAAGAAAAGCAAGTAACAACCATAGAAACGGTTAAACACCTTTTAAAAAGTTATAAGAAAATATACCTTGTAATCGGTGCCGACAACCTATCTTTTATTGAGAGATGGAGTAGGTATGATGAACTTAAAGAGTTAGTGTCATTCCTTGTAGTTCCAAGGGACAATATTGAGATTTCAGAGCATTTTTTAAGATTGGATGTAGATGAGAAAATATCATCAACCAAGCTTAGAGATAACATTGAAATCTCAAAACTGCCAAAAAAATGCGCAAAAGAGATATATAATTTTTACAAGGAAAACTATTGCAAAACAGAATAGAAAGAATAACCGAGGTCTTAAACAAAAATAAAGCGGAAAACGTGGAGGTTTTTGACCTTAAAGACAAAAACTACTTTGTAGATTATGCCATTATCGCATCATCACTCGGTTCAAGACATACGATGGCTCTTTTAGATCACCTAAAAAAAGAGCTCAAACCCGCAGAAAAATTTATCAACGTAGATGAGAGCAGTGACTGGATTGTCGTTGATTTAGGTGATATCCTAATCCACATAATGACACCTGAGTACAGAGTTAAATATGATATGGAGAGCTTTTTAAGCACATTGGCTAATGGCAAAGAGGGGATGCCTCTTTAAACTTGAATTGGCGAAATAAAAAGCTATAGAGAGTTAGGTTTTTAATCTTTTTAGTAAAATATCTGCTACACGAAAAGCATTCGCGTATATCGTCCATGTGTAGGGAACGCTTCCTCCTGTTGGCATAAAGCTAGCATCTGTTACATAAAGATTTTCTAACGCATGTGCTTTA